>Ga0163209_1000634_pt1 | contig 15430 bp, 14 predicted proteins | sample Kivu_160m_FD_113538 | JGI IMG/M metagenome (GOLD analysis project Ga0163209, IMG submission 113538) | Freshwater microbial communities from Lake Kivu, Western Province, Rwanda to study Microbial Dark Matter (Phase II) - Kivu_160m | ecosystem: Environmental > Aquatic > Freshwater > Lake ...
AAATCCCCTACTGGAGGGATAGCCTAAAAAAATGTGTCGAACGGATGGGAGGGCAATGATTTCGGATTTCGGATTTCGGATTTAACTTACAGATAACGGATTATACAATTACTTATGGAAATTGACAGTATTGTTCTTGCAAGAGCTCAACAATGGCTTAAAGGCAGTTTTGATGAAGATACGAAGGCTGCTGTCAGGAAAATGATTGAAACAAACCCGGCAGAGCTGACCGATTCATTTTACCGGGACCTGGAGTTCGGAACGGGCGGACTGCGCGGAATCATGGGCGCCGGAACGAATCGCATGAACAAGTATACTGTAGGCATGGCAACCCAGGGCCTTGCGAATTACCTCAAGCTGATGTTCCCCGACCTGCATCCCATAAAAATGGCGGTGTCGCACGACAGCAGGAACAACAGCAAATATTTTGCACGGATCGTCGCGGAAGTTTTATCGGCCAACGGATTCAGGGTTTACCTGTTCGACGACCTGCGTCCTACCCCGGAACTTTCCTTCGCAATCCGCCACCTCGGCTGCCAGAGCGGTGTGATGCTCACCGCCTCGCACAATCCTAAAGAATACAACGGGTACAAGGCCTACTGGGACGACGGAGCTCAGATGATCTCCCCGCACGATGAGAACGTGATCGGGGAAGTACAGAAGATCACCTCCATTGATGATGTCAGATGGAACGGGGACGATGGCAACATCATCATGACCGGTCAGGAGATCGACCGCGCGTACCTCGACCGGGTGCATGCCCTCTCGCTCTCTCCCGACGCCATACGCCGCCGGAAAGATCTGCAGATCGTATATACGCCGCTGCACGGTTGCGGCCGGAAACTGGTCCCGGAAGCCCTGACCTTGTTCGGGTTTGAGAATATATCCATGGTTAGCGAGCAATCGGTACCTGACGGCAATTTCCCTACGGTCCGCTCTCCCAACCCTGAAGAACACGATGCGCTCGATATGGCGATCCGGCTTGCAGAGGAGATCAAAGCCGACCTGGTGATGGCCACCGATCCGGATGCCGACCGCGTGGGGATCGCGGTCAGGAACCACCGGAACGAGATGGTACTGCTCAACGGGAACCAGACGGCCATTCTGGTATTCTATTACATCCTGAACCGCATGAAGGAGCTTGGCAGGTTAAAGGAAGGTGATTACATCGTTTCAACCATCGTCACGACCAGGCTCCTGCCCGAGATGGCGGCCTCGTTCGGCGTTGATTATTTCGAATGCCTCACCGGGTTCAAATATATCGCCGATGTGATCCGGAAGCATGAAAGAACGCGAAGATATATCGTCGGCGGCGAGGAGAGCTACGGGATCCTGATCGGTGATTTCGTTCGCGACAAGGATGCCGTCTGTGCATGCGCCATGATCGCCGAAACCGCCGCCTGGATGGCCGGTTCGGGGAAGACCCTGTTCGACCTGCTGGTTGACATATATCTGCAATTCGGTTTCTTCAAGGAAGGACTGATCTCGGTGACACGCAAAGGTAAAACCGGGGCCGAGGAGATCCAGCAGATGATGGTCGGGTACCGCGCGGCGCCGCCGGTGTCCATCAACGGTTCCAGGGTAGTCAGGATCAAGGATTACCAGCTTCAGAAGGACAGGGAGCTGCTGACCGGAAAAGAGAGCACGATAGCGCTGCCGAAATCAAACGTCCTGCAGTTCCTCCTGGAAGACGGCAGCATCATCAGCGTACGGCCATCGGGAACAGAACCGAAAATCAAATTCTATTTCGGTGTGCGTGAATCTTTGACCAGCCGGTCCGCTTTTGAGGAAACCGAGCTGCGGTTGGATGAAAAAATAGCCGGCATCATCGCCTCCATGAATCTTAAATGATCCGGTGATGACCGAAGAGAAACCCCTACCCGCCGACGACCCGATCTATTCCAGGAAAGTACTGGAAATGATCACCGTAGCGAATGAATATTGTCTTTTCCTCGAAAAGGCGGAAGCCTATTCCGTTGCCGAGCTGACTGGTTTTCTCCAGAAGATCTCACCCCTGATCTACCTGAAAAGCGCCCTGCTCCCCGACATTGAAGTGCAGAACGAAGATGCGGTCGAGCATTACGTGACCGAGGAGCAGTGGGAATCGCTGTTCAACATCCTGTACCAAAAGTTCGGCGACCATGATGCCTTTTATTTTGTTGATCACCATGAAAAAAGCCACAATGACCCGGTAAAAGGGAGCCTTGCCGAATCTTTCACGGATGTATACCAGGACCTGAAGGATTTCCTGCTACTTTACCAGAACCCGCTCAGGAGTTTCAAGGAGAATGCCGTGTACGACTGCAAAAAACTGTTCGAGACGCGATACGGCTACAGGTTGCTGATTGCTTCGGCAGCGTTACATTGCCTGCAATACCCCGGTGTGGATGATCCCGGTTACGATTCGGATTGGTGATTATTTGGGAACTGCGGTCTTGTCAAGCCTGTTTAGTCCTTCGATCGCCTTGTCATAATTTACTTTGATCTTCAGGGATTTCCGGTAATCCGTGTAAGCTTTCTTATAATCCCCGGAGAGCTCGTAGGCATAACCACGGTTGAACCAGGCCTCATAATATTCCGGATCCTTCCGGATGGCTTCGGTGAAGAATTTTGCCGCTCTTGGGAAGTCCTTAAGATAAACGAGACAGATATATCCCTGGTTATAGGATGCTTCCCTGAAAGCGGTATCCGACTTTTCCAGCCGCTGGTATGTGGACAGGGCCAGGTCATATTTCATGGTTTCCTGGTAATACATCCCCAGCATGTACAGCGCTTCACGGCTTTGGGGCTGCAGGGCGAGCGCGTTTTTCAGGTACATCTCAGACAGGGGATCCTTTTTCATTGAGTATAAAGCTCCAAGCTGCACCAATGCTTCATAATATTCCTGGTCTTTATCGACTGCCTTTTTCAGGTCATCAACCGCCCGAAGCGTATCGCCCTGTTCCAGCAGTCCGACGGCCCTGATGAAATAGGCCGGAGCGACCCCGTCGTCAATCGCGAGGAGCCGGCTGATCGTGGTATAACAGTTCTGGTAGTCCCTGACGATGAGATAGAGTTTGCCCAGCCTGAGGAGGGCTGCCGTGTTCTCGGGGTCAAAAGTGAGGGCTTTTTTAAGCGATTCCCGGCTATCATCGGGCCTGCCCATCAGAAGGTAGATATCGGCGAGGGTAATATAGGGTCCGGGGCGGTCACCGCTGATCGATATGGCCTTCTGCACATCCTGCAATGCCTGGTCAAACTGGCGTTTATACAGAAAGAGCTGAGCCCGTTTGTTATACAGTTCAGGATCGGTCTGATCTTCCCGGATCTGTTGCGTAAGCTGTTCGATGCCATGCCGGACCGAATCCTCGCCGGTTAATTTACCTGCCTGCCTGTCGGCACTCCCGGTACATGACGGGAAAAAAGCTACAGCCAGAATCAGGAGGATGGCCGCTGTCAGGGTAATTCTAAGCATGGGCTTTCATGGCTTCTTTAATTTTGCCTGCGAGCTCATCAGCGAGTTCCGGGTTGTCCAGCAGGATCTTCTTGACAGCGTCCCTGCCCTGTCCCAATCTGGTATCACCATAGCTGAACCACGAACCGCTTTTCTTGATGATGTTCAGTTCGGTGGCCAGGTCGATGATCTCGAACGGCCTGGAGATCCCCTCGCCGAAGATGATGTCGAATTCAGCTTTTCTGAAGGGCGGGGCGACCTTGTTCTTGACGACCTTGACCTTCACGTGATTCCCGACCACATCCTCTCCCTCTTTCAGTTGGGCTTGCCTGCGGATGTCGAGACGCACCGAAGCATAGAATTTCAACGCATTGCCGCCCGTCGTCGTTTCGGGGTTGCCGAACATGACCCCGATCTTTTCACGGAGCTGGTTGATAAAGATGCAGCAGGTCGCCGTTTTACTGATGGTGGAGGTGAGTTTCCTGAGGGCCTGCGACATCAGTCGTGCCTGCAGTCCCATTTTCGAATCGCCCATCTCCCCTTCAATCTCGCTTTTCGGGGTCAGGGCGGCGACGGAGTCGATCACAATGATGTCGATGGCTCCGGAGCGGATCAGGTTTTCCGTGATCTCGAGCGCCTGTTCGCCGTTGTCGGGCTGGGAGACGAGCAGATTCTCGACATCCACGCCAAGTTTCTGGGCATAGAACCGGTCGAAAGCGTGTTCGGCATCGATGAATGCGGCTATCCCTCCCGACCGTTGCGATTCGGCAATGGCATGGAGCGCCAGGGTTGTTTTCCCGGATGATTCCGGTCCGAAGATCTCGATCACCCTCCCCCTGGGCAGCCCGCCTATTCCCAGTGCGGCATCCAGGCCGATCGATCCGGTGGAGATCACTTCGACGGGTTCCACGACATTGTCGCCCAGGCGCATGATCGTTCCCTTGCCATAGGTCTTTTCAAGCTTATCGAGTGTAAGCTGCAGGGCTTTGGCTTTTTCCTTGTTTACTTCGTTTGACATGGTTTGGTCCTCCTTGGTTTGAGACGCACTGCGGTGCGTCTTTACTTGGTGACGCACTGCGGTGCGTCTTTACTTGGTGACGCACTACAGTGCGTCTTTACTTGGAGACGCACTGCGGTGCGTCTTTACTTGGTGACGCATTGCGGTGCGTCTTTACTCGGAGACGCACTACGGTGCGTCTTTACTGACTGAGTGCTTCCAGGATCTGGGCGGTGTGGTTTTTCGTGTCGACTTTGGTGATGACGTGGGAGATCCGGCCGGATTCATCTATGATAAAGGTCATTCTGTTGATTCCCTCGTATTCACGTCCGTACAGCTTTTTTTTTCCCCATACGCCGTAATCCCGGATGATTTTTTTTGCTTTATCGGAAATGAGGGGAAAAGGTAATACATATTTTTCAGAAAATTTTTTATGAGAGATTTCACTGTCTGCACTAACGCCGAGGACCCTCAATCCTTTCTCAATGAGAATCAGGTAATTATCCCGCAAATTGCAAGCCTCCGCGGTACAGCCCGGGGTATCATCCTTGGGATAAAAATAGAGGATCACCTTTTGGCCCCTGAAGGCTGCCAGTGTTATGGGGTTGCCTTGCTGATCGGTGGCTGCTATTTCCGGTGCAGGGTCTCCTTTTTTTAAGTGCGACATAACTTATTCATTTACAGATTCATCACTAATATCCAAGTTGGCGCCAAAGTTAGGGATTTCAGGCTGAGCACCTGCCCTGATCCTCCGCGAGTTATTAACAACTTTTAGTGGCCTGATCCGTCAGGTAGAACCTGCAGAACAGCTTTAGTCCGCAAGAAATACAATCCGGCTTGCGCGCCTTGCAGATGTATCGCCCGTGGAGGATCAGCCAGTGATGTGCGATAGCGCGGAGGTTCTCCGGAATATGGCTAACGAGTTGCTTTTCGGCCTGAAGCGGATTCCGGGCATGGGTGGTCAGGCCGATGCGGGCGGCTACCCGAAAGACATGGGTATCAACGGCGATAACCGGCCTGGCATGGATCACGGAAGCCAGGACGTTGGCCGTTTTCCTGCCAATGCCCGGGATCTTCTGCAGTTCCGCCACTTCCGAAGGCAGGCGCCCGTCATATGTTCCGACGAGGGTTTTTGCCATCGCGATGAGGTTCCGGGTCTTGTTGTTGGGATAGGAACAGCTTTTTATCAGGCTGTACACCTCGCCGGGTTCAGCCAATGCCAGTGAACGGACATCGGGAAACCTGCCAAAAAAGTCCGGTGTTATCTGGTTGACCCTTTTATCGGTGCATTGAGCCGAAAGGATCACAGCCACCGTCAGCTCATAGGGATCGCTGTATTCCAGCTCTGTTTCGGCGACCGGGTGATTCCGGAGGAAGTAGTCGAGAACAAGCCTGTAACGCTCATCTTTCCGCATGGATCGTCTTTTTCGCAAAATTGGGAAAAATCCCGGATAGTCGGAGTATGTTTGTATCCGTTTACAAAGGATGGCACGATTGATTTTGAGGTAAGAAATGTTACTTCTTGTTGCGGAGAATGGTGACCGATCCTCTTTTCACCTCTTCTTTATACTGACCGGTAAGTTTCAGCACGAAGAAATAAGTTCCGTCCGAAAGATTGCCCCCATCCCAATCCTCGCTTTTATAGTTGGCTGCTTCATAAACCTTTTTTCCCCAGCGATCATAAACATAGAATTCATTGGAAAGGTAAGCTTCTCTGAAATCCCGTTCAATATCGTCCATCAGTTGTATCTCGAACCGGTCGTTGATCCTGTCTTCATTGGGTGTGAAAAGATTGGGGATATCGAGATTAGGTACTTTCAGGTCGATCTCCTTGATGACCACAGTATCACACCCGTTCAGGTCGGTATAGCTTAACTTGATCGGGATCCGACCCGGCTGCACTGTGTCCATATAGGTATGCCTGGCAGGATTCAGGTTGGCGATGTTGACGGAGTCGCCGAAATTCCAGGTCCAGTTGGTGATATGCCTTGTCATGGTATCCGGAAACTGGACCTGGATGGTCGGGTTGGTGGTGTAGATCACGCTGTCGGGGGTAATTTCAAAGTTGATCTTCGGAAGTTTGAGGACATCCACGAAATAGGCGCTGTCGATCGAACAGCCCAGTGAATCGGTTGCCGTAAAGGTGTAGTGGCCCGGACGGAGTCCGACAACAATGTCACCCAGCATTTGTCCCGCCTGCTGCCATTCGTAGATATAAGGATCCCCGTCCGTAAATGGAGTACCGCCTGAAACGTTCACTTTGAACTGCCCTTTGTTCTCACCCGGACACGCAAGTTCGTTGTATCTGTAAAGCGAATCGATGAACATCCTGGGGCGCATACGGAGCCGTGCCTCGTTGCTTGTGTCGGCGATCACCCCGTTCAGCAAGAGGATGCACCGGTAAAGGCCGGTGTCGGAAGCCGACACGCTGGCGATCGAATAACTTGAATCGGTCGCCCCGGCAATATCGGTGGCATTGAATTGCCACCGGTAGGTAAGTTCAGTGGTGTCCGGATCACTGACGACCGCGACAAAAGCAATGCTGTCGCGAAAACAGAGCGTCGTATCCGCAGGCTGTACCGTTACCGTAACTTGTCCTTTGACAAGCAAGCCGCACAACATCAGGAGGGGAAAGGCTAAATGTTTCATCCGGGAAGCCAAAGATGCCGCAAAAATAAGAATTCTTTTAACACCGGCATTCAAAGCCCAAACGATGGGTGCGGCCGGGTTATTATGCAGCAGGCAATTAAAACAGCCAAAACGGCGGAAAGAAGGGTATTTATATGACACTTTTTCATATCTGACCATATCCGGATAGCCATGGCCGGAATTTTGATGAGGGAGCCAGTATGAAAAACCAGACTGCACAGGAGACCTACCCCGCCTTGAATACATATGCCAGGAACCTGAACGACCTTGCGCGGGAGGGGAAGCTCGATCCGGTGATAGGCCGGGATGAGGAGATCAGAAGGATCCTGCAGATCCTTTCTCGCAGAACGAAGAACAACCCTATTTTGATCGGTGAGCCGGGAGTCGGCAAAACAGCGATCGCTGAAGGGCTGGCGCACCGCATTATTGACGGTGATGTGCCTGAAAACCTGAAGTCGAAGCAGATCTATTCGCTCGATATGGGTGCGCTGATCGCCGGCGCCAAGTACAAAGGCGAATTTGAGGAGCGACTGAAAAGCGTCGTCAGGGAGGTGATCGAGTCCGATGGCGAAACGATCTTGTTCATTGACGAGATACACACCCTTATCGGTGCCGGGGCCAGCGAGGGAGCCATGGATGCGGCCAACATCCTCAAGCCTGCGCTTGCCCGAGGAGATCTTCGCGCCATCGGGGCAACGACACTGAAGGAGTACCAGAAGTACTTTGAAAAAGACAAGGCGCTGGAGCGCCGGTTTCAGCCGGTGCTGGTGAACGAACCAGACATCCAGGACGCCATATCCATTCTGCGCGGGTTGAAGGAGCGATACGAAACCCACCACCATGTCCGAATCAAGGACGAGGCGATCATCGCGGCCGTGGAGCTTTCCCAGCGTTATATCACCGAGCGTTTCCTTCCCGACAAAGCGATCGATCTGATCGATGAGGCCGCATCTAAGCTGCGCCTGGAGATCAATTCGGAGCCGGAAGAACTGGAAAAGGCAGGACGGAAGATCCGCCAGATGGAGATCGAGCGGGAGGCCATCCGCAGGGAAAACGACGAGGAGCGTCTGAAGGAGCTCAACGCAGAGATTGCCGGGCTCCGGGAAGCCGAAAAAGGGTTGCGGGCGAAGTGGAAGGCGGAAAAGGAACTGGTTGACGGCATCCAGGTCCGGAAAAAGGAGATCGAAACATTGAAGTTCGAGGCGGAACAGGCCAACCGGAACAGCAACCTGGCAAAGGTTGCCGAGATCCGTTACGGCAGGATCCCGCAAGCGGAGAAGGAGATCGACCGGTTAAAAGCCGAGCTGTCGGCAATCCAAAAGGACGCTCCACTCGTGAACGAGGAGATCGGGGCCGAGGAGGTTGCGGCAGTCGTATCAAGATGGACCGGTATCCCGGTCAGCAGGATGCTCCAGGGAGAGCGACAGAAACTGCTGGAACTGGAAGCCGAGCTGCATACCCGTGTGGTGGGCCAGGATGAAGCGATCGGCGCGGTGGCTGACGCTATCCGCCGGAGCAGGGCAGGTTTGCAGGACGCACGGCGGCCCATCGGATCATTCATTTTCCTGGGAACGACCGGTGTAGGCAAGACAGAGCTGGCCAAAGCGCTGGCGGAATTTCTCTTCAACAGTGAGACCAGCATGGTGAGGATCGACATGTCGGAATACCAGGAACGGCATACAGTTTCGCGTCTGATCGGCGCTCCGCCGGGATACGTGGGCTATGAAGAGAGCGGACAGCTTACAGAGGCCGTCAGACGGAAGCCCTATTCCGTGGTGTTGCTTGACGAGATCGAAAAGGCCCATCCCGACGTCTTCAATATCCTGCTCCAGGTGCTCGACGACGGTCGACTGACGGACAACAAAGGAAGGACGGTCGACTTCCGGAACACGATCATCATCATGACCTCCAACATCGGATCCCAGGTCATCAGGGAGAACATGGAACAGGCGGACGAACGGAACAGGGAAGAGATCTTCGAAAAGACGAGGCGCCAGGTGTTCGAACTGCTGAAGGTCACGATCCGCCCGGAGTTCCTGAACCGCATTGACGAGATCATCATGTTCAGGCCGCTGACCATGCAGGAGATCAGACAGGTCGTGGAGCTGCAGATCGGTGTCGTGAGGATGATGCTCGGGAAAAACGATGTCGCCCTGTCGGTGACGTCTGCCGCAGTGGATTACATCGCCGTCGCGGGATTCGATCCCCAGTACGGGGCCAGACCCATCAAGCGGGTGATCCAGCGCCAGCTCCTGAACGAGCTGTCGAAAATGATCCTTGAAGGAAAGGTGGACCGGGACTCGGAGATCAGGGTAGATGTAAGGGATGGCCGCCTGACTTTCAGCAACAGTTGATCATTTTGGTTCAGGGGGGTCCGTTCTTAAGAGAATGCCTTTGCTGTAGATTTCTATCTTACTGGTGTTCCCGTCTTCGGCATAGTAAATCCAAGTACCTTCCTGGTGTCCGCCGGAATAGCTGCCTTCGATCATCGGACGGCCGGAATTGTAGTAAAGCATCATTTCTCCCTGCTGCTCGCCTGCCCTGAATGCACCCCGGAGTTTTAGCCTGCCGTCTATAAAATACTGCTCCCAGAGACCATCCTTCTTCCCTTTTCGGTAATAATGCTGCTCGGCGAGCCTGCCCTCGGAATAATATACCTTTGAAAGTCCGTTGACTTCACCGGCCACATAAGTCTCCTCCGAAACGAGGGTTCCATCGGTTTCCCTGAAGAACTTCCAGGCGCCGTCCTTTTTCCCTTCCAGGTAGCTGCCGGAAGCCATTTTCTTCCCGTTGGGGAAATAAGAAACGGTCTCCGATTTTTTACCGTTCCCGGAAACAACCGAGACCGCCTTCAGCTTTCCGTCGGGATAAAAGTACCTGAATTCACCCTGCCTTATCCCGTCGGCAAACCGACCTTCATAAACGACCTTCCCGGCCGAATCGATCTTCCGCCAGAAGCCCTGCCGGCGGCCCGCCGCATCGGTGAAATTCACGGTGTCCTGGCCAGCCAGAACCACCGAAAAAAATACCAGGAACAGGACGGCCGTTGTCCGTAACATAACCCAGATTAATTTACTTTTGCAAAGAAACAATAATTTACCTTGCAATCCTATCCCTCAAAGCTGCTGGAGCTTGCGGTCGGGGAGCTTGCGAAGCTTCCCGGTATCGGACACAGAACCGCCCTCCGGATGGCGCTGCACTTATTGAAAAAAAGCATTCAAGAAGTGGAAGCCCTTGGGAATGCCGTCATTAAAATGCGGAATGATGTCATTTACTGCACGATATGCCATAACATCTCGGACCAGGAAACCTGCGCCATATGTGCCAACCCCAAGCGTGATCAGGCGCTGGTTTGCATAGTGGAGGACATCAGGGACGTTTTCGCCATCGAAAATACGGGTCAGTTCACGGGGGTCTACCATGTTTTGGGCGGCATTATATCGCCCATAGATGGTATCGGCCCCCACGACCTTTCCATCGAATCACTCTCGGAAAGGGTGGCAGCCGGGAAGATCGCCGAAGTGATCCTCGCCCTGCCAGCCACCATCGAGGGCGATACTACCAGTTTTTACCTGTACAGAAGGCTGGCGCCCTATGGCATCCGGCTGACCGCCATTGCCCGGGGAGTCTCCGTGGGCGACGAGCTCGAGCATACCGACGAAGTCACCCTTGGTCGCTCCATCCTGAACAGGATGCCCTATGAGGCGGGGAGGAAGTGACCCCTCCCCCTACCCCTCCCCAAATGGGGAGGAGAATAGGGGTGGGGTCAGAACAATTGGAGTTGGGAATGCTTTTCCTGCCGGGTGACGTTAACTTTCACTTCCGAATAGTTTTCCAGCATGGGCTTGATAGCCCTTTTTATCAGCTTGTTGGGTGTGGTCCGGCGAAGCAGGCAGTAATTCACCAGGGATCTTTTCTGCCTGGCGCTGACCTTGATGGTGATCGTCTTGTATTTGACAGGCTTCCGGTTCTTCTTTGGTTTCTTCACTGACATGCGCTTCAGCGGTTATTGAGAATATCCTTGAAATCGTTGATGATCTTGTTGGCCAGGTTTTGCGCTTTGGTCATCATGTCGCTTTCCGCGTATATCCTGACGATCGGCTCGGTGTTGGAGCGCCGCAGGTGGACCCATTCGCCGTCGAAATGGATCTTGATCCCGTCGATCGTAGTAATGGGTCTGCTGTGGTACTTCCTGACAATGGCGCTGAGGATGCCGTTAATATCCATTTCGGGGGAAAATTCGATCTTGTTCTTTGAAATGTAGAAATCGGGATACTGATAACGCAGGGCCGAGCATTTTTTTCCCGACTTTGCCAGATAGGTAAGGAACAGGGCAATGCCGACCAGGGCATCCCGTCCGTAATGGAGTGAAGGAAAGATGACCCCTCCGTTGCCTTCACCGCCGATCACGGCATTTTTCTCCTTCATCATGGTCACCACGTTGACTTCCCCCACAGCCGAGGCATAGTACTCCCCTCCCGCGCGCTCGGTCACCACTTTCAGCGCCTGGCTGGAGGAGAGGTTGGAAACAGTATTTCCTTTATCGTGCTGAAGAACATAATCGGCAACAACAACCAGCGTGTACTCCTCCCCGATGGGTTCGCCGATCTCATTGATGATTGCCAGGCGGTCAACGTCAGGATCGACCACAAGCCCAAGATCGGCATGGTTTTGCACGACTACCCTGCATATTTCACCCAGGTTTTCGGGCAGTGGTTCAGGGTTATGCGGGAAGATCCCGTCCGGTTCACAGTAAAGCAGGTCTGTCTTGTTGACGTTGAGCGCATCGAGCAGCGCCGGTATCGCTATACCGCCCGTGCTGTTCACGGCGTCAATCACCACGTGAAAGTGTGCTTTTTTTATCGCATCGGGATCGACTGTGGGGAGATCAAGGATCAGGTCGATATGTTTCTTCAGCCAGGAGTTGTCGCCCCGGTATGTTCCCAGGTCATTCACCCGGGAGAATTCAAGGTCGTCCTTTCCGGCGAGGACGAGGACGCGGTCGCCATCTTCCGCAGAGAGAAATTCTCCCAGGTGGTTCATCAGTTTCAGTGCATTCCACTGCCCTGGATTGTGGCTTGCCGTGATCATGATTCCCCCCGAAGCGTTTAGTCCTGACACAGCGATCTCTGCGGTAGGGGTCGTCGTCAGACCGATATCGGTGACATCCACACCCATTCCGATCAAGGTCCCCGTGACCAGGTCGCTCACCATCCTGCCCGATGTACGGGCATCGCGTCCCACTACTACGTGCAGTTTCTCCGACGGATGCTTCTCCCCCAGGAAAGCTGCGAAAGCAGACGAGAAACGCACCACGTCGGGAGGGGTCAAACCCAATCCCGGCTTTCCACCGATGGTCCCGCGAATGCCCGATATCGATTTTATCAGTGTCATGCGCTCTTTTCAGCAAAAGTAGAAGATTTCCGGATAAATGTCCCAGTGTTGATAAAAATTCAAATCGTATCCAGAGACAACCGGATGACGTCGGTTTTTTTCATACTTTTGCAAAAACTGCCGATGGAAGACCATTTTGATTCTTACTTCGACGGCGAAACCCTCTCCCTTGTCGGGCGGTTCGAGAACATGATCCGCGAGGATCAGCATTTATTTTTCGACGTCGACGAATTCCAGGAGATCATCGAATACTACTTCTTCAAGAACGAGCAGCGGAAAGCGCACATGACGATAACCCAGGCGCTTGCCCAGCATCCCGGCAACGCCGGCATCCTGGTCAGGCTGGCCCAGTATCATGTCAACCTGAGCAAGGACAGAGAAGCCCTGCGGATCCTGAGGGAGATCGAGCATGCCGGACAGCCCGACAGCGACCTGTACATCGCCAAGGGGAACCTATACAGCCAGCTTGAAAAGCCTGATAAGGCCATTGAGGCATTCAAGAAAGCAGTTGATGGAGCAGAATTCCCCGACGAAGTCCTCTCCGGCATTGCCTTCGAATATGAGAACATGGGCAGCTACGACCTTGCCATCGAATTCCTGCTAAAGGCGCTTGACTTCAACCCCGACAATGAAGCTGCCCTGTATGAATTTGCCTTCTGCTGTGAAGTGTCGCAGCAGACAAATCGGTGCATCGAATTCCTGGGAACCTTTCTGGACCGCCATCCCTATTCGGCGGCGGGCTGGTTCAATCTTGGGGTCGCTTACAGTAATATCGATCTTTTTGAAAAAGCGATCGAAGCTTACGATTACGTGCTGGCCATTGACGAAACCTATTCCTCGGCTTACTTCAACAAGGCTAATTGTTACGCAAACATCGAAAATCATGAAAAGGCCATCGAAACCTATACCGAGACCTTTTATTATGAAGACGCAGAGCCTGTTACCCATTATTATATCGCCGAGTGCTACGAAAAGCTCCGGAAATTCGAATCCGCCATCGAATATTATCATAAGGCTGTTTCACTCGATCCCGAATTTGCTGACGCCTGGCTGGGGCTTGGCGTATGCCATGACGAGCTCGGCAAGCAGCAGTCGGCCCTTCCATTTATCCAGAAAGCCATCAGGATCACTCCCACCATCCCCGACTACTGGTTTATTCTCGGGGATGTGCAGATCAAGCTGTCGCTCATCGAGGATGGGATCAGCTCTTACCGAAAGGTGATTGAGCTCGATCCGGATGACCCTGATATCTGGCTTGACCTATCTGTGGTCTACGCCGACCGGCACGATTATGAAATGGGATTCGCCGTGCTCGGGGAGGGGTTGAAATTTCACGGCGAGAATGCCGACTTCCATTTCGGGATGGCCTGGTACCTGTTTATGATGGGGCGATCGCAACAAGCCAATGAAATGATGATAAAAGCATTGGAGATGGATGCCGACGGGCATAAAAGGCTGTTTACTACCTTTCCGGAAGCGGGGCGGCACGACCAGGTGCTCGATGCGATCGCATCGTTCAGGAAGTGAGACGGGATGCGGGATATCGGTAAAACAAAGTGTTCAATCAATAAACAGGTTTTTATGGCTCAGATATATCTTCCTTTCCTGCCCGACAGGACTGCGAAACCCCGGCAGACCGGGATCGCGATGGTCATGGACAAAAGCCTCAGCCTGCGGGAGGCAGAAAATTTCGTTGACTCGGCCGGTCATCTGGCTGACTTCGTCAAGCTTGGTTTCGGGACCTCCCTCGTCGGGAACAAGGTCAGGGAAAAAGTGAAGGTTTACACAGAGGCGGACATCAGGGTTTACGTGGGAGGCACCCTCTTCGAAGCCTTCGTGATCCGCGGGATGTTTGACGAATATCTGCAGTATATTGACAAGCTGGGGCTTGATACCGTAGAGGTTTCTGACGGCTCAATGGTCATGGACCATGATGTCAAGTGCGAATACATCCATAAGCTGTCAAAAAACTATACGGTGCTGTCGGAAGTCGGTTCAAAGGAGTCGGGGATCATCATCGCGCCGGGGAAATGGATCGAGATGATCCAGAAGGAGCTCCAGGCCGGCGCCTTCAAGGTAATCGGGGAAGCACGGGAAAGCGGCAATGTGGGCATCTACCGCCCGACGGGCAAGGCCCATGTGACCCTTATCAACAAAATCCTCGCGAAGGTTCAGGCCGAGAAGATACTGTGGGAGGCTCCTCTCAAATCACAGCAGGTATGGTTCATCAAGAATTTCGGCGCGAACGTGAACCTCGGCAACATCCCCCCTTCAGAGCTCATCCCGCTGGAAACCCTCAGGCTCGGCCTGCGTGGTGACACTTTTTTCACCTTCCTGCCGGGGAAGTTCAGGAAGCTGCAGCCGAAATGATGCGCTGATGTGCTGATGTGTTAATGGGGTGCTGATGCTGCTGCAGCAAGGCGGAAAATGAGATGAAGAAATCAGCTGAGGTTTGGGGACTGATGGGGTATCCGTTGGAGCATTCGAAATCGCCCGAATGGTTCAGGCGGAAATTTGCCAGCGAAGGATTGACGAACATTACGTACCGGCTTTACCCCCTTGAGGCAATCAGTGATTTCCCAGGCCTTCTCCGGGAAAATCCCGGCCTGTCGGGACTCAATGTCACCATCCCATACAAAGAACAGATCCTGCCCTATCTCGACGAAATTGATGAAACCGCCAGGATCATCGGCGCCGTGAATGTCGTTTGCATTGAACGGAAGCGCGGCAAGCCGCTTACCTCGGGATTCAATACGGATGCAGATGCATTCCTCCGGACGCTCCCGGGCGACATGCCTGACGGGCCTGCGCTAATCCTCGGCACCGGCGGAGCAGCGAAAGCAGTCGCCTACGCACTTGCAAAAAGAAAAATCCCCTTCACGTTTGTCTCGAGGAATCCTTCTTCCCCCGGGGTACTTTCGTATGACGAAATTACGGGCGATACCATGCATGTTCAC
>Ga0163209_1000643_pt1 | contig 15285 bp, 17 predicted proteins | sample Kivu_160m_FD_113538 | JGI IMG/M metagenome (GOLD analysis project Ga0163209, IMG submission 113538) | Freshwater microbial communities from Lake Kivu, Western Province, Rwanda to study Microbial Dark Matter (Phase II) - Kivu_160m | ecosystem: Environmental > Aquatic > Freshwater > Lake ...
AACGGCATCGAACATGTCGGTCATGAGCAGGTAAGGAGTGTCTTGGGCACGAAGTGCTACTTCTGCGACCCCTACGCGGCCTGGCAGCGTGGAACCAACGAGAACCGGAACGGACTCATCCGTCACTACTTCCCAAAGGGCACCGACTTTGCTAGACTGACGCAAGCCGAGATCGAACGGGTCGAGTCGGCCATCAACAACCGCCCGATGAAGTGTCTCGGCTACCGAACTCCGTTAGAAGCTGCCGCCCGCTTTGTTGCACTTCGCGCTTGAATGTGCCCTCAGCCGATCAATAAATAGGGAAGTGTCCCTGTTTGCCCCCGGGCCGCCGTTTGACAGCGCAGGGGCCACGGACTACAATCAGTCAGCATGAAGAAGCAGTTGCGTAAAGCCGTTCACGAGTACACCGCCATCTTCGAGCCGGATGATGAGCAGGGCGGGTACACTGTCTACATCCCTGCCCTCCCGGGATGCATCTCTGAGGGCGATACGTTCGAGCAGGCAGCGACGAACATCCGCGAGGCGGCGACGCTGTACCTGGAGGTAATGAAGGAGCGCAGGTGCGAACCCGGCCGGAGCGATTCCGGGTTCATCGTCGCTCCTGTCCGTGTCATAGCTTAAGACCGAATGACAAAGCTGCCGGGAGTGAAGCCGCGCGAGGCAGCGGCGGCACTGGCCAGGGCCGGCTTCGAATTCGTTCGTCAACGCGGCAGTCACCGCATCTATGTCAAAGGCGGCCGCGGCGTGACGCTGCCCTGGCATACGAAGGACATGCGCAAGGACACGCTGCGCCAGGTAATCAGACAGTCCGGGCTGACGCCGGACGAGTTCGTGCGACTGCTGCGCTAGCGCAAAATCGCTCCGAGCCGCGGACATGCCTGTTGCCGTCCCAAAACCGCACACCGGTAGCTGGTCTGCCCCGATGTACCTATGAGAAGCGTCCAACTCTCGGCCCCGCCCCGCGCGCTTGACAACCGTCCGCGCGATTCCTAGAATCCAGCTATGATCCGGTCGCGGAATCTGCCAAGCGTCTGCCTGCTGGGCTTGCTCGTGTGCGGCGTCTCCTTCGCTTCGATACGAATGGCAGGACTCGGACCAAACCTGGTGGACATTGTAGCTGACCCGATGACCGACCCACTGAGCTACCCGCAATCAAACACGCTGGAAGAGAACTGGCTGGTTGGCGTCGAGGTGTTGCAGGGCGACCGCTACAATCTACTGGCTAGAACGCCCGGACGGCTATCCATAACCGGAGCCATGCACGCTTCGCTTAAAGACGCCAACTGCGACCCTTCACTTGCCATCGGATGGAACGCGGGACCGGTAGCGCTCGGTGTTAGCGCCACGGCCTGGGCCATTGGTGAGCAACATCCATACGGGGACGATGTCAGCGGAGACACGTCCGTGCATTTGCTCGGATATGACTATGGCTTGGGTGAGGGCACGATCGGTTGCCGCTGGTCGAGTCCGGGTCTAGTGCTCGACGGCAACGCAGGCCTGCTCCTGGCCCGTGGATATTGGATGCGCGGAACGCTCGACAGCTTCGTCCTGTGCGGCGACAGCAGATCAACGGTGGTATCGCCAGTGTTGCGTCTGACGCTTCCCCGCGACATGGTTACTTGGCGCGTACTCGCTTCATACACACATACGATGCTCCGCGAGGACTTCTACGACACGCTGAACGGCCTTCTCTTTCAAAGACGAGAGACCCGGCACCAGTTGGGCCTGACCGGCGGCTTGGTCTTCACTCCGCGGCCGAACTTCGTCGTGACGGCCGGGCTTCGCTGTCATGTTCTACCCGCGGCCCACAACTGGTCGTGGAATCTCCTGTCGCCTGCCGGCTTCGAATGGAACAGCGGGCCGCTAACCCTACGGATCGGCGCTGAGGCCTCGGTCGGTTTCTGGACTTCGGAACTGCGTCACGGGGCGGTTACGACCTACTTTCACAACACCACGTACTTCGGTCTCGGAGTCAGGCCACTGCCGCGCTTGTCGTTTGACTTCACGCCCTGCATGGAAGACATCGCCAATCTGCGCGGCTGGGAGCTTGGCGCGACCGCGACGTTCTAACGACAACTCCCATTTCCGCGCGCCCTGCTGACCGAGAATCCCGCTAACACACCTTCCCCCGGTATCCGCTAGCGCGGTTTGAGCGTGGCGATGGGTACGACCATCTCTTCGAGCGAGATACCGCCGTGCTGGAAGGTATACTTGTACGCCTTCTCATACTCGCGCGGCTTGGTCGGATAGATGAAGTAGTAGTCGCTCCGGCAGATGGCGAACTTGGTCCCGAGATGGTCAGACGGGAGCATATACGCCTCCGGCGAGTTGATCAACAGCGCGTCGCGTTCCTCGACCCGGATGGCCGCGCCGTGCTTGTAGCGTAGGTTCGCGGAGATATCGCGACTGCCGTAGATGAGCGTCGGCCGTTTGACACGGACAAAGCCGTGGTCGCTGGTGATGACAACAGTGCAGTCACGCCGGGCAAGCGCCTTGATGAAGTCGAACACTGGCGAGGACGCGAACCAAACCCGGGTCAGACCCACGAGGGCCGCGTCATCCGGCACGATTTCGTCAAGCAGCCGTGTGGTCCTGATGGAGTGAATCAACGAGTCCAGGAAGTTGATGACAATGGCCGCGAAACGCAGATTCTTGTCAAGCAGGGCGGCGCGGGCGCTCTCAAGCTCGCCGCCGTGCGAAACCTTGATGAACGTGTGGCGGCCGTCGAACCGCATCCGCCGCAACTGCTCCCCGAGCAGCTCAGCCTCGAAGCGGTTCTGTCCCGACTCCTCGGTGACCCAGTACTTCGGGAACCGTCGATGGATCTCCAGCGGCAGCAGCCCCGAGAAGATGGCGTTCCGTGAATAGGGCGTGGCGGTCGGGAGTATCGAGCAGTAGCAGTCGGTGCTGACGTCGAAGTAGTCCTGCAGCAACGGGACAATGGCCGCCCACTGGTCTGCCCGCATCGAGTCGAGCACGAGTAGGTACGTGGTGCCCGGACCGGACAAGTGCGTCCGGACGAATTGCTCCATCACTTGGTGTGACAACGTCGGGCCCTTGCCGTCGAGCCAACTCCGGTACTCGCTCTCGACGAAACGGTTGAACCCGACGTTCGCCTCGCGCCGGCGGTCCGACTCAATCTCCTGCAGCCCGGCATCGGCATAGCGGCCGAGGAGCCTCTGCCAGTTGCCCAACAGGCGGTAGTATTCGACCCAGCCGTTCCACGAACCGAGGTCGCGCGGCTCGTTCATCGCGGCCATATACTCCTGCGCGATGCGGGCCGACACCAGTTGCTTCTGCTCGAGCAGACGCTTGATCACGGCGAGCAACTGCACGGGCGTGAACGGCTTGATGATGAAGTCGTCGACCAGCTTGCCGAACGCCTCGTTTATCAACTCCTCCTGGTCGGACTTGGTAACCATCGCTACCAGGAGATTCGGGTCGATCTGCTTGAGCCGGCGCAGAACCCCGAGTCCGTCCATCCCGGTCATTATCTCATCGAGTAGAACCAGGTCGAAGTCATGGGCCTTGACCAGTTCGATTCCATCCGGGCCGTTGGTCGCGGTCTCAACGTCATAACCCTTGTCCTTCAGCGCATATACGAACGGACGGAACATGTCTATCTCGTCGTCAATCCAGAGGATTTTCACAATCTTCCTTTCGTGGTTTCAGGACGACGAGATACGCTAGGACTCCTTGTCCGAGCCTCGACTCACGGGCAGGAAGATGGAGAAGACCGTTCTGCCCGGCTGTGATTCCTTAAGCACCAACTTGCCCTGATGGTAGCCCTCGACAATCCGCTTGGCCAGGGTCAAACCGACTCCCCAACCGTACTTCTTGGTAGTGACGCCCGGTTCGAAGAGCCGGTCGGTCTTCACTCCTTCACCGGTATCAGTCACTTCGATTTCGAGTAACCTGCGGTCGACCGAGAGCACGCAGCGAACCCTGACCTCGCCCGGCCTGGTGCCGATTGCATCCACGCTGTTCTTGAGCAGGTTCTCAAGCATCCACGAGAATAGAACGTCATCCACGCGAACCATCGCGTCGTCTACGATTTCGGCCGCGAACGACACGGTTTTCGGTGCCCGGCGACGGACGAACGCAACCGAGCGTTCGATCGCCGGACCGACCTGATGTGGGGTGAGCTCTGGCGGCATCCCGATGCGGCTGAACCGGTCCAGCACCTCCTTCATGCGTACCAGATCCTGTTCCATCTCGTTGGTGACATCCGGCGCACGCTCCCGCAGCACGTCCAGCCAGGCGCTGAACGAAGAGATCGGCGTCGCCATCTGGTGCGCGGTCTCCTTGGCCAGCGCCGTCCAGATGTGCTCCTGCTCTCGACGCTTGTAGGAGAGGATTCCCCAGATGCCGACAATCACGAATCCGATCAGGAGCAGCACCTGCAGAACCGAGAAGACGGTCAGATACCGAACCGAGCGAACTAGGTTGGCGTTCACGTTTCGCAGCGTCACCGCCGATGCCGACAGCCCGTAGTGGATCTCTCCGAGTTTCCGGGTCGAGTCGCCGTCGGCGACCGCCAGCGGGACCGGCTCATGCTCGCTATCCAGCACATGCACGAGGCCTGCGAGCCGCGCCGAATCCGGGTTCTCAACCGGCAGGTTGCGCCATGAGGTCGGCTTCCCGTCGGCGTTACTGATTATCACCGGGAAGTCGAGTTTCTTGATGATCTCGTCGAAGATGATATCGAGTTCCGGCGAGCTGCCTTCGGACGGCTCGGTTGCGCGCGACATGAACTTGGCGTATATCCGTGAGCGAAGCTGCGTGTCGTTCTCGAGCTGGGCCGACAGGGTCGAAACGTAGCCTTGCCAAGACCGCGACAGCCTGATGAGTAGATACTGGGAATAGAAGAACCATACCCCGGCCAGCGCCAGCAGTCCAAGTATGAAGTAGAGCTGCAGCAGCCGGGCGCCGAATCTGAATCCAGACCTGTTCAAGAACGTTGTGTGTCAAGTAATGGTAGAAGCTGCTGTACCGAAGTCAAGCGTAGCCATTCGGTTTGACATCGACCGCGAGCGCCACTAGCATCTTCAGGAAACGCTGAACCGGGAGCAAAAGTGAAGAGCCTCATAGTCCTGATTCCGCTACTACTTGCGACTGCGGCAATCGCCAACCCGCCCTGGAACGCGAACGTCCGCGCCGCCGACGTCGGCGACACCATCAACGAGGGCGAGTCTTGCATCGCCTCGGACGGCGACTATATATACTGCGTCTGCAACTGGGCCGAGCGGGACCGCCACGCCGGGCTCACCTACGGCCGTTCAACCGACGGTGGAGCGACGTGGACCTCGGGCGTCTGGAAGGATATGTCGGTCGGCATCAACTGGCACTCAGATCCGTTCATCATGATCGACGACTCTCACTACGTTCACCTCTACTGCCAGTTCTCCACGACGGTGCTCCGGCATTACCTCTCAACCGACTACGGCGTGACCTGGTCGGAAACGACCAACGTATCGGAGTACCTCCCGAGCGCCACGGTCGACAAACCTTGGGGTGTGATGCGCGGCAGCAACATCTACGTCGCGTGGCAGCAGTGGGGAGCTACCCAGCAGGGCATCATTTTCGCCAAGTCCACAGACCGTGGCCGTACCTGGAACCGAACCGTCGCCGACTCGACGCGGACCGGCATTACCTGCATCTGTCTGAGTCCATCCGGCATCATCTACCTGATGAATCGCTACTGGGGCTGGGACGGTGTCTTCTGCACCAGTTCGACCGACCAGGGCACAACCTGGGCGCCGTGGGTCACGGTTGACCCAACGTGCTCGTACACGGAAGGCTACGGCGACCGTGCGCCTCTCCCCTCGATTGCCGCGCCCACCGACTCAAACGTGGTCATCACATGGGTCGATGACGGTCTCGGCGACTGGGACATTGTCTACTGCCGCTCGACCGACAGCGGCCAGACTTGGAGCGCCACCGCCCGCCTGCCCGACTCATCGGCAGGCGGCCAGTGCAAAGGCTGGGTCACGGCCGACTACGCGGGAAGGCTGCACCTCATGTGGTACCACACGCCATCCTGGCCGACTTCATCCTCCAGTCGCTGGTCCATCCGATACGCCTATTCCGACGACTATGGCGCATCCATCTCGCCCAGCATCCGGCTGACCGACACCACATCCACCAGCCCAGTTTCGTTCCTTGGCGAATATCACATCATTGTCACTGACTCAACCTATGCCCGCGCAGTCTGGACCGATGGTCGAGGTGGCGACAACGACCTCTTCTTCGCCGAAGCGTACCTCTCTGACCTGGGAACCCAGGAGAACCCGTGGCAAGTGACACGGCTGCCCGGACTCACGCTGCAAGTGCCGGCCATCGCCCACGGCTCGGCCCTGCCGGTAGACATCGGTGTGCTCAGGCCCGGCAGGCTCAGCCTCGCGGTATTCGACGCCACGGGCCGCATGCTGAAGAACGTGGATATCGGCCAGCGCGCACCTGGAAGCTACAGCGAAGTACTGGCAGGTCTCCCGGCCGGCCAGACACTCTTTGTCAAGCTGACATCAGGCCGCAGTGTCGTAACACGCAAAGCTGTGCTGGTGCACTAGCAGAACAAACGCTCTGATCTGCGGCAGCACTGCCGCACGAGTCCAGGTCTATCAGACGTAGCGGCAGAAAGGTCACGGCTCGATCAGGACAACCCCAAGGCGATTTCAGTGTCTGTCTTTTGACTTGAGTTCTGCACTTAGCTATACTGACCCGCCATGCGAGGGTGGCGGAATTGGCATACGCGCTGGATTTAGGATCCAGTCCCTAACCGGATGGGGGTTCAACTCCCCCTCCTCGCATGAAGAGAGCAGCCCAGGGCTCAGAGAATCAAGAGGTGCAGGATTCCAGCGTCCCAGGGCGGACCCCATAGCCTCGAACCTGCTGTTACTTGATAAGGAGATTCGTTTTGGAGAAGACAGTCCGGTCACCGAAAGAGTGGCTGCGTGAAATTGACGTAACAATCGAGCCGGAGAAACTGAAGGCAAAGATCGAAGAGTCGTACGTCGACCTGCAGCCCAAAGCCGTTGTGCCGGGGTTCCGGGTCGGCCACGTGCCACGCGCGGTCCTCGAACGCCGCATCGGCAACCAGCTCGAAACCGCTGCCGCCGAGGAACTGGTTGAGGATGCCATTCGCGAAGTGCTGGTCGACGATGCAATCAAGCCGGTCACCGAACCCAAGTTCTCCGACCTCGAAATCGCGCCGGACAAGACCATCAAGTTCCAGCTCTCCTACGAGGTCATCCCCGAATTCCAGTTGAAGGACTACGTCGGCCTCTCGCTCAAGAAAGAGGAGCCGACTGGTTTTGAGGCCGAGTTCGAGCGCCGGCTGCAGGAATTGCGCGAGAAGTGCGCCACCTTCAAACCGGTCAGCCGGCCCGCACAGGAACACGATTTCGTCGTGGTCGACTACAAGACATTCGTCGGCGAGACCGAGACCGGCAAGCCGCGCACCAACGTGATGATGGAGATAGGCGACGCGATGAACTCAGCCGAGGTCAACACGGCACTAACTGGGACCCGGCCCGGCGAGGAACGGACCGCTGTGACCACGTTCCCAACCGACTACAAGGACGAGAAGGTCGCCGGCAAGACCCTGACCTACAAGTTCGCTGTCCGGGACGTGAAGGAGCGAATCATGCCCGAGGTCAATGAGGAATTCGCGACCGACCTCGGTTTCGAGAGCATGGACAAGCTCCGCATTGAGATCAACGAATCGATACTGGCGGATCGCCAGCGCCTCACCCGCAACGGTCTGAAGAACCAGGCCTTCGATTTCCTCACCACGGAGCACCAGTTCGAACCGCCCGAATCATGGGTGGAGTCGTCACTCGACCGCCTGCGCACCCAGTACAACCTCCCCGAAGACGATGCGACCCGCCAGCAAATGATGGCGGTGGCGCAGAAGTGGGCGAAGTTCGATTGCATCGTAGCTCGAGTTGCCGAGAAGGAAGGCATCACCGTGACCGACGACGAACTGAAGGAGCAGGCTCAAGAGGTAGCCGAGGAATCGAAGCGGCCGGTGGAAGAGGTCGAGTCGATGCTCGGCAGCGCGGTCTACAAGAACCAGCTCCTGCGGGAGAAGGTGCTCAAGCTGATCGTAGACAAGGCGAATATCACCTAGCCATTAGTATTCAACATAGCATGAAATCTGAGACGGAGGTTCCTGTGCTAATTCCAATGGTCATCGAACAAACCGGCCGGGGCGAGCGAGCCTATGACATCTACTCCCGCTTGCTGAAAGAGCGTATCATCTTCCTGGGTTCGCCGATTGACGACAACGTCGCCAATCTCATCGTCGCCCAGCTGCTTTTCCTAGAGGCCGAGGATTCAGAAAAGGACATCAACCTGTACGTCAACTCGCCGGGCGGCGTCGTTTCCTCGGGCCTTGCCATCTACGACACGATGCGCTACATCAAAGCCAAAGTCTCAACCACCTGCGTCGGGGAGGCGGCCTCGATCGCCGCACTGCTGCTCGCCGCCGGCGAGAACGGCAAGCGGTTCGCCCTGCCCAACGCTCGAGTGATGATCCACCAACCGTCGGCCCATGGAATCTCGGGCCAGGCGACCGACATCGAGATTCACGCCCGCGAGATACTGAAGCTGAAGGAAGAACTGTCCAGGATTCTGGCCAAACACACCAAACAGCCAATCGAGAAGATACTCGAAGACTCGGACCGCAATTTCTTCATGTCCGCGGAAGAGGCCAAGACCTACGGCCTGATTGACGAAGTAATCGAGAAACGGAAGTGACGGACGGCCCGAAGCGGCGGCGGACAACCCGCAGCCGTTGCTCGTTCTGCGGCATCGAAGGCAGCCCGGATACAAAGCTGGTCCAGGGCCGAACCGGCCGCATCTGCGAGCGCTGCGCAGTCACGGTATCCGGCCTCTTCCTCGAGCAGAAGGACGCATCCCCGGTCCAGCCTCCGGCAGCGGTCCCCAAACCGGCCGAAATCAAGGCCTTTCTCGACGAGTACGTCATTGGACAGGAACACGCCAAGAAAGTCATCTCGGTCGCGGTCTACAACCACTACAAGCGGGTCTTCTCGCGCCGGACCGACATCGAGGTCGAGAAGTCGAACATCCTGCTCATCGGCCCGACCGGGGTGGGCAAGACGCTGATTGCCGAGACCCTGGCCCGGCTCCTCCACGTTCCGTTCTCCATCTCTGACGCTACGCCGCTGACTGAGGCCGGCTATGTCGGGGAGGACGTCGAGAATATCCTGCTGCGCTTGATTCAGGCCGCGGGCGGCGATGTGCGGAAGGCCGAAACCGGGATCATCTACCTGGACGAAATGGACAAGCTGGGCCGGAAAACCGACTCACCTTCGATTACCCGCGACGTATCCGGCGAAGGCGTCCAGCAGGCCCTGCTGAAGATCCTCGAAGGAACAATTGCCAGCGTGCCGCCGCAGGGCGGCAGGAAGCACCCGGAACAGCAGTACATACCGATCGACACGCGCCACATTCTCTTCATCTGCGGCGGGACGTTCGACGGCCTTGAGCGGGTCGTCGAGCACCGCATCCGGTCAAGCACCCTCGGGTTCGGCGCCGATATATCCGAACGCAGACAGCGTACCTGTGACGAGCTGCTGCCGCTGGTCGAGCCGGATGACCTGGTGAAGTACGGCCTGATACCGGAACTGGTCGGCCGCCTGCCGGTCATCGCCGGACTGCACAGCCTGTCCAAGGAAGCGCTGGTTGACATACTAACCAAGCCGCGCAACTCACTGACCCGCCAGTTCGCTTTCTACTTCGAAGCTGAAGGGGTGAAGCTGACCTTCACGCCGGAGGCGCTGGGTGCGGTAGCGGAAGTCGCTGCCGCGCGGAAGACCGGCGCCCGGGCCTTGCGCGCGGTCCTGGAAGAGACGATGCTCAACATCATGTTCGAATTGCCTTCACGCCCGGGCACCGAGGAGTGCATCATCACCGCCGCCACCGTGAAAGCGAAGCAGCCGCCCGAGTATGTATCCAGGCGGCTGCAGCGCAAAGCTCAGTAGCTTTCGCTCAGATCCTCGTCCTCACTTCTGCATTCTGAATGCTGACTTCGTACGGGGCCGCCTATCCTTCCGCTTCAAACTGGTCTTTGCTGGCCCCGCAAACCGGACAGACCCAGTCATCGGGCAGTTTCTCAAAGGGCGTGCCGGCCGGAACGCCGCTATCCGGGTCACCGGCCGCCGGGTCGTAAACGTAGCCACACACCGCACAAACGTACTTCTTCACGGTTTCTTTCCTTTCCATCTGCTCAGCCTTCTCTGCCGCCGCGGCCGCCGCATAGGTCGGCGCGTTCTTTCCGGTCTTGCCCCCCTTGACTTCATGGTAGTAGGCATAGGTCAGAGGCACGCCCGGCTTCACCGTCTCGGAAACTACCACATCGGCGATGAAGGTCGTGTGCGAGCCGCAGTCTACCGCGGTCCGCACCTTCGCCTCAATGACCGCCAGCGTGTACTCGGTCAGCAGCGGACACCCGGTCAGTCCGTCCCGGTACTTGACCGCGGCGAACTTGTCTGAGTCCCGGCCGGAGCGGAACCCGAACGTGCCGATGAAAGTCAACGGCGTGTCTCGCTCCAGCACCGCGACCGCGAACTGACCGGTCCTCGCTATCATCTCGTGGGTCAGGTTCGCCTTGCTGAGGCTGACCGAGACCTGACACGGTGTAAGGGCCACCTGCACCAGCGTATTGATGACGCAGCCGTTCCGGCGGTCACCCTCCCGCGCCGTGACTACGTAAAGGCCGTAGGTAACGGCATTGAGCGCGGCGAAGTCTATGCGGGACTGGTCAATACTGCAATGGGCGTTGGCACCAGCCTGTTCAATCACGTTCCGGTCCTTTCCCGCAGCTTCGCTGCGACTGCCTTGCCGAACTCGCGGCACTGATTGAGCCCGGCCGCATCCGGCACGAACCTGACCTTCAGGGCCGGTGCGGCCGGCTCGACACCCATCTGCCGGAAGTACTCCTCGACCTGGGCGCAGGCCTCGCCGCTCCAGCCGTAGGAGCCGAAGGCGGCGCCAATGAGGTTCTTCGGCTTGAGCCCGCGGGCGTAGGTCAACACGTCGGCGACGGTCGGAAACATCCCGTTGTTGATGGTCGGCGAACCGACCAGGAGTGCCCCGGCACACAACAGCTCGGTCATCACGTCGGCCCGTGAACTGCCGTGCAGCGGCAGCAGACTCACTTCAATGCCGTCGCCGACCATCGCGTCGGCAATCGCCCGCGCCATCAGGCTCGTACTCTGCCACATCGTATCGAAGACGACCACGGCGCGGTTCTCCGGCTTCTGCGTCGCCCACTCCGCATACCAGCCGAGCAACGTACCAAGGTCTTGACGCCAGACCGGCCCGTGGTCCGGGGCAATCGTCTTGATGCTGATGCCGAGCCCCTTGATGCGCTCAAGCAGCTTCAGGATGAGCGGCGAGTAAGGCAGCAGGATGTTCGCGTAGTACCTGCGACCCTCGTAGCGCATAACCGCCGGGTCGTTATCGTCCGCGAACAGCTTCGAGGTCGCCAGGTGCATCCCGAAACCATCCTGCGAGAAGACCAGCTCGTCCTCGGCCAGGTAGGAAATCATCGAGTCGGGCCAGTGTAGCATCCGCGTTTCCAGGAAAGTGTAGCTGAGCCCACCGAGTTTGAGTGTCTCGCCGTCCTTGACCGGCGTTATCTCATGCCCGCTGTGAAGCTGGTCGTGGAGGTTCTTCACGCCCATCTGGGAGGCGTAGACCTTGTCCGGCTTGATGATGTCAACCACCTGCGGCAGCGCCCCGGAGTGGTCCATCTCCGCATGGTTCGAGACAATGACCTTGATGTCGGTCGGGTTCACCACGGACGCGACCCGCGCCAGCATCTCGTCCCGAAACGGAGCCTTGACCGTGTCAACCAGCACCGGGTAATCGCCCATTACCAGGAAGGCGTTGTAGGTCGAGCCGCGGCCGGTCGAGTAGCCGTGAAAGTCGCGCAGACACCAATCAACCGCCCCGACCCACCAGACGTGCTCACTGACCTTGATGGCCGAGAATCCGCTGTTGCCCATAGTTCCTCTCGTCAGGTCAAGAGTCAGGAGTTGGCAGGTCGTATATCGAGCCCGCCAACTCCCGGACTCCTGACTGCCAACCGCTGACTGCTAACTCCTATGCCCCGGCCGCCTGTGCATACAGCGCGGCAAGGTCCGGCGCAAGCACGAAGTTCCGCCTGCCGAGCTCGCGGTCAATCATCAGGATGCCGCGGCCCTCGTTGCCGACCAGCCTCAGGTCCTGGACGATCTTGGAGGCGTTGGCCTCCTCCTCGACCTGCTCATCTACGAACCACTGGAGCAGCGTGGTCGAACCGTGGTCGCCCTCCGCTTGCGAGAGCTTCACCAGGCCGTCAATCTTGGCGGTGATGAACTGCTCGTGCTTGTAGGCGGCCTCGAACGCGGCCAGCGGCGACTTCCACTCCTGGGGCGGCATTGCGAGCGGATGGAGCGTAACGTGCCCGCCCCGCTCGATGATGTGCTTGTAGAAGCGCATCGCGTGGGTCACCTCTTCCTGCACCTGCGCGCGCATCCAGCGGCCCATGCCGTCGAACCCCTCGGCGTCGAAGTACGCCGCCATGGACAGGTAGATGTAGGCCGACTCCAGCTCGTGCTTGATCTGCTCGCCAAACGCTTCGGATATCTTCGCGGGAATCATCGTCACTGTCCTTTCCAGAGACCGTGGATATTGCAGTACTCGCGGGCAGACACCGTCTTCGCCTCGACCGAGAAGAACGCCTCGGGCGCCTGTCCCGGCGACAGGAACTGCCGGTACGCCTTGTCGTCGGCCACGAGTTCAATCCACTCAATGAAGTGCTTCTCCTCCATCGGGTGCGGCACGCTGCCGACCTTCACCTTGTATCCACCGGCCACCTGCTCAATCACCGGCACGTGCTTCTCTTTCGCCGCGTCGGTCGTGTTCTCGACCAGGAGCTTCATCGGCTTGCCGCAGCAGACCAGTTGCCCGGCTCCGCCGTGCAGCACCTCGACGATATTGCCACAGACTTCACACTTGTAGACTTCCATGCGCTTCGCCATAGTAATTCCTCCTTGATTAGCTGAACACTTACTGCTAGCGTATCAAACGCTGGTCCGGCCCGGAGAACCCGCACTCGGGGATGTAGCACGTCACGTCCACGAACTGGCAATGCTCGTGGCATGAGGGGCACGCATCCGGCGGCTGCGTGGCCTGCAGCACGTAGTGGCACTTGCTGCACTGCCAGTGCGGGGCCGTGGACGGTTCCGGCTTCGCGGCCACCGATTCCTGCCTTATCCTGGGACGGGCGTCAACTGCTGCCGCGCCCTCTTCCCCCTCGAGCATCATCGGCCTGCCGCAGCACACCAGCCTGCCGCCGCCCTGGTGGACAACCGCGACAATCTGCCCGCAGGCCGAACAACTGTATACCTGCTGTTTCGCTGTCATCGGCACTGCCTTTCCAGACCGGGTTTCACTGCAACCCTCTGACGGCCGCGAGCACCGGAGCATAGTCCGGCTCGGTTCCGGTCTCTTTGACCAACTGAATGTAGCGGATTACCCCCTGCCGGTTAACCACGAAGACGCAGCGGGCCAGCAGCCGGACGTCCTTCAAGAGCACGCCATAGGCAGCGCCGAATGATGCGTCACGGTAGTCGGAGGCCGTTATCACCTTGTCCACGCCCGCGGCACCGCACCACCGCTTCTGGGCAAACGGCAGGTCCATGCTGACCGTCAGGATGACGACGTCCGGTCCCAGCTTCGCCGCCTCGACATTGAACCGTCTGGTCTCCATGTCGCAGGTCGGGGTATCAAGCGAAGGTACGGACGATAGCACCAGCACCTTGCCGTGAAAATCCGCGAGCTTCACCGGCTTCATGTCATTACCGACAAGCGTGAAATCCGGTGCCGCGTCACCGACTTTCAGTTCGCTGCCCAGCAACGTGGCCAGCCTGCCGCCGAAAATCACATCTCCCGCGCGTTCTGTCATTGGGTTCTCCTTTGTCCTGGCCACAACTCCGTCGCCGCTGCCGCACGCGAGTGCGAACGCCAGCGCGGCCAACGCCAATCTCACCAATTCTCACCCAGCAGCTCGAAGTACGCCTGCGGGTGCGCACACGCCGGACACTGTGTCGGCGGTTCGGTTCCCTCATGCAGGAAACCGCAGTTCAGGCACCGCCAGACGACCTTCTTCTCGCGCTTGAACACACGGCCCGCCTCGATATTCGCCGCCAGATCCTTATATCGTTTCTCGTGCTGCTTCTCCGCAACCGCGATGCCGCGAAAAACGGCCGCGATGTCGGCAAAGCCCTCCTGTTCAGCCGTCTTTGCGAAGTTGGGATACATGGTGCCCCACTCATGCATCTCGCCCGCGGCTGCTGCCTTGAGGTTCTCCAGCGTCGTCCCGATCTTGCCCGCCGGGAACGCGGCCTGCACTGTGGCCTCGCCGCCCTCCAAGAGCTTGAAGAATCGCTTGGCGTGCTCCTTCTCCTGATTCGCGGTCTCCTCGAATATCAGCGATATCTGAACCAGGTTCTCCTTGCGTGCCTGGCCCGCGAAGTAGGTGTAGCGATTGCGTGCCTGCGATTCACCCGCGAAGGCGGTCAGCAGGTTCTTCTCTGTCTTACTTCCTTTGAGGGGCATCAGTATACTCTCCTTAGTATTCTTGTCTCTATGGCTGCGGCGCAGGTCGCCGACATCAATTAGACTTCTCCTATGTTCCGCTGGATTCGGGAGTTCGACCCCGCAGACGGGCAATCTCATCCTGCAAGCCAAGTACCAGTTCGACGGCATCGAGACCGATGTCGAAATCCGTCATCAAACGGTGTATCCGACGCAGCCGTGCGATATCCGAATCATCGAGCAGCAGCCGGCCGGCCTCAACCGTCCGCGCGCGGATGACCTCCCGCTGGACGCACTCGACGATGACCGTTTCATCGAGACCCGTCAGCTCAACCAGCACTCGCACCTCGTATCCCGGCATCACTTCTCCTCAGGCCGCATCCCTGCCAACTCCTGGAACAAGGCCCGTTCCTTCTCCGAGAGCTTGGCGGGCAGACGGACATCGATGACCACGTACAAATCACCGCGCGTCCCGGGGTCACCTTGGACCGGCATCCCCTGGCCCTTCAGCCGAAGCTCGCTTCCGGACTGCGTCTCCGCCAGAACCCGAAGCCGCGCCTTGCCCTCCAGCAGCGGGACGGTCACTTCGCCGCCGAGCAGCGCGGTATACAACGGAACCTGAACCCGCGTATGCAGGTCATTGCCTTTGCGGACGAACCGCGGGTCACTCTCAAC
>Ga0163209_1000649_pt1 | contig 15237 bp, 12 predicted proteins | sample Kivu_160m_FD_113538 | JGI IMG/M metagenome (GOLD analysis project Ga0163209, IMG submission 113538) | Freshwater microbial communities from Lake Kivu, Western Province, Rwanda to study Microbial Dark Matter (Phase II) - Kivu_160m | ecosystem: Environmental > Aquatic > Freshwater > Lake ...
GGCTACCGGAGGGATGCAAGCTGAAAATGTTCCTGGATCGCATGGAGACTGAATTAAATGCTAGAGACCGAATTTAAAAATGAGGAGCGAGTATATAAAGTCCAAACATTCGGGACTCTACAGTAATGTTTCAATCCTTGTTCTCGTGGAACTCGCTCTCGGACTTTCTTGGCCTCGTCCGGTATGGATGCCCAGCAGAGTTGTTTCAATCCTTGTTCTCGTGGAACTCGCTCTCGGACTGAATCATTTGGGGATCGAGCCAGATCCCATCGTGAGTTTCAATCCTTGTTCTCGTGGAACTCGCTCTCGGACGGTAGATGCCGGAACGTACAAGGAGGGGATGCTGGGTTTCAATCCTTGTTCTCGTGGAACTCGCTCTCGGACCCGAGCGCAGAGGAGAAAAAGGCCTTTGCGATGGGATTGTTTCAATCCTTGTTCTCGTGGAACTCGCTCTCGGACGTCTACTTGGATGTTGAGGTAGGAGCCTCCACGGTAGTTTCAATCCTTGTTCTCGTGGAACTCGCTCTCGGACAATATTAGAACTCGCGACGAAGCAATGGATAAGCTACGTTTCAATCCTTGTTCTCGTGGAACTCGCTCTCGGACTCCAGGTTGCTCTTGAGATCCATTTCGATTAGAATAGTTTCAATCCTTGTTCTCGTGGAACTCGCTCTCGGACGCTTAGGCTTTGGCGGTTATACCTATAGCTATCTATGTTTCAATCCTTGTTCTCGTGGAACTCGCTCTCGGACAGTTACCGGCTCTCGCGGGGGGGTTTGTGATGAAGAAGTTTCAATCCTTGTTCTCGTGGAACTCGCTCTCGGACCTTTATTACCAAGGCCGGAATGTCCTCATACGTGGGGTTTCAATCCTTGTTCTCGTGGAACTCGCTCTCGGACCTGACGATCACAGCCAGCATCAAGGAGATTGTTCAATGGGTTTCAATCCTTGTTCTCGTGGAACTCGCTCTCGGACGGTCCTTGAGAGGATAACATTCCAACATAACACCGTGTTTCAATCCTTGTTCTCGTGGAACTCGCTCTCGGACATAGAATGGCCCCAGGATCTATATGAGCGGATAGATAGTTTCAATCCTTGTTCTCGTGGAACTCGCTCTCGGACCTTACCAGGGGCAGCTTATCCTTAAGACTCATTTTGTTTCAATCCTTGTTCTCGTGGAACTCGCTCTCGGACCCTGCTGCGGACACGCGAACTGCTCTGACCGGGGGGGAGTTTCAATCCTTGTTCTCGTGGAACTCGCTCTCGGACGCGGGCCGACTTATGGGAGATACTGAAGAAGAGTTGAAGTTTCAATCCTTGTTCTCGTGGAACTCGCTCTCGGACACAAGGCGAGGCATCGCTATATAGCGGTTCTACCTAGTTTCAATCCTTGTTCTCGTGGAACTCGCTCTCGGACTCGAAGCTCCTAGAGCGGTCATGAATGCGTCGCCGCGTTTCAATCCTTGTTCTCGTGGAACTCGCTCTCGGACTTGAGCGTGGCTGTCCCGTCGCCTGCTAGATTGCCCAGTTTCAATCCTTGTTCTCGTGGAACTCGCTCTCGGACCTCACCAAAAGACAACGAGAATGGGATATCAACCATGTTTCAATCCTTGTTCTCGTGGAACTCGCTCTCGGACGCGATGCGTTCGCTAATCTGCTCGTAGCCCGGGAGAAGCTGCAGTTTCAATCCTTGTTCTCGTGGAACTCGCTCTCGGACTTCTTCATTACAGACATATTGTTCTCCCAATCATTGAGTTTCAATCCTTGTTCTCGTGGAACTCGCTCTCGGACTGTACTAGCCATGCGCTCATTGATATCCTTATCAATAGGTTTCAATCCTTGTTCTCGTGGAACTCGCTCTCGGACGACGATTTGGAGGCTTTACTTAGGAAAAGAATGGAGTTTCAATCCTTGTTCTCGTGGAACTCGCTCTCGGACAGCGGGGATTTTTCGTCCTTTCTTTCGTTTCTCAGCGTCAAACCGGCCTTTTCTCTCCCTCCTCCCGGCATGAATGGAATTTATTGAGACTCTTATAAATTCATTCCTGCGATGCCCTCAATTAGAACATGTTTCTTGGAGCAAATAAGGTCGCAGCATCTCTATCTCAACCTCGTGACAGCGCCGAATCCCCTGGAAACAGACTTCCCCAGTCCCATAAACTCAGGTATCTCAAAGTTCGTGGTGAACTCCCCTATAATACCCGTCACCTTCATCCCCTTCAGCAGGCAAATCTCATCGTAGAATCTTCCTACCTCTAGACGAATGTGCTCTTTGGCCATGTACCCGAGTCCTTTGGAAGCGGAGAGGATGTTGCCCACCAGGATTCTTCGCAGCAGCTCTTTTCTCTCCTGCCAGGACGAATCCAAATATTTTGGGTAGTTCTCCTGGCTGAGCGCTAGCCAGGGGGTGGAGAACCTGTAGCTGTGGATCTCCTGGGAGCAGCCGAAGTCCTCACTCTTCACAGTCAATCCGCGTTCTAGAATGGAGTAGCTGGTCTCATCCAATTTTATCTCATCAAATTTATCATAAATCTCCTTCAGGACCTCCGCGCCCTCGTTGATCCCCAGGACGAGGGGGGTGCCCCCCAGCATCTTGTATTGGATGAGAGGATAGTTGTAGATCAGCCTGTCCGTCACATGTTGGTGTAGGAGGGCATATTCATTGAAGCTGGTGGCAAAGAAGCCCCTCAGCTTGGTCGCGTCCCCGCGCATGGGGGCGTCCGAGTGCAGGGTGAGGCGGAGGATCTTGAGGAGCATGATTGGCCCTTTAAAATATCATTGAGCCCTCTCCCGCGCCCTTTGTCCTAAATCCGGTATCGGGGTCGTAATAGTAGGGTAGCTCGTCTCTTGAAATGTAACCCATCTCTAGATTCTCATCTAACAAAGAGGCTGCAAATTTCCTGGAAACGGAGATGATATGCTCGTTCAGAACCTTTTTTATTTTCAAGAACTCGTTTCTTCTGACCAGGGGATTCTTCTCAGATTTTATTTCCAGATATCGTTTCCAGATTCCCGCCGCCTCCTCATCGACCTCCACAAAAACGTCTACCTTATAGCCGTCCTCCTCGATCAGCTTAAACCTCTCACTTAGGCCTTTGAAGCCCAGCAACGTGAGGCACTCAAGATTGGCTTTGGACTCCTGATCGCCCATGCCGGCCTTCACCGCTTTATAGTATTTTTTATTTAAATCTAAAAATTGAGACTCAAGAATCAAATCCTTGAGCTTTAGGATATCGTAGGTCTTGTTCATCAAAAACGGATCATAAATGTATTTATAAAATTCTCTATTGTCATCTCTCAATATGAAAACAGATACAGATCCCTTTTCGGCCTTCGACGAATTCCGGTTACACCTGCCACACACCTGATTTATAGAATCCAACGGTCCGAAATCCCGCCAGATGACATCTGCGTCGATATCCACGCCCGCCTCGATGAGCTGAGTGCTCACGATGACCTTTCTTATCCCTTTTTTCGATGTGTCCTTGATATCCCTTATTCGCTTAAGCCTCTCCTTGGGAACTATATGTGTAGAAAGGTAAACGCTGTTGGTGTTCTCCAGATCAAGGCCTCTCACAAAATCGTAAACCTCGCTGGCAGAGCTGATAGTATTGAGGATGATTAAATAATCTTTCTCCTGGTTCCCCACAAGCTCCTTTGCCAGCAGGGATTTGAAATCTTCGAGGCTCAGGACCTCGTCAACCCTGGGCAGAAGCTCGATTCTGTCCAGTCCCTGAAAGTATGCTTCTTTTCCCTTCGTGATCTCCTGGATCTCTCCTCCCGCCTCATCGAAGATGAGGGGCTGGGTTGCGGTGACCAGGACCACATAGCTGTTGAACTTATCACAGAGCATCTTCAATGCATCGTGAATCAATAACCAGTAGTGGTGAGGGACCGCCTGTACCTCATCCATGATGATAATCGAGTTGGCAAGCTTATTGAACTTGCGTAGGTGCCTATTTTTGTTGGAGAATAGGGTATGGAATAACTGCCAGAAAGTGGTTACTATAATTTCCGCGTTCCAACCTTCAATCAAAAGCAGGCTTTTATCTGACTCGAACTCGTCATCCTCTGTCCTATAGCTCACATCTGCCAAATGGTGGTGCTTGAGGAGCATCCTGGAGTCCTTGGTCTCACCATCCTGGCCCACGACATCCTCAAAGACATCGTAGTTTTGATCGATTATGCTTAAGAAAGGCAACGCATAGATAATTCTGGGCTTGAATCCCCTAACTTTGCTTAGCTTCTCCCTCAATTTCAGGGAGATGGACAGAGAAGTGAGGGTCTTTCCCGTGCCCGTTGGGACATTCAATGATATGATTCTGTCATCCAGGTTCCAGCTCTCTATCGCCTCTATGGCGTCCTCATAGATCCGATTGCGCAGCTGGTCTATGCCCTTAGTGCTGCAAGAAAATCCTTTGGCTTCTCTGTACCTATCCACCAGATCCGCCCGAGGGTCGATGCGCTCCAGATTTGCATTGGATAGCGCTGCATCCATCTTGTCCGCGTCCAGCAAGGTGGAGTAAAGGAACTGGGCGATGAAGTACGGAAGGATATCGCCTTTGCTTTGCAGTTTCCTCAATGGCCGCCTTGCCTTGCGACCGATATCCTGGATGGCATCCTTTGATACATAATTTATAATATCATTACTATTTATTTCTAAGTCTGTAATTTCCTCAGAAAGGAGGGATTTGAAGATTTGCTCTATCTCCGTCTTGTCCAGGGCATTTAACTGCTCTTCTACCAACTTGAGAGTCTTATCCTCTTCTGCACCCACGTCGTCGATCTCGCCCATGGCGTTTTGGAGGTTGCCATGATGCCTCTTCACTGCAAAGAAAGAGAGGATGGGAATATAATCTGCAATTCCGCCTCTCTTTCCTGACTGCTCCAGGTATTCCCTCACTACTGCATAGGTGAAAAACGCAGACAAGAGCCCATGGTGGGTATTATCCCTGGCCTTCAGCGACCTCTTTCTCTTTTCATCCTCTTCTGCCAGGTAATCCTGGAAAAAGGAGGTTGCTTTGCCCAGGTCGTGGGTGATCCCCATCAGGTAAGCTACGTCCCTCAATAGGCTCGCTTCTTCCAAATTGAGGACCTTGCCGGCCACGATCTCGGAAGAGAGCATGCCCACATTTCGGAGATGATCAACCAGGAGCTTTTCCGGATGGGACTTCAGCTTAAAGGAATAGGATTCGTTCCCCATTTTCGAGTTCCCAAAGATCTCTGGCTTTGGCCTTTATGCTCATTCCGTTCCTCTCGAACAGGACTTCGCTGAACTCCGTCACCTCTCTCCCCTCGCCCATCTCGCAGGGCATCACCTCGGAGAAGTACTCTTTGTCCTCCTCGAAGTCGGGAGGCTCCGCAAGATATCTTCCGGGGACGACGCTTTCTATGGACTGGAACTCCACAGGGCTCTCATGGGCCTGGAACTCTCCTACATACTCGAAGTTGCAGATCAGCTGGCTCAAGCCCAGACTCGGGGTATAAATCGATTGGTGGCGGGAGAGGAGCCCCTTCAACTTTTCATAGATCGCTTCATCGGAGTGGGAGAGGTAAATCCTGTATCTCGGATCCTTTACGAACTCGAACCTTATCTGCGTCCTGTTCTTGATGAGGTGCATCCGGATAGCGCTCTTGGTGTCGATGAGGTTTTCCCCTATCCTCACCCTTTTTATGGGCGCAAGGATCCTGCATCCGATCTTGGCTCTGTCCTTGAAGAAATGACGGAAATACTCAGCCTTATCCAGTCCGGCAATAGCTCCCAATAGTCCGCAGAGGGCTGTTCGTGGCGGAAAGGAATGAGTGAGGGGAGAGCTGGTGGAGTAGTTCTTCCTGAAGTGGGCGTAGTCCCCCCATACGTCGAATACTATCACCTTCTCGGGCATCGGCTCCTCAAAAGGCGATCTCCTTTGTGGAGACACCAGTTGCCCTACCCAAATCTGCCATCCGGAAGGGAGACCCATCCTTCAAAAACAACAACCGGTCGTCGGCACAGACCTCCACATCCTTGATGGAAGATTTTTCTGCAGCCAGCCGTCTCACCAGATCGGATACGTCAACCTGGAAGTCCTCCGTGCTCCGAATATTTTCATGCGGCATCTCTGTTTTCAAATTAAGCATCTTGTCCAGATCCCCGATGTGATAGTTCTCCTTACTGTAGTTCACCTTCAGGAGCAGCCGGGGAACCTGCCCGGCCTTGGTCCTGGAGATCAGGCTTTTGGTGCCATTCCATAGCCCCTCCAGGAGGAGCAGAACATCCTCATCCTTGAGGCCCGTGTGCTTGGCGGTGTTCTCGTTGATAATGCCGTAGAAGAGGATGAGCGAGTATGGCAGGATGTCCTCCTCCCGGAAGGTCTTTTGTTTTGATTTTGCGTCGGAAGCGAAGGCACCAGTGCCCTTGATATGTTTCATGGCCACTCTATGCAGAGATCTTCCCATCTTAAACTGAACCGGGCCGGTATAGGTTATGGAGTCCTTTTCCAAGGGAATAACACCACCGAAGAGACGGATGTCTATGCACTCGGCAAGGATCTTTCCTGGATCATTGCCGAAGTTACCGGCTCTCATCTTCCCGTCTTGAATCAGACCCTTTTCCTGATCATAGACGATCTCCCTGACAAATATCTCCTCTCCCTTGAAGTTATGTAGGTAATCTCTGATGGTCCTTTTCAGCCGGACATCAGTTACGATGTTCACTCCGGTCTCCTCATCGATCCTGGGCTTGTTCTCATCCATGGGATCCCCGTTGGGGTTTCCGTCTCTTATGTCGTATAGAAAAAGGATCTCTGATCTGCTTTTAATTGTCTCGCTCATGCTAATGCCTCCTCCTGGGGTTTTTCCTCCTCTTTTACATTCCTAAACAGCTTGTGCATATCCATTCCCAGCACGAAGTAGAAGCTCAGCTCGTCGTCCGTCTCCTTCCAGTTGACCCCGGATTGGACGAAGTGAGCGGCTATTATCTCCTCCAGCTCACGGTAGTAGTTGCTGTCGTACTCCTCCAGCTTATTCTGTATCTCGGGAAGGAGCCGCTTGATCAAGCTCTCGTTCATCTTGAGGCCGTGCAGCTTGGCCCGGAAGGGCGTGCTTTTCCTCTTGTTCCATTGTATGTTCAGCAGATTCTGGGCCAGCCCGCCCTCCAGAAATGCGGCCTTCTTGGCATCGCCGTCGAAAAAGGCTTTGTTGGCCCCGAAGAACCGTTCAATCCTCTCTTTTAATGGCAGCTCCTCTAGCTCTTCCGTTTTGAGATCTACGATTCCATTTTCACCCATCTTCTTAATCCCTCCTTTGCCGTCTCTGAAAAGATCCAGCTCTCCTATAAATTGCAAAAGCATGAAACCATTTAGTGTAGTAACGTTAGTAGAATATTCTTCTTTGATGAAAACATCTCTTATCTCCCTCATGATGAAATCCACTAGCAAATGGTAATCGATGTTGTTCCCGACAAATATTTTGTTGACTATCTCCAGAAAGATTTTATCATATGTCCTGTTCCTGGATTCAGCGTGGAAGAACCGTCTCAGGACTCCGAAGTTGAACTCCAGGTGGACCTTCTCCTTCTGGGCATCACTCAGGATCGCATCGTAATAGACCTTGAACCTCTCATCTACCGTCTCTTTAGCTTTGAAAAGAGCCCGGAGCCTGGAAGGGAGAATGCCATCGATTAAGAGAAGAATACGAAAAGACGATTGCGTTCCTCGGTAAAAGATCAGGCTGTTGCTGAAGAAGTCCTTCTCCTCCTCAAGCAAATCCAAAATCTCATTCTCGTCGGCGGTCAGCCGCCTTTTCATCTCTCTGCTCAGCCGTTGTTTTCGGTTCAGGTCTCTAGCGCTGATTATGTCTAGGATATCCTTTAGGTTACCTCCCACAACCAGCTTAGGCACGAGCAGATATCTAAACCCATAAAAGTCAAAGCTAAGGGACTCCTCGATGTACTTCTTTCCCACCTCTAGGCTGCCGGCGCAATCACAGCAAATGGGTGTATTCTTCCATGACTCACAAATGTCGAACCCACCTGCAATGAAACCCGGCTTGTCAAATGTGTGAAATGCCCAGGGAATCGCAAAACCATAAACTTCCTTCTTAATTTCCATACAAATGGCACACCTGGAATTTCTCCCAATCGATTCCACGCCATATTTATTTGAGAATTTTTCGCATCCCTTTCCCAATAAGACATTCCTGAATATCGGGATATCGATTAGATATCTTAATTTTTCGTCGCTTTCGATTCCCAAAGTAATGATACCATTTTCTCCTGATTTCTTATACGAGAATTTCTCTTTAAGCTCTGCGAGAATCCTATCCTTTTCGGCTTTTAGTTCCAACCCCATCTTTTGGAGCGAAACGAGCTCTTCTTTGGTAAGCTGGTAATTTTCATAATTATTAAACCATCGGAGAAACTTTTTATTGAATGTTTTTTCTATTTCCGTTATCCTACACGTAGGCGTCAAATCGGGAGAATTGCCTTTCTTTCCTTTGTATAAATAAATTGTATAATCTGATTTTAATTCCTGATAATCTACATGACTGAATGAATATACTCCGCCTTTCTCTTTTAATACTATCAATAACACGTGTTTATATCTGCTGCCTGGATTTTCTACAATATTCCTAAGCGTATCCCCTTCTCCACTCGTCTTTCGAATATAATCCCCGATGCTCTTTACCGCCTCGATCACTTAATATCACCATCGTCAAAGGCAAACGTTTCTATACGTGCAGTCCACACACCTGGCCTTCTGCCGCGTCCCTTCGGGAAAGTAGCCCCTCTGAATGATCATCAATATCTCGCTCACCATATGCTTCGCCTTCTCAAAATCTGTCTCCCTGAAGGCAATCTCCTCCACATGGTGATTGCTCCTGGTGTAGCAGATGAAGCCCCTCTTCACATCCACGCCGTAGTGTTCCATGATGAGCAGGCCGTAAAGTGCCGCCTGATACTTATGCGTCATGTAAACAGTATCCTTCCACTCCGCATACTTGTAATCCATCGGCGCCGCCGTCCCGTCCTCCAGAAAGAGAACCTCATCCACCTCTCCTTTGAAGTGGTACTTTCGAGAGGTCAAATAAACCGAGTTCTCTTTTCTGATACAGTCGAGCCTTTTTCTAATGTAATCCCGGTTCACCTTCTCTCGGCTCTCATGCAGCTCCCTGCCTTTCAGGACCTTGTAGCGACGCTCTTCTCTCTGGGCAATGCCCAGGCAGTGCATGAAGAAGATGAACCTTGGACAAAAGAGGTATTCTAGGGCATCGGAGACCGTTACATATATCTCCTTCTCCGGCAGCGAGGATGCTGCTTCCGTTTCCATTTCTCCCTCAGAACACCTTAGTTATCGTCATCCCACTCACCAGCTCCCTGTCGAAGCCCGCTCCGATCAGCTTGATCTTGTCGAAGCAGTCCTCGCACATGGGAAAGACGTAGACCGAGTCGGACTCCTCGATGAGCCCTTCGCACTCCACGGCCAGGGAGTCGGACTCGTTCCTGTTCAGGTCGCCCAGGAAGGCGCTCTTCTGCACCCGAAAGAGCCCGTAGTTCTTGCAGATCGCTGCTACCCTGCTGCGGATTCTGTTCTCCGATATGTCGTAGATCACCCAGACCAGCATCCCTAATCTCCCTCTGGACGTTCTACCTCTTCGCCCTCCAAGATCTCTTCATCGAAGTCCTCAGGAAGCTCCTGGCCAGGCCTAATTAGCCCGTTGGCAATCCTGTGGCATTCCATCTGAATTGTATTCCGCCTCTTCACATTGCGCCCTCTATACTCCAGAGGCTCTTCAAAGGCCTCGTTGAGAGCTTCGATCAGTGCGGCCTTTCCCTCTTTGCTCAGACCGAGACCTTGCGCTAGCTTTTCGAAGTATTCATCCTTCACCATTCGTCTTGTGAAAAGAAAGACAACCGTCTCATCCACATAGATCCTGAACACCTCAATGATATCGAAAACCAGAGAAGTCTTGTTGTAGCTATCGGTATGGAGAAAGCCGATGTAAGGGTCGAGACCAGCAATAATGCAGGCCTTCTCTACCAGAGAGTAGAGGACACCGTATCCGTAGTTTAGCAGGGCATTGAATTCATCCTTAGCCGGATTCCTGCTTCTACCCTCGAACCTGTATCTTTCAGGCATAGTCGAAGAGAGGGCCGCAAAGTATGCTCGTGAAGCCCTGCCTTCCAGCCCCAGGATGTCCTGCCTTCTGGCGTCAATTGTCCCCCTCAACCTCTGCATTTGCTGCTTGCATTGCTCAATCTCTTGAATGTGCTTCTCAAGTTCGTCTTTCTTATCGTCTCTTGACTTCTTTAACCTATTAAGAAGGTCTACTTGATTGATTAATTTCTTTATTCCCCATTCTCTCGCCAGATTCAATCCTTCTGTGGTCCCATAAGTCTCAAGCTGCCTTCTCCGGATTAGGTTAGTGCTTCCCAACTTTGGGTGCCATACCCTTCCATAAGGCTCTCCGTGAGAGTCAAGAAAGACAATGTCTATGTTGTTATCCACTGCTAGTTTTATCGCATCTGTAGTAATATATGCTGCCGTAGTAATTAAAATACTGTTAACTTTATTGACGGCGACCTCAAAGTTTCTATCATCCTTTCTAACCAAAAAGCAGTTGCCGTTCTTTCTTAGATAAGATCCATAAGTATTAATGACAAGCTGCATCTGGTCCGCCTCGACTAATGGACGCCATCTCTTCGCCCTCTTATCTCATAACTCTCGGTGGATCATTATGTGCCGGGAAACAATATAAGTCATTAGGGTATCTCTAGAGATCTCCTACCAATGTTGCTTGAGTCTGCCCTTTTGCGTGCGCTAAAAACACTTTAGAGATGGGATCAACGTCTCGTGGTAATTTATCTAAAGAAATGTCACAGTAATTTTTACAAATTGCAAAATAGTTATTCGATTGCATCTGTAGGCCGGAGGACTGCAGGATGCGCAGGCCCAGCCGCTAACCTCTACTCTTAAGCGGTTCTATGACGTCATTTCCCTCTCTAGATAGGCCGACTTCAACTTCATAGCCTTCTGCAAGGCTGCCTGTGCATCCATCTTTGCGCAGCTCCCTAGATGGACGTTGCGCACTCTTCCGCCCTCCCGCCATGTAGCCATCCAGTAGTCGTACTTCTTGGTCCCCTTCTTGGTGGTCTTGTTCTTCTCCATCTGCCAGAGGTGGAGGTCCTCAAGCCTGGCCTGGTGCTTCAGATCCTCGGACTCGGCCAGGGTCTGGTCGGCCTCGCTCTGCAGCTCTCGGGCTTTTCCCATAGCCTCCGGTAGGGTCTTTGCCGCCTTCATCACTACTTTTGCATCTTTGGCCAGCTCCAAGGCCTTTCTCTTCAGAGCTTTGCGTCTCTCGCCGACGGTCGTCTTGTGCATGAATAATAGTCCTATGTCATTATACTTAAATCTTTTCAAGATGACATAGAACTAAATCGCTGGTTAGGCGTCCCACCCTTCCATTTTTGATATCTATCCTTCCCTTGCCTAGCCGAAAGGGGAAGAGTGGGTGGATTATATGAGCTGTTTATCACAGCCTCTTAATCTGGATGCCAGAGAAGGAGATACCGAAGATTAGTAGAAGGACCAGCAGTTTGAAAGTATAATAGTATAAAGCCATAATAGCTAAAAGCTGAGAAATTTAAGAATATAAAAAACTGAATGCTAGATTTATATTGATACAATTTACTAAATTGTTTACCAGTTATAAGCAATTATGGCATAATAACTCATTAGGTTATCTGTAGGTAGCTTTATGTTATCTATAGGTAGCTCTATGAGTATATATGTTGTGCTAGGAAGCTATAGCTATAGTAGCATTGCATAGTATTTGATAGTATTTGACGCCAAAAGGAAGTCGAAGAGCGTAAAGTTTATTAACCAGATAATAATAATAGATTTCTCAATTATGTTAAAAACATGAAAACATGAGAGCGGTGGCACTACCTAGCACGTAGGCCACCGCAGAAAGAGCTCTAAAGTAAGGCCATCGTCTCCCTACCTCTGGAACCTCCTTTGAGCTAATCAAATTATCGGACGGCTATAATATAAAAGCTTTCCTGTGGTTGGCTCAATAAAACAGGAGCCGAGAACTTAGAGCTTCTCTCGTGCTTTTCGTGTTTTTTAGGAAGTGAAGGAATGAAACAGAAAAGCAAGAACGAGATGAATCGCCCCGTCCTGGATGAAATTGATCGCGAGATTTTGAGAAGAGTGGACGAACTCCCTGGCGCACCTGCAGGAACTATTCTGAACCCCCTGCGAACGGATAAGCAAGGAGATCCTTTCCTCCGCTACCGTATTAAGACGCTGTGTCGCGACGGATACCTGAACCTTGAAAAAACGCGATCAGGAAAGCTGCTGGTTTATCCTGCCAACACAAGCACAAAGGGGCAGCACTGCTAGTGGGGGTTCGCGAAAATGATAGAAGAGACAATAGCACTAGCACCGCTATCGTATTTCAACTTTTCGTATTGGTGGGATCAGCTTGCCTGACCACAGCACTCTTCCTATTCGCTCCGGTCCTGGCACTCGGAGAACAGGGCGTAAGCCTTCAACCCATAGCGGGAGATCTAGCCGTGTCGGTCAGGCGTGGGCGAGGAGGAGCGAATCAGGATACAAGAATTTTCTCTGTCCTGTCTGCGGTTCTGCAGTGAGATACCATAAGATTAGGGGTAATCTTGAGCCGCTGATAGAATGCAGCAATAAGCTATGCAAGTGGACAGTTGATCAACTGATCCCCGAGAACTCCATTCTTGCAGAAGACCAGAAGCCCAAATGGGTCAGTACGCGGCAGTGGTTCGAAGCAACAGGGGTAGCGGGGAGATGCTGATGGCCTCCCATACAACTACAATCCATGCAGATTATTCATCTAGACCAATAAAGCACGAACGCAAGCGACGATCGCATTTAGAATTGGCGGAGATACTGCAGGTCACACGTGAAGTAATCGCAGAAGAGAAATACCTCTCCATACGCCACCTATTCTATCGATTAGCGACTGAATATCAGCTGATCGAAAAGACTGAACGCGAGTACAATAAGCTATGTTATCGTCTTACTAAATGGCGCCGAAGCGGTGATCTGGATCATAGTAGTTTTGCAGACCATACAAGGTGGTACTATGGTTCAACTGGCTATGCCAGTCTATCAGATGGATTGAGACAACTGGCTGGCGGCTACCAAAGAGATCCCTGGGCACCCAGTGACGTCCATGTGGAGCTGTGGACTGAGAAAGGTGCTATGATCAATATATTGACCAGCGCAGCCTCAAAATATCGCGTAAAAGTATTTCCATCACATGGATTTAACAGTATAACCAATCTTTACACCACGGCTCGAACATTCAGGCAATTGCAGGAAGATGGAAAGGTAATTTACATCTACTATTTTGGTGATCATGACCCTAGTGGAGTGCTAATTGATAAAAAAATGGCTGAAGTCCTCAAAGACTTTGGAGCTACTGTGAACTTTGAACGAGTAGCTGTAGCTGCTAGACAAATCAACGAATTCAACTTGCCTACTAGACCCACCAAAAAAAGCGATCCCCGAAGTAAGACTTTTGTGGGTGACAGCGTCGAAATCGACGCGATGAGAACTCAAGATATCATCGATCTCGTAGATGCCCACGTATCTCCACATATCGATAATGATATTTGGAATGCAATTGAAGCCGCCGAAGAGAATGATCGAGCAGCACTAGGCGCGCTAATCAAAGGAGTTGAATCGTGGGAGAACTCCCGGAGGCTGGAGGGGGTGGGGTAGATGATCGATACTGCCACCGATATTACCCGCGATCACTATCAGCGGCTAGAAGTGAAGGAGATCATCACCAAATATGCCATGCCTGGAGATGGAGGATGGAGGGCTTTGAATGGCGATTTCTACCACTGGTACGGATACCAGGTGGATGGACGGGCAAGGCTCCTGCATTCCGGAGACTATAATGATCTTACTGAGCGGCACAGAACCCTCTATCAAACTCTGAATATCTTTGAACCCGCACTGCAGGAGGTTGCCAGGGTTAGGGAGGAGATTACCGCAGATAATCCTCTGGGATCACCAGCGGATACCGTGGCTTATTCCCTAGGGGTTGATATTGATAAAGGCCCCGGCTGCGACATAGAGGCACAGGACGTCAAGCAGGCAGTGGAGGAGGCGGCTCAATTCTTGGTAGAATACCTGAAAGAGCGAGGTATCAGAGAAAGCATATGGTTGCTCTTTAGCGGTGGTGGGATCTATCTACATCTCCATCATGCCCTATGCCGGCCTGAGTCTCTAAGTCCCAAAGATCGGGCAGAGTTCTTTGGGGCGTTGACTGATCGGTTTAACAGGCTTATCGGCCATGTGGCAGAAGAGTTCTTCAAGGCCCATCCAGAGCATATCGGTAAAGCAAAATATGACGCCTTGAATAATTCTAAACGGGTTTTCAAGTGCATCCTCTCAATCCACAAGAACACGCCCTATGCAGTGACTCCTCTTAACAGGGATTCGATTGAGATAGATTTCGACCGCGCACGAATTCCTCTAAAGGATGATATGATAGCCGAGGCCAGAGGGTGGTACTCGACCTATTCCGAAGCGGAGCGGGAGCCTCTCTTGAGGTTGTTAGATGAGTTCATGCCAACTGCTGAGGAAGAGGGGAAAGGCTCCCGATTCAAAGAGGTATGGCAATCTCCTTTCAAGGTGGATCCAAAATATTTTCCTCCCTGCATAAGGCATATCGTCAACACGGCGAACCCCAGTGAGGGCAAGACCAGATTTACGGCGGTCCTATCCACTTTCCTCTATCAAGCTGGCTGGTCAGAGGGAGAGGCCTGGAATCTGGTTAAAGCGGTATCTGATCGCAACGGGCTTGATAATGCTGATCATATCTTTGATAGCTGTTTCGGACGTATAAGCTGCCCAAGCTGCAAGAAGATCCAAATGGATGCTTCTGGGTACCCCCATCTTGGGCTCAAGGGGCTGGGAGTCTGCGAGCCTCAAGAGGAGTGCAGCCAGTGGCCAGGCGACTATGCCGTCTCTTTTGCTCTTGGAGACATGCAAGCAGCAACCAAAGAGAAGGAGTTGAAGGCAGAAGGTCCCACCGTGCTAGATGCCCTTGCAGCCCTCCTCCAGCACGAAGCGGAGATCAGTAAAGATACCAAATTCGATAGATGGAGCTGGAGGCTCCATAAAGGAAGCGTGCCAGAATTGCTGTAATTTGTAGTTGGCCCTGTATCCAGATCAACTCACTCCTCTAAGGATAAATACCTTTTACC
>Ga0163209_1000650_pt1 | contig 15209 bp, 14 predicted proteins | sample Kivu_160m_FD_113538 | JGI IMG/M metagenome (GOLD analysis project Ga0163209, IMG submission 113538) | Freshwater microbial communities from Lake Kivu, Western Province, Rwanda to study Microbial Dark Matter (Phase II) - Kivu_160m | ecosystem: Environmental > Aquatic > Freshwater > Lake ...
GTAGGTATTCAGACGGTAAGGAATAAGGATTTAAATATTCCTAATTTCTAGGTGAAAATGTTTAGTCCACTTTTGATTTTTAAATTGTTAAAAAATAGTCCACTTTTGATTTTTAAATAACAATTTATAAAAAATACTTTACAATGTCAAAATAATATTGTAAAATTAATGCTCATTAAAATTTTATAGGAAATTATAAGTTAGAAGCTTTGAAGTCTTCCTTTAAATTGGACGCTAGGGGGAGATGAAGCAAGTAGCGTAACCGGCTAACAGTAGCCGGTTTTTTTTTATATTTTTTATATAAAGAAGGGGAATTTAAAGTAATATTTTAAGCAGAGGAGTACCAGGAATGAACTATTTAGCTAAAGATACTTTAGAAACCGTTAGAAAGAATGCTGCAGAGAATAGAATAGCTGATGAGTTTGATTTACAGACTCAGTTATTATATCCGCTTATAGATAGAAGAGTCTCAGATAGAAGAATTTCGGATAGAAGAAAAACTAATTGGAAAAAAATAACAATTCTTATTCCTTGCTATAATGAAGAAAAAGGTATTGGCAAAGTTATTGACGGCGTACCCAATAAAAAATTAGCCGATATGGGGTATAGGACTGAGATTATAGTAATAAATAACAACTCAACTGATAATACAATTAAAATTGCTCGTGAAAAAAGCTATAGAATAGTTTCAGAAAAAAAACAGGGAAAGGGTAACGCGTTAAGAACCGGTTTTAAGAATATTAGCAGTGATACTGATTATGTTGTCATGTTGGATGGAGATAATACCTATAAATCAAAAGAAATTCCCAGGTTTATTGAACCTCTTGAGAATGATTTTTGTGATATAATAGTTGGTTCCAGGCTTGAGGGAAAACTTAATGAAGATTCGTTAAGTTTTTCGCACAGAGCGGCTAATTGGTTTTTTACTTTCTTAACCAGGAGATTATATTTAGTAAATACCACGGATATCTGCACGGGATATTTTGCCTGGAAAAAGGGAGTCATCGATAAACTTATTCCACACATAAAATCAGATGGCTTCGGTATTGAAGCTGAGATGATAACCAAAATGGCCAAACTTGGTTTCAAAATTTTTTCAGTCCCCATTACTTATGATAGAAGAGAAGGCAATTCAAAACTTTCCCCTTATCTTGACGGTTTAAAAATTTTCTGGATACTATTAAAGAATATAAGCTGGAGACCAGAAGATAAGGCCAATGAAGCTTTAGCCGATGAGACTTTCTCCTTATCCTGACGGTTTAAAAATTATCAGGGAAAATATAAAAAATATCATCAGGAGTCAAGGAATGAAAATTGCCTTTATTTCCGATTCCATCTTTCCCTACAACGAGGGAGGCAAGGAAAAAAGAATATTCGAAGTGACAACGCGGCTGGCTAAAAAGGGTCACAATATTAATATTTATTGCATGAAATGGTGGGAAGGACCAAAAGATAGGAAAGAAAATGGCATCAACCTGCATGCAATCTGTAAAAAATATCCTCTCTATACCGGGAATAGAAGATCCATGACCCAGGCATTAATGTTTGGCTTTGCCTGTTTAAAACTCATCAGAGAAGATTTTGACATTGCAGATGTGGACCACATACCTTTTTCCCCTCTTTTTTCTTTAAAACTGGTTTGCATACTAAAAAGAAAAAAAATAATCGCTACATGGCATGAAGTCTGGGGCAGGGAATACTGGAGGGAGTATCTTGGCTGGAAAGGAATTCTTGGCTACCTGGCGGAGAAGCTCAGTATTTTTATGCCGGATGAGATAATTTCGGTTTCCGGGCGGACCACTAAAAAGCTTGAGATAAATTTGAGAAGCAGGAAAAAAATTTATACCATTCCGAATGGCAGCGATTTTGAAAAAATTCAAAAAATCAAACCCGCCGGAAGAAAATTTGATGTCATTTTTACTGGCAGATTATTAAGTCATAAAAATGTTGACGTCCTGATAAAATCAATTCTCCTGATTAAGAAAAAAAAACAAAACATCAATTGTCTGATCATCGGGGAAGGACCCGAAAGGAAGAATCTTGAGAAGCTGGCCCGGAAATTAAACCTTGAAAAAAATATTGAATTCTCGGATTTTTTAAGAAACCATGACGATGCTTATGCACGGATAAAATCATCAAAAGTTTTTGTTCTCCCCTCAACGAGGGAAGGCTTTGGAATCGTGGTTATCGAGGCCAATGCATGTGGCATACCTGTCATAACTGTCAGTTATAAAGACAATGCCGCAGGTGATCTTGTGGAAGAGGGGAAAAATGGCTTTATATGCCGTCTGGAAGAGGGTGAAATTGCAGACCGGATCATACTGGTTTTAGAAAATTACCAGGACGAAAAGGTGAAAAAAAACTGTCTGGATTTTGCAAAAAAATATGACTGGAATAAAATTGTTGATGAAATAGAAAAAGTTTATTCAAAATGCAAAAAGAAATAATCGTAACAACCAGCTGGGATGACGGTCATAAACTGGATCTTAAATTAGCCCCGCTCCTAAAGCAATATGGAATCAGGGGGACCTTTTATGTCTCTCCGGAAAATAGGGAATTCAGGAAAAAAGACCTGCTATCGGCCGAAGAAATCATAAGGCTCGGAAGGGATTTTGAAATAGGAGCCCATACCATGACCCACCCAAGACTAACGAGAATCAGTAAAAAAGAAGCTTTTTATGAAATCATAGATTCTAAAAAGTATCTGGAGAAGTTACTGGGGGAGGAAATCCGGTGTTTTTGTTATCCGCGTGGGGATCATAATGAGAAAATAAAGGAGTTGGTAAAAAGAGCCGGTTTCTGCTACTCAAGAACCATGAAAAGATTTGAATTTCATAATGCCAAAGACTTATTATTATCCGGAACCGCGCTGGAAGCTCATAGAAATTCTCTACTGACTTTACCGATAGATTCCCTGAAAATTTTGAAAATTTCAAGATTTAACCTCCTGGAATTTATCCGGAATTTAAACTGGGAAAACCTGGCAAAAAGGATGTTTGACCGGGTGGAAAAGCATGGAGGCGTTTATCATTTATGGGGGCATTCGTGGGTCATCGAAAGAGGAGATGAGTGGGAAAAACTGGAGCGGGTATTATCATACATAGGCGGGAAGATAAATGTAAAATATTGGACGAATTATGATATATTTAAAGCTATAAAATGAAAATCTTGCATGTTACAAAAAAATATCCCGACATCATGGGAGGGGACTCTACCGCAGTTGCAGGTTTGATAAAATATCAGAAGAGAATGGGACACGAGGTACATATACTCACAAGTAACTGCAGAGAAGTAAGGAAATCTCCGGAAGTTACAAAATATGGGTTAAAGATAGATTCCATTAAACTGGACAGGATCAACCTAAAAAGAATATTATCGCTACTTCTATTGTTCTTTTATTTATTTTTTTATTTAAAAAAAATAAGGCCGGATATCGTCCATACTCATTCGCCCGATCTTGGTTTTATTTTATCCATTCACTGCTGGCTACACAGGATTTCAATTATAAATACATATCACGGGATCAGCTTTAATGATAAAGGCTATTTCCTTATCAAAAGAAAATTGGAAGAATTTTTAATCAAATACAGCAATTTTGATAAAATTATCATCAAAGACAAGAACTCGCTGGATGATTTTAGAAAATTAAAGATAAGAAACGTGGATTATCTGCCAAATGCTATTGATCTTGATTTGTTTCGGCTGAAAAGGCATAAAGTAAACAGGAAGGTAATTTTTTTATTTGCAGGCAGAATCGAGAAGGAAAAGGGATTGGATTATCTGATCAATGCGGTAAATAAGCTTAAGAAAAAAGAGGAGAGTTTTGAAGTGTTGTTAATCGGGAAAGGCCTTGATCAAAAACATTTTAATGAATTGGTTACTTCGCTAAATTTGGATAGTTATATTAAGTTTTTGGGTGAAAAAAGTAAAGATGAAATGATAGATTATTATTTCAATTCCGATGTTTTTATTTCACCATCGCTGCATGAAAGTTTTCCCATAACGGTACTGGAAGCCTGGGCAGCGAAACTGCCTGTCATTATAACTGATGTGGGAGGAGTATCGACAATCTGCAAAGACAAAGAAAATGCCATAATAATTGCTCCCAGAAATCAAAAAAATATTATAGAGGCGATGACCATCCTGATTAAAAACCCTGAATTAAGAAAGAAGCTGGGGGAAAACGGAAGAAAATTGATTGAGAAAAATTACAGATGGGATAAGATTGCAAAAGAGATGGAATCTATTTATGAGGAAATCATTAAATGAGAATCATACAAGTTGTTGCATACTATCCTCCGCATATTGGCGGCATGGAAAACTGTGTTAAAGAAATTTCAAACAGATTGGCAGGAAAAGGTCACCAGGTAGAAGTGTTTACTTCTGACATCGGCTGTAAAAAAAGAACAGGCGAAGTTCTGGGAATAATCCGAATGTCCATTATCTAAGAGGCCGGGAGTTTGCCCATACCGCAATAATACCGTCCCTGTTTTTTAAATTAATAAAAATACCAAAAGATTCGGTCATCCATGTACACGTGGCGCAGGTAATAATTCCGGAGATTGTCTATCTGATTTCGAAGATCAAGAAAATTCCATATATTGCGCATATCCATGCCGATGTGGGTCCTTCCGGAAAATTGGGTTTTCTCCTGCCGTTCTATAAAAAAGTATTTTTACAGAGGATTCTGATTTCCGCATCGAAAATCGTGGTTCCTACCGAGGATTATGTCAATCTTATTAGCAGGAAATACTCGATACCGGAGACAAAGATATGCAAGATCCCCAATGGCGTGGATCTGGAACATTTCAGGAACTCGTCAATAAAACTGCACAACCCGGTAAGGTTGCTGTCCGTTGGCAGGCTTACCGGTCCGAAGAATTTTCCTCTTTTGATAAAATCGTTCAAATTAGTCACAGGCAATGACGACAGGAATGTCGAGCTGCACATAGTCGGGGAAGGGGAAGAGAAAAGCACGATATCCAGCCTGATTAAAAAGGAAGGACTGGAAAAGAAGGTTTTTTTACACGGAGCTCTGCTGGGAAAAGATTTGCATGATATTTATTCTTCTTCTGATATCTTCATCCTTACTTCGGAATGCGAATCGTTCGGACTGGTCCTAATCGAGGCTATGGCTTCAGGGCTGCCGGTGTTAGTTTCGGATATCACTTCTGTCAGGAACATTGTAAAGAACAATATAACAGGATTGCTGGTAAAACCAGCTCCGGAAGATTTTGCGAATGCAGTGGAGAAACTTCTGGACAATCCCCGACTAAGGATAAAAATAATTGAAAAAGGCCTTAAAGAGGCCAAAAAATACGACTGGGACAAAATTATCCGGAAATTTGAACATATTTATGAGCAGGTCTGCAAATGAATATTAGCAAAAGTGAATTTAAATGTGTAAATTGCGGAGCAATATTAAATAAGGGTATAATACTCTGTCCTTATTGTAAAACCAGCTATCCTTTAAAAAAGAAAAAGGTAGAAGCAGAGCGTCCTCCGGAACGCCCAGGAAAGCATCCGGTAAAGCAACCAGTAGAACGCCGTGTAAAGATTCCTCCGGAGCCTCTGATAAAACCTCCGGTAGAACATAAGGTAAAGTCTCTCCCGGAACGCCCAATAAAACGACCGATAAAGCGCCCTACAGAGGTTCCAGCGGAACGATCCAAGAAAGTGCCTTACAGTATAGGTAAAATCGGCGAGATAGAAAATTCCGCTTCAAGGAATACCATATTTTTGGGAATATTAATTGCCAGGATAATTATGGGCTTTCTGATATTTTCCGATATTCAACTGCACTATTTAAGAGCAGTTTTTTCCTCTGGCTTTTTAATACTAATACCCGGATTGCTGATTATGCTGATGCTAAAAATCAGGAAAATAAGCGGATGGGAATACCTGATTTATACAATAGGGCTCAGCGTTGCTTTTTTGATATTCGGGGGACTTTTTGTTAATCTGGTTTTCCCTCTGATCGGAATCGATAGACCCCTGACGCTGATACCTCTATTTGCAAGTTTCGATGTTTTCTTATTTGTTTCCTGGATAGTTGCCTGCAGGCGAAATAAAGATGTCTCTTTTGAAATCAAGCTTCCAGAGCTTAATTTAACAGATAAAGTTTTTTCCATAATTCCCGTGGTTTTTCCTGTTTTAAGTACCCTGGGTGCAATAACCCTCAATAACGACGGGTCAAATTACCTCACCATGATAATGATCGGCGGAATTGTCGTATATTTTTTCTTCCTGATTTTATTCAGGAAAAAATTGAACCACAATGTTTATCCCTGGGGGATCTTAATGATCAGCATCGCATTGCTACTTTGTAATTCATTAAGGAGCTGGCACCTTACCGGCGGAGATATAAGTCTTGAATATTATGTGTTCCAATTGACCAAATCCATGTCACATTGGAGCCCATCTCAATTTGTTGATCCCTACAATACTTGCCTGAGCATCACCATTCTGCCTACTGTGTTATCCAATTTCCTTAATATCGGCGGTGAATATATCTATAAAGTGATCTTTCCGGTAATTTTTAGTTTCTCGGTTATAGGTCTGTATCTGCTTATGAAAAAGTACATGAAGACTGTCCCTTCGCTTTTATCTATATTCTTTTTTGTTACCCAATTGCCTTTCCTGCTATGGATTACGGCAATAGCAAGACAGGAAATAGCACTTTATTTCTTCATTTTATTTTTACTGGTTATATTCAATAATGACTTTGAGCCCGGGATCAAGGAGACTCTATTTCTGATCCTGGGGTTTTCACTCATTGTATCCCATTATTCAACCGCATATATTACGTTGTTTTTGGTGACCTTTGCATTTATTGCCAGTTTTTTCATCAGGAAATTTATATTCAGGTGGAATAGACATCTACAAAAGAGAAAGAAAAGAATTGCTCCGTTTAAAGCAGCAGGCAGCAGGTATTTTGTACCCCTGAGGTTGATCTTCCTGTTGCTGCTGTTTGCATTTTTATGGTATTCGGTTTTTACGCAGACAGCAGCAAGCTTGAACCAGATATTGGAAAATAATATCAATAACATAAAGGAAGAATATAAAAGTTCTTCGGTCCGGGATGCGTTTTCCATTGATCCATTCAGCAATATTTACATTACTACCGAAAAGGATGTTATTGATTACTCTGAGTATACACTGGCGACCTATTCAGATATGGAAAACATTGATTTATATGGACCCGATGAATTTGAGGGATATGATGTTTCTCCGGCACCTACAGTGATTAATCCCATCTCCAATGATCTGATTTATAACATAATGCTCATAACTCAAAAAGTGATCACCACTATTTTCAAGCTATCATTTTTTATAGGGACAATTTATATATTGATTATTTTATTTATGAGGAGAATCAAAGTCGAGCTTATCGATATCGAACTTAAAATCAAGATGAAAACGACCGATATCGAAGTGCAAATGATCGATATAGAATATCTGTCTTTGATAATAGGATCAATAATTATTTTATTTGTTATCATTTTAGTTCCTTTTATATCATTGGAATACAATTTCGAAAGACTTTACCTGCAGACATTGTATATTTTAATTCTCCCGGCTCTACTGGGCATGAAATTAATTTTACTGCCATTCAAGAAAATTAAAGCTGATATGTTTATAATATTGCTTATAATCGTGTTCTATTTTCTATATAATACTGGTTTTACCACTCAAATAGTGGGAGGAGAACCAAGCGAAATATTGAACAATTACGGCACGTTATATGCTCAGGATTATACCCACGATTCGGAAGTAAAATCTATAGAATGGCTTTCACTTAACCGGGATAAAGATTCTCTAATATATGTCGATAAAGCATCTGAGAGAAAATTAATGGCTTATGGCAATATTATTGAGGGGCTAAAAAGGGATATATTGCCGTCTGCAATTGATAAGAAAGCTTATGTTTACCTGGGGTACTCGAATGTTGCCGATAAAGTAATTTTGCAGTTGTTTAAAGGCAAGGTAATCCTGTACAGTTTGCCGGAAAATTTCCTGTCTAATAATAAGAATCTTCTTTATAATAACCAGTATACGAAAATCTATAAATAATCGAAGAGAGTATTTATCGAAATGCCGTGGTAATACGGACCGGCGGGCAGCATGGCAGTTTATAGATTCAATATTTAAATATCGGGAATGATCAATTTAAAAAAAGCAATAAATAAGTTAATAAATTTATTTTTTTATTATCTGGGCTTTTATTATATCCTGAAATTTATCAACAGGAAAAAAATAAGAGTGTTAATGTATCACGGAATTGATGTCAGGCAGACAGATTTTATTTTGGACGACCCTTCTCTTGTAATATCCACAAAAAATTTCGCGGAACAGATAAAATTCCTGAGCAAATCATACAATATCATTACTGCAAAGGAAATGGCCGTCCATATAAAAAAGAAGATTCCTTTTCCACCAAATTCGGCAGTCATCACTTTTGATGACGGCTTAAAGAATAATTTTGTCAATGCATTTCCAATACTGCAGAAATATAATACAAGAGCCACAATTTTTTTGACGACCGGCTATATCGATACATTAAAAATAAACTGGTCAAATAAATATTATTATTTTATAAATAAAATCGGTTTGGGTGAATTTCTTGAAGAATTTAAGAAGGAATTTTCAGCTTACTCAAATTCGATTCCGAAGACCAACCCAAAAAATATAACAGAGAACATTAATTTTATATTTAAATATAAAATTAATGACGATACCAGAGGAAAGTTTATGCAGAGGCTGTATCACAAATTTGGAATAAAAATAAATGAAGAGGAAATAAAGAATTTATATTTATCCTGGGAAGAAATCATGAAGATGGCTGATGCGGGAATTTCATTCGGGAGTCATACTTCCACACACCCAGTCCTATCTGTACTGGATTATGAAGAAGCGGAAAAAGAGATTGCCTGTTCTAAAAAAGATATTGAATCCCGATTAAATAAAAATGTCGATCTCTTTGCTTATCCATACGGTAATAGAGACAGCTTCAATTCAAATACCAAAAAAATTTTGGACGGTTATAATTTTTTATGCGCTGTTTCGACAAATGAAGGTCTAAATAACCTGAATTCGGATCTATATGAGCTAAAAAGAATCTCTATGGTTGATGAACCATTATACTATTTTAAATTACGTATCGAAGGATTCGAAGGTCTTATTGAAGATATTCAACACAGAGCGTACAGATATTTTAAGAAGATAAGGTACTAGGCAGTATGAATATATTATTTATTTCGGAATACTTCCCGCCCTATGACAGGGGAGGGGCGGAGATCAGTACATCCTTGATAATCAAGTACGTTGCGAAATATCATAATTGTCATATCCTGACGGAAAAATACCAGCAAAAAACCTGGAGCTTTGATGGATCATCTGTTCATCCCGTTTTAAAAAGAATACATATGGGACAGAAATCATTTCTAAGCATATTTGGATATGGAATAAATACAATTATTGCTCCCATGATAAATATCGCAAGGATTGTCAATTTTATCAAAAGATACGATATAGATATAATTCATTTTGTACCTACCGCGTATTATTATGCCATCCTGATAATCGCAGCTATTTTAACCCGGAAGCCGTTTGTAATAGACATAAGGGGCCTATCGTTGATATGCCCGGTATCTTTTTCTTCGAAATATTGCAGAGATAACAATTACACGAGGCATAACTATAATTGTTTGAGGACAAGTTATGATATCGATAATAAAATTTTAAAAATAGCCAGTTCTCTATTTGCCCTGTATGAATATACGGTTTTTTATTTACAGGTTAAAATATTCAGGATAGCGTTAAAATTAACCAATAAATATAAAATAATCCCGAATAGTAAATTTGTCAGGGATATACTGGTAAAACACGGTTACCCCGAAAAGAAAATCCAGGTCATATACAATATTATCGATACTTTGCCGGCCAGAGGGGAAAGTTATCCAAAAAAAAACACGATCGTATTTGCCGGTCAGCTGGAAAAATCCAAAGGGATATGGGACATAATCCTTGCATTCAATCTATTGAATTACAAAAATCTTTCATTACTGATTGCAGGTGACGGCAGGGAAATGGAAAAGCTGAAGTCTTATATAAAAGAGAAAGAAATATCCAATATTAAATTTCTGGGAAGACTACCCAATGAAAAGGTCAGGGATCTATACCGCGAGTCAAAGATAGTCGTGTCACCTTTTATAAGTCCGGAGGCTTTCAGCAGGGTCATTCTGGAGTCTTTTGCAACCGGAACACCTTTGATAACGACAGGGGTGGGGGGCAATTCCGAGGGTATAAAAAACAGGGAAACAGGAATATTGGTCGAGCCGAATGACCATGTCGGACTGGCCGGAGCAATGGAGGAGCTCTTGAATAACGAGAAGCTGTATAAACACATTGCCGGTAACCTGAAGATTGAAATAAATAAATATAGCCCGGAAAAGATTGGCACGCAAAGGTTAAAACTGTATGAATTTCTTGTTGGTGACCACTGCTAAATAAACCAGGCTTACTAATCCCTGGCCCGCCATCCATGCCAGCCCGATTCCAAGTAAACCTTTTGCAAGAAACAAGTAGCTTAATCCCAAAATCGATATGGCGCCAATAAGGTTAACATAGATCAGCATCATGATCTTATGTTTTACCCTTAAGATGGTTCCAAAAATGGTATTTAGAGAAATAAAAATACCCGATAGAGCCAGTAACCTTAAAAATAATAGCCCTTCATCGGAATACTCCTTCCCGAAAACCAGAAGGATATATTTCCCCAGAAAAACCGTGATAAGGATAGCCGGGATAAGTATTATTGATATTATTTTTACTGATTTTTTTAAATGGATCCTTAATTCCAGTTCGTTGTAGGAACCTTCCGCGAAAAGTGCCTGTGAGGTCGCCACCGGGATGATATAAAGAAGGTTGGCAACCATCATATCCATATAAAAATATGCCGTGTACTCGGCGCCTATGGTATTCGTCATAAGTATCGGAAGGACCATTCCGGGTGATCCGCCGAGAAATCCGGCAATGTAATTTCCCAGTGAAAACTTTGTCATTCTTTTCAAAATATCCGTATTTATTTTGGGCCTGAACAGGTAATTATATTTTATGACCAAAAAAATTATGCTTGACCCGAAAGCAATGGCCAAAGAGATTCCCACTGACATAAATATTCCATATGAGCCAAGTGCAATAAGAATAAAAGGAAGGATTAGTTTGGAAATGCTAAAAATCGTGTTTTTTATCAGTACATATTTTGACGAGCGGTATGCTATAAAGATATTCTCCGACATTGTATTCAATGAACAAAAAACTATAAATAACACAAACAGCAAAGCAAAAACAATGTTTTCCCTTATAAATAATAGTTTCGGAGAGAATGCCTTCAGGAAAACCAGGTAAATAAGCGAAATAAAAATTGACATTAAAGTAACCAATATGAATGAAGTGTTTATCTTTTCATTCTTTCTTATAGATTTGGGAAGATATCTGATCAACCCGCTGTCGAGTCCCAGAATGCTGAAACTGGCGATCAGCGTCATTACAGAGATAAGTGTTGTTCCCATGCCTACCTCTTCAGTGGAATACAGGCGCGTATTTATGACCCAGAAGAAAAAACCCAGGAAAGCCATTACTCCGGTATTAAGCATCAGGTAAATTGCATTTCTGTATAAGGAGTCTTTTATGAAAAGATTGCAAAATTTAGAGATCGTTTTCTTCATTCTTCTTATTCTTCTGCTTCTTCTTCCATTGTTATCCAGAAACTTATTTGTTCATTTTTATCGATCAGGTTTACTACTACCCTTGATCCTGGTATTGGAGCAGTAATAGTGAAATCCACGGATACCGTTTTATAACCATTGTCCTCTATCAGGACGGAATCGGTACCGATTATCTGCTTTTTCCCGTCTGTATCGATATAGACTTCATAGGGATATTCCATATCTTCATTTTCAAGATTATGGATCGTGAATTTAAAGTTATTCTCTTTAAATAAAGTAATCTTTTCCGGCAGGATCAGGTGATTCTCAAAATACAACTCTGTAAACGTCTGTTGCTCCCTGGTAGTGGCAAGAACAACCGCCTTTCTTACCGAATTATATTTAAAAAACAGGAAAGTTCCTCCAGCAAGAAGACAAGCCACTACGATCAGCAGCAGTACAGCCCTTAATACTTTGCCTTTTATGTTTTTATTCTTAACCATTTGAAATACTAATTATAACATGTCTTCTTTCTGTCATTTATATCTTTTTTACTGCATTTAATTAAAGATTCCCCAATTTTTTAAATAAAAAAATAGCCTCTATCATTTAAGCTTATCTCCGGGATAACATTTCTGCTTGCTGAATCTCTATTTTCAACATTTTTTAATAGTACTATAAAAAAAATATTTTTAAATGTTATAATTATCGATTAGAAATAAGAATTAATCATCGGATCATTGCTGATTAAATGAAGTAATGCGAGTATCTTTATGAAGAAAGTACTTAAGGCAGCATCTTTTACATTTTTTATTTTCGGACTTCTTGGATGGCTCTATATCGCTGCTGTCGCCCTTGTTCATCCGCAAACCCTTCATCTCCAGTTGACCCATCTCACCCCCTGGCTGAGGGAAGATACTTTCGGCATAATATCTTTCGCAGTCTCGTTTTTTTTCTTTTTTATCTGGAATCTTGTGAAGGATAACAAATAGCTTGTAATAAAAAGCCCGTATTATCACAATTTTTGCCCGTACATCTCATCGAAATATTCGAGCGTGATGAGGGGATCTATTTTACCGTAAAAATCTGCCATCAATTCAAACTTCTGCCTTATTCCTGGATAATTCATCACACAGTCCAAGAATACCGGGTTTTTGCTGAATGCGTAGCCGGAAATCTCGGCAAAGTCTTCGCTGTAATCAAACATGCTGTATGAAGAAATAAAACCATTTTTATACATTTCCGGTCTATCTTCATTGTCGATTTTCGGCTCATAGCCATAATATTCAAATCCCTGCGGATTATTAAGTATCCACTCATCATAATAAGAATCAAACAATTCTTTATACGTTTCCTGCATCACATGGTTGAATATATGATGAAATACCGGTAAATATAATGTTTCACTATTTTTTTCATCGATTGTCAAAAAAATTACTTTATCTATTGCAATAGCCGTTGAATCATGTTCGCCGCCGGTATCCATTTTATTGCCTATTATGTATATTTTACTTAAGTGCAGGGGAACGAATCCCAGTGGATATGCTTCTATAGCTTCGGTTATGACTTCTTTATAACTGCTCCATAGTTCTTTCGGTAAATTTATCAGTTTTTCCGTATCCCCGGGAAAATAACTTAAATATGTTTGTTCATCCAGGTTGAAAGATATATCACTGTCAAGGAAAGACTCCGTTATACTTTCCAGGTATTCCTCATCCTTTTTTTCCAGGCCCGGACCAACCGTATCATTATTCCGGGTGTCGGAAGATTCCGTTTCCGGTACCAGACCCAGCAGCTCACAGCCAATGTTAATGGCTGTAAAACTGACCAAAACAATTAAGGTAATTATCAATGTAAATAGTAATCTTATTCTTTTCATTTTCGTAAATCTCTTTGCAAATAACCATTTTTCAGTGATTTTAACAAATATTCTGCATCTGGACAACAGGCGGCCCAGTTGCCATACTTATTCCGGTTTCATAAATTAAGGAAATAAAAGTTTCCCATTGCAAAAATTTAACGATTTTTTATTTCTTAGAAGATAAAGCAAAAATTCCCGGACCGCACAATGCAGCTATCTTAGAATAGCTTCATTCCACAGTTCCCTGTAAGTCCCGTTACCCTTTACTACTCCAAACTGATCTCCAGGGTAACAGAAGTAATTTGCCCTTTTTAGGCCCGAACCCTTTATATAATCGATCATCGAAGCCAGTGCTTCTGCCTGTACTGCTTCATTGGTGGAATAATCATCCAGTGATCTATAATTCAGATTAAATTCGGTTATGTACGAATGTTCAGGTCCCCACCAGCTTAGCATACTGGCTATGTCATTTTGCCAATTTTCCTGGTTCGAATAGACATTCCAGGCCAGTATGTCTATATCCCCGCGGCCCAGAGCGTGCCATTTTTCCATGAAATATGAATCCGATGTAGTATAAGATATATTTCCCCTGGTGAATATAGCCTGAACCTCTGTTGCCAGTGCTTTTATATTTGCCTCTATTACAGCTTCAGGTATATTGCCTACAAACGTTTCTCCGGGATTTGAAACCTGGCCGTCACTGCCCACGGAAGAGTAGGCGAAAGTTTTTGGCCCGGTTACCGTAATCATTACCGGAGTCGCGCTGTAAGCATTAAAATCTTCAGGATTGCCACCCCATATAATTACAGGATTGCCGGCGGTAAATCCATGGTCCTCTGCAAAAGTAGCAGTTGCAACGTTATCTGTCCTGGTTATGGAAATCGGATGCCGCCATATATGCATGTCTTCCTCATTGCCCAATTGAAATTCATAGACGCCGTTTTCCTGTGCCCATCTGGCATTATCGAGTATCGCATGCCTGAAAGCTGGCCAATTTTCGGTAGTTATGGTGTAATTTGGATTGGTTGTATTGTAGGAAGAAACCCCCCATACCACTTTTACGCCTCTGGCAACTGCTCTTATGACTGCAGCCTTAGATTGAGCCAACCAGGTTGCATCTTGATAATTAGGAATATCGATACGCAATTCAGTAAATCCGTTAGTCAGCAGCGTATCTACATAATTGTCAAAAATCGAAGGGGTGCTCGTTGAAAAAAGCCCCATCCCCAGTCCGGGCCACTTACTGTATCCCAGTTCTTTCTCATTTGAAACGCCGGCTCCTTTTTTATTTATATCGCTGTTTTCCGAGCCTATTATTTCTAATTCAGCTTGATTAACCGGTTTTGAAGCGGCCAAAAATATAAAAAAGAATAAAAGTAGCATTATTACAATTAAGACCGGTGCTATTGAATGTTTTAAATTTTTCTTATTTTCTTTTATTTTCATAGTAAATAAAAAAACCATTTAACCTTTTCAAAAGAGGCTAAATGGCTTTAGATTGTTTTTAAATAACAAAATAATAGCCGGTTGCATCACTGGCTCCTTACATTTCGAGATGCCCAATTGGTGAAATGTAAGTCTTAGCCTCTATTATTTAAAATAAATAATTATTTAATTATCAAATAAATAAACAATTATTA
>Ga0163209_1000652_pt1 | contig 15180 bp, 10 predicted proteins | sample Kivu_160m_FD_113538 | JGI IMG/M metagenome (GOLD analysis project Ga0163209, IMG submission 113538) | Freshwater microbial communities from Lake Kivu, Western Province, Rwanda to study Microbial Dark Matter (Phase II) - Kivu_160m | ecosystem: Environmental > Aquatic > Freshwater > Lake ...
ATCTTCGCCAATCAGCGGATGTGACATCGTCGCATACACAAAGGGCAGGACACTCACCACGCTCGTTCCGCCGATCTGAGTGAGGTCCCGTCGCGCGCCGGTTTCGCCCATCAGCAGGAACTCATCGCCAAACTGTCCCACCATGACGTTCGCGGTCAGCTTCTGTTTGCTCAACAACTGCATCGTCCCGGCGGCGTACGCGAAGGCATCCTGCGGACTGTTCGCGTAAACCGACGGGCTGGGCACGGCGCTGCTTCCCAGCGTGGGATCGGACGGCGCAACGAAGCGCACGCGTCCCGGGTCGTACTCTTCAGAATAGCCCTGACGGCGGTACGCGCGGCGCAGCAGATCTTGCGCGACGGGCAATGCCGTGGCATTGGCAATCGTCACTAGGGGCGGATTCGCGCTGATCGCGGCGCGTTCCGCCAAATACTCGAGGACATTCAAACCGGCGGTGGTGTCCGCGGTGGCTTGATCGCCAATACCCGCAATGCCAAGCGAAAGGTGAACCGGCTGACCGGCTTCGGCGGCTCGCGCGAGCAAGCCCTTGAGCGCCGTGTAGGCATCAATCGGGCGGAGGGAAAAGCGCGCGCCGCGCTTGACCGCCCAATAGGCAAAGAAAAAGACCGGGAGGAAAAAGAGGAAGAGAGCCAGCATGCGCGCTTGTTCTGGCTCGATGGTCGATTGTAAGAGACTGGATAGCGCATTCACCATGCGACTCCCGAAGATGTCGGTTACGTGCGCTGATGCAATTGCGGTGAGGCGGGCGGGTCCGTCTTGATCGATTCCAGACGGTCGATCAGTTCTTCAACTCCGGCGCGGTCCTCGATGATCGCGGCAAAATCGCGCAGGTCGGCCTCACTGAAACCGATGCTGAGGAGCGGCTGCGCCGCCCACAGGAACTGCGCGCCCAAGAACGCCAGCGGCTTGTGCATCTCCAAAAACAAAATTGCCGGAGCGGTCAGGCCCAGTCCAGCGACACGACGCGCGAAACCGTCGATCAATTGTTGGCGGCGCGGTGCATCCAAAGCCATTTTTGACCCGAATCAGGCTTGCTGCTTATGACAATTCCCATTATAAAGCCAGAGCCTTGATACGTCAAGCCATTGTCGTTGTAGGCAACGCGCGGATTCGATTGTGATAATTTTCGCCCATCGGTCATAAGGATTTTGGCGCCCACTCGCAGGTCGGGGCCAAGGGTTGCAATTGGGTTCGTAACATAGTATAATTGCATTAGGATCAGGACAGCGCGGCAAGCCATTGGTTAGGCAGCGCGCGACTTGATCCCGTTCGTGGGGTTTTCATCAACAGAAAATGATTGAAGGAGGTGATGCCTAGGGCAGGCATTCTTCGTACTCACAATGCACGGGTTTGACGTTGGGATGAAGTACGCAAACTGCCGCGCAGATGCGGCAGTACACTCAAACAGGAGATCAATGATGAACACTCTGTTTGTACTCATCATCGGGGTGGTGGTTATCTACCTCGCCTACATGTTCTACGCCAAGCGCGTGGACACGCAGATCATCAAAGCCGACCCCAAGAAAGCCACGCCGGCCAAACTATACATGGACGGCGTAGACTTTTCTCCGACGGACCGCAACGTGCTGTATGGGTATCAGTTCAAATCCATCGCCGCCGCAGGTCCAATCGTTGGTTCCATCACCGCCGCGAACTTGTGGGGCTGGCTGCCCGCATTGCTGTGGTTGCTCGTAGGCGTGTCGCTTATTGGGTGGGTGCAAGACTATGCCGCGATGATGATGGCTGTCCGCAAGGATGGCGACAGTCTAACTGCAATCTCGCACAAACTCATTTCCCCTCGCACGCGCACCATCTTCCTTGTCTTCATCTTCGTTTACCTGCTGATGATTGTCGGCGCGTTCGGCAACATGTTGGCAGGCACCTTGAACGTCCAACCGACCGTGCCGCTCGGCATCGTGGTCTTGGCCATAGCCGGTATGTTCGCAGGTCAAATGCTCTACAAATGGAAGATGGACTTGATCGTCACCACCGTCATTACCCTGGGGGTTACGCTGCTTGCTATTCTGGCGGGTCCTCTCGTGGCCGAGGGGGTCAGAGCATTCAACGCCGTGTTGAACACCCTAGGACTTACAATCTACTACGTCGAAACGACTGGTGCGGTCCTGCCCCTCACCACGAGTTACATGTTCTGGCTCCTCTTCACTATCGTGTTCTCCTACCTCGGCGCGACCTTGCCGATTTGGCGCTTCGCCCAACCGGTGAACTATATCAGCTTTTGGGTGATGGCGTTGACGATCGTCGGCGGACTCTTGGGCGCGGTGCTTGCCGTCTTCGTCAAGCCCGCTGCTGCCACCTTCACCCTGAGTCCGTACAAGGTGTTTGATGCTGGCACCGGCGGCGCGCTCCAGCCTTTGTGGCCCATGCTCTTTGTGACCATCGCCTGCGGCGCAATTTCTGGCTGGCACGCGCTCGTCTCCAGCGTCGGTACCGGGCGCCAGTTGGAGTTCGAGACTGACGCGCTGCCCGTGGGCGCTGGCGCGATGTTCAGCGAGACCTTGCTCGCGCTCCTGGCGTTGTTGGCAATTTCGGTAGCAGGTAAGTTGACGGGTACCGCCCCCGCGATGTTCGCGAACGGTATCGGCGGGTTCCTGAGCGTCTTTGGCTTGGATCCGGCCTACGGCACCTCGCTCGGCTTTGCGTCCTTCGTCATCATCGTCATCACCGTGACGCAACTCGCGCTGCGTTTTATGCGTGTCGTCCTCGCCGAGTGGCTGGGTGAGATGTGGGCTCCTGCCAAGAACATCCACATCGGCACGATCATCTCCGCGATCCTGATGATCATCATCGTCTTGAGCGGCACGTTCACGTACTTGTGGCAACTCTTCGGCGGCGCGAACCAACTGATGGCGGCGCTCGCGTTGATGCTCGTCGTGCTGTGGCTGGTCGAACAGAAAAAGAGCACGACGTTCGCGTTCTGGCCCATGCTGTTCATGTACGTGACATGCATAGCGGCGAACTTGGTCACTGCGTACAACCTGTATGCGACGGTCTTGCTGAAGCAACTGGGCAAGCCTGAGCTGCTCTTTGCGGTCATCGGCGCAGCCGTGATGATCGTCATCGCGATCTTCCTCGATATCGCCGCGTTGTACATCGGCTGGGATGCATGGCAGGCGTACAAGAAAATGAAGGCTCCAAAAGCCGCTGCCGCACCGGCGGAATAGCGTACCCTGCAAATCTGATCGTGGGGGCATCCTTGCCCGTAGGGAAGGATGCCCCTTTGTTTGCAAGAATGAGCGCATACATCAGACCCTTTGCTAACCAAATCGAACGATTGCTCGAAACATTCCGGAAAATCGCCTTCGGAATGGCCGCGCATGAAATCGTTCTGTACTCCACGCGGTTACGCGCGGATATGGAAAGTTTGTTCATCCTCATTACTCTGGGCAACTTGATCGGTTTGCCTATCTTGCCGCCCTACTATTCACTCCGTCTGCTTCCCTACTTCATGCCCCAGATCGCCTCCTGGAAACGCCGCGTGCTGCGCGAGCGTGATTTCATCGAGGGGGAAGGGTTGGACTTGCTGGGGTAGGGGGACGCTAGCCGGCAGGTTGGAACCAAAAACCTTGCGCGACAATCTGCGCAAGGTTTTTGGTTTGGAGATGCTTTCAGTTCGGGTATCCTCAACTCATGGATCGCGGAGGGCTGTCATTCACTCGTCACGCTTTCGCCCAGTTGCCGCAATTTCAAAAACCAGTCGCGCGCGGAATCCTTTTTCGTATCAGGCAGTCGCCAATGGACTTCAAGATTGGGCACGGCGCGACGCACAGACAGTCGCACCAGTTTTCCCCCGGAGTTTGCGAGCGCGAGTAGCGCTTTCGGGGCGCCGGCATCCGCCGCGCCGGACTGGTACGCAAGCAACTGTTGCGTGCTGCCGATGGCCAGGCGCATCCAGCCTTTGCTTTGCACCTCGCGCTCGACATCGCGCGCCGTCCACACGCGTGGATCAAAGATTTCTAGTTCGAGCGCAGGTGCGGCGTGCAACTGCGCGCGGAAAATCAATAGATCGCGCCGCCCGCGCCAGTAGGAATATGCCCACAAGAAAAACACATCGCGCGGCTCGAGGACGACCAGCGTTGTAGTGTTGCGAAACGGGGGTTTTGCTTTCGCCATCTTCAATTCAATGACGGTGGTCCCGATCCAATGCATCGTCGAACGCTCGCCGATGAGTGGCAAACCTTCGCGGAGCCAGCGGAGGAATGCGTTCCCTTTGCGAACATTCCACCAGATTCCCCAGACAAACGAGCCGAAAAAGAGCACCGCGATGGTACCCAAGAGTATCATTTCCCAGTCCACAGACATTCTGCACGACCCTTTCGCCGTAGGAAGTGGACGCGATTATAACATGGTCGGCGCGGCGCGTCAAAGCAACTTGGCAAGCAGCGCAACTTGTGGTAGAATAGTGCCAGTGGAGTTGAGGATGTTTGGCTTTAAGATTCTTGCCCACGCAATGAGCATGTCGAGCGGCGCACCGTAGCGGGCGGCGCGGATTCCTCGCGCCAACTCGGTGCGCCACGCCGCTTGAGTGTTGTAACACGGGCGGCGTTTTTATTTGTCAATGACGTAAGACGAAGGACGAAAGATGGACGTCCAAAGCTTTCGTCCTCCGCCGTTTGTCCTTCGTCAGAATCTTAGCGGAGTATTATCATGAACAAGAAAATCGGAATTTTCGTCGCGTGGCCCTACGCCAATGGGCCGCTACACCTGGGACACATCGCCGGCGCTTATCTCACCGCAGATATCTTCGCGCGCTACAATCGCTTGATCGGCAACGACGTGTTGATGGTCTCCGGTTCCGATTCGCACGGTACGCCGGTCACCGTCACCGCGGACGAGGAAGGCATCAGCCCGCGCGAGGTGTTCGAGCGTTCGCACGCGCTGTTCCTGGAGGGCTGGCAAAAACTCGGCATCTCGTTCGATCTCTTTACGCATACCGACACGGAGAACCACTGGGCGATCTCGCAGGACATCTTCAAACGGCTGCTGGAGAAGAAATATCTCTACAAGGCAACGGAAAAACAGGTCTACTGTGAGACCGACGCGCGCTTTCTGCCCGACCGCTACATCAGCGGCGAGTGCCCCATTTGCCACTTTCCGCGCGCACGCGGTGATCAGTGCGACAACTGCGGCAACGTGCTCGATGCAACGCAGCTGATCAACCCGCGCTGCAAACTGTCGAAGCCCGGCGACGCGCCGCACCAACTCGTCGTGAAAGAGACCGAACATTTCTATCTCGATCTGCCGCAGTTCGAGCAGCCGCTGCTCAAGTATCTGGAAGACAAGACGTACTGGAAATCGAACGTGCTCGCGTTCGTGCGCAACTGGCTGCACAACGGCTTGCACGGGCGCGCGATCACGCGCGATATGGACTGGGGCATTCCGATCCCGCTGCCCGGTTATGCCGGCAAATGCATCTACGTCTGGTTCGAAGCGGTCATCGGCTACTACTCCGCGTCGGTCGAGTGGGCGAAGAATAACGGCACGCCGGACAAATGGAAAGAGTGGTGGACAAAAGCGGACAGCGTGCGCGGCTATTATTTCGTCGGCAAGGACAACATCCCGTTCCACACGATCATCTGGCCCGCGATGCTGCTCGGCTACGACGAAAACCTGCCGCTGCCCTACGACGTGCCGGCGAACGAGTTCCTGAACCTCGAAGGGCGCAAGTTCAGCAAGAGCGAGCACTGGGCGGTGTGGATCAACGATTACCTCAAATCGTACGATCCCGATCCGCTGCGCTACTTGCTGTCCGCGAACATGCCGGAGTTTGCCGATACGGATTTTACGTGGAAAGAATACGTGCGCCGGAACAACGACGACCTCATCGCGAACTGGGGCAATCTCGCGAACCGCGTCCTCACGTTCACCTATAAGAACTTTGGCAGCGTGCCGACGCCGGGGGAACTCACTGCCGCCGACCGTACGCTCATCGAAAAATCAGAAGCCGCATTCGCGACGGTGGGCGACGCGCTGGGACGCGTGCGCTTTAAGGAAGCGATCGCCATCGCGATCGACCTCGCGCGCGAAGCGAATCAGTACCTGCAGAGCGTCGAGCCGTGGAAGACGATCAAAGCGGATCGCGCCCGCGCGGGCACATCGCTTCACGTGGCGCTGCGCGTCATCGACAATCTGAAAACGCTGTTCTATCCATTCCTGCCATTCTCGTCGAACGACCTGCATCGTCAACTCGGCTACGACGGCGACTTAATCGGTGAGATCAAAATCGAAACCTTCAAGGAGTCGACGCGCAGTCACACCGCGGCAGTCTACCATCCGGGCAAGCACGCGCAGAAATGGGAGCCATCGCAGTTGAAGCCAGGACAGCCGCTGCGCGAGCCGAAAGCGTTGTTCAAGAAACTGGAGGAGAAGATCGCAGACGAGGAAAAAGCCAAGCTAGGGAGAGGATAAAAGACACCTTACTATCGCGCGCGCCGCGCCTCTTTTTCCAATTCGTTCTTACACTTGACGCACAGCGTCGTCTCCGGCAGCGCGGCAAGGCGCGCGGGATCGATCGGTTTGCCGCAGCGCTCGCAGATACCATACGTACCCTTCTTCGCAACCTGCAGCGCCCGATCGATCTCTTCGAGTTTCTGTTCCAGCCGCCGCACCAACGCGAGGTTCTTTTCGCGTTCGTATACGTCCAGACCGACCTCGTCGCCGGTCGGCTCTGGCTCAGTTTTCAAATACTCGCGCAGCCGTTCCAGTTCGACTTTCGTCTGCTCGCGTTCATCTTCGAGTTTCTTCCGTTCGGCGGCGCTCAGGGTTTTCCGGTTCACCATCTCTAGGTCCTCGTCAGTCTAATCACCGGGAAATTGGCGCATTTTATAGCACAACTTTGGTTTCGAGTCAATTCACATGCCGACGCAATCGCTCCGTCGCCAAATCCTCAGCGCGCACCGCCTGCTCATTCGGCTGTATGGAGAACCCAAACGCCGGCTGCGGCCGCGCGATGCGCTCTCACAGTTGATCGTGACCATCCTTTCGCAGAACACGACCGACGTGAACACAGACCGCGCGTACGCCAACCTGCGCGCCCGGTTTCCGACATGGGAAACACTGCGCGACGCGACGCCGCGCGCCGTCGTCCGCGCCATCCGCTCCGCGGGGTTGGCAAACACCAAAGCGCCGCGCATTCAGGCGATTCTACGCCAACTCACGCGCGAACGCGGAGCGCTTTCGCTCGATTTTCTGCGCAGGATGCCGGTGGAACAAGCCAAAGCATACCTGCTGCGGCTCAAGGGGGTAGGCCCCAAGACGGCATCGATCGTCCTGCTCTTCACGTTCGGCAAGCCGGCGTTCCCGGTCGACACGCACATCTTCCGCGTCACCAAGCGGCTGGGGTGGATCCCGGAACGTGCCTCTCGGGAACAGGCGCATACGATTCTAGAGGAAATGATTCCGGCTGAGCTCTATTATCCGCTCCACCTTAATCTAATTCAGCATGGGCGCACCATCTGCAAGGCGCGAAGACCAAGATGCGAGGTATGTCCCCTAACGGATGTATGCGATTATTATCAGCAGTGGCAGATATAGATTGAGGTTACAGTCACCAAACAAAGAGTGCTGCTTGGACGAGACAGTATCAACGAGTTAAAAGTCGAATGGCGCGCTAGGTCGTGCAGAGTATCACGCCTTATAGTCCGCGGATTTGACATTAGCAGAAGCACGGCGAAATAGTCCGAACAAAAAGAGAGAGAGGGAACCGAGTTGGCCTGCCTTTCTTCATTCATGGGATTCAGAAGTTTCCCAGACCTATGACCGCGGGCGACACGACGAATACCCAACCAAAACTCGATTTGACAAGAATGGCAATGTGAGTATACTGAGGGTAGTACGGAACAGCAAATTCTGAACCTGAACAAAGCATCCAGGCCCTGTCAGGAAATGCGACAGCGCCAAGGTGCTTTTTCTTTTACTCAGGATTCTAGTTCCGGAAAGTTTCCACGAAAGGAGCCAAGTAAATGGCTGATCGAGTGACCGGAACTGTCAAATGGTTCAATGCCGCGAAGGGGTATGGATTTATCTCCCACGAGGGCGGCAAGGACCTGTTTGTCCACTTTTCCGAAATTCAGGATGCGGGCAACGGCTATCGCAACTTGAACGAGGGTGACCAAGTCGAATTCACCATCGGAGAGAGTCCAAAGGGTCCCCAAGCAACGAACGTCACCAAGTTGAGCTAATCCTCACAGGTGAGATGCGGTATCACGATACTACTGCTATTATCAATGAAGAATAAGAAATCTGTTCTCTCAGAGAAACAAGCGGCAAGTTGTGAATGCGCCAATGATCAGGCAGGGCTTTGTAGCCCTGCCTGATTGCGTTTGAAGACGCGGGGTCCAAGATGGTCCCGCGTCTTGTGTTACTCTCACCAAATCACGCGTAGCGTGGTGTTGTCAACCCATCGCAAAATACCATCGGCCGAAAGCACAAGTTCGTGCTCGCATCTGAACCAGCTATCAGAGGGTTCTCACACGCTCCTTTCGGGTATCTGATCATGATGTATCGCTTGAAGCAAAGATTCGATTTCGTGAAGCGAAGAATGGTACGTTCGCTTCGCCTGTGACCGCGCGCGCCATCAGCGTCTTGCCGGTGCCGGGCGGTCCGACGAGCAGCACGCCGCGCGGAGTGCGCGCGCCGAGCGAAGTGAACTTGTCCGGCTCTTTCAAGAACTCGACGACCTCTTGCAATTCCCGCTTCGCCTCGTCCACGCCAGCGACGTCGGCAAATGGAATCGTTGGTTTGTCCGCGGAAAACGCGCGGGCGCGCGATTTGCCGAATGACATAGCTTGATTATTGCCGCCCTGCGCCCGGCGCATCAGGAAAAAGAGCAGCGCGCCGACAAAGACCAGCGGCAGGAATCCAACAAGGATCGTCAGGGCATCGCTCCATTGCGACGACTTGTCGTACGTAATGTCCACCGCGAGGATTCGATCGGGAGACACGCTCAAGTCATTCAAGGTCTTCTCGAGGCTGCCGTCAATGGTTCCACTGAACCAAGTCGCGCTCGCTCCATCTCTGTACTTAATGTTCAGGGTCGGGCCGTTAACCGAGATGCTCTTAACCGTGCCCAATTGCACGTCTCGCCCTAGTTGGCTGATCGGAATCACAGTTGTTGACCGCGATAGCTGAAAAAAGTAGAAATAGCCAGCCACCACTACGATAGGGCCGTCCAGTTCATGCTCATTGAACATTTCGATCGCCTTTTGGGCTTCCACCTCCGTTGTCATTTCGACAAAGCCAAAGCCCTTGGGACGCCGTGTGTCGCGGTCCTTAATCAACGCGACTTGCTTGATCGCGCCAGCTTGGCTGAACGACTCGCGCAGTTGATCTTCAGTCACGTTGTAGGATAGATTGCCGACGTACAGTTTCGATTCCAATTGGAATCTCCTTTGGGTTGGAAAAGTCCAGTACGTGGCATGGACGATTCATTTGAATAGATGGGGTGCAAGCTGACTCCACGTCTTTGGCGGATGACACGCATTCGAGAGGGATGAAAAAATCCGCCGCCCGGGCCTTTTGGTTCGGGCGGCGTAAATAGACCCTATTCACTTGTCGTAACCACTCATACCATAGCACAGTTTGCCATTCTAAGCAAACGCAGTTTCCAGACTCAGCCCATTCTGACATTTACCTCATGCTGGCCGCCATCGCTCAACAGCGGAATCTCGTTTCCGGGCAAGAGCTTGTTATCCAATTTCACTTGCTTGACACCTCGGTTGACGCCCGACGGATTGTCCACCCGGATCTGAAAAGTGGTCCCACCCACGCAGTACGTCACCCGATAGTTCTGCCAATGCCTGGGAATGCATGGATTGATCTGCAAGGTCTTGCCCATTCGTCGGATTCCCAGGACCGCCTCCAATCCCACGCGATACATCCAACCGCTTGAGCCGGTGTACCAGGTCCAGCCGCCGCGACCGACGTGCGACGGTGCGCTGTAAACATCCGCCGCGACAACGTATGGCTCTACCGCGTACCGCGCGATTTTTTCAGGCGTATCGCCGTGGTAGATCGGGTTGAGCATATGGAACAGAGATTCAGCACGGTCTCCTTGTCCCAGTTGGGCAAACGCCCACGCCGCCCACAATGCGGCGTGCGTATATTGTCCGCCATTCTCGCGGATGCCCGGTGGGTACCCTTTGATGTAACCCGGATCGCGCGCGGTCTTGTCAAACGGCGGCGTGAGGAGCAGCACGAGCTGGTCGACCGGGCGGACGAGGCGGTGAGCGACTGATTCCATTGCCTGCGTCGTTCGCGCCGGGTCGCCCGCCTCAGACAAAACCGCCCACGACTGCGCGATCGAATCGATTTGACAATCCTGATTCGCCGCCGATCCCAAAGGCGTGCCGTCACCGTAGTACGCACGTCGATACCACGTACCATCCCAGGCGTTCGCCTCAATCGCCTTGCTCAAACCCGCCGCGCGTTGCCGATAAATGGCAGCTTGCTCCCTATCGTCTCTGCGATTGCATAGTTCCACAAAGCGAGTCAATGTAGCGCACAGGAACCAGCCGAGCCACACACTCTCGCCGCGACCCCCGATGCCCACCCGATTCATCCCGTCGTTCCAGTCGCCACTGCCCATCAGTGGCAAGCCGAGCGACCCGGCGGTTGTTCCCTTCTCCAGGGCGCGCCGGCAATGTTCGTAGAGCGTGTACGCTTCGGCGGTCGTCGCATACTGGCCGTAGCGCTCCACCTCGCCCGGTTCCAAGGGCACGGCTCTGCGAAATGGCACCTTCTCATCGAGGATGGACTCATCGCCAGTGGCGGCGACATAGTGCGCGACGACGAACGGCAGCCACAGGAGATCGTCGGAGAAGCGCGTCCGGACACCGCGACCGGAAGGCGGATGCCACCAGTGTAACACGTCCCCCACTTCAAACTGGTAGCACGCGGCTTGCAAGATGTGTTGGCGCGCGAGGTGCGGCGCGGCGTGGACAAGCGCCATCACGTCCTGCAACTGATCGCGAAAGCCAAACGCGCCGGACGACTGATAGAATGCCGAGCGCGCCCACACCCGGCAGGCCAGCGTTTGGTAGAGCAGCCAACGGTTCAGCAGGAGGTTCATCGCCGGGTCGGGCGTTTGCACCTGGACAGCGCCTAACAAGTTATCCCAGGATTCACTCGCCCGGTTCCAGGTCGCCTCGATCTGTTCCACATTTTGATGTTGCTCAATCAACCGCAACGCCTCATCTCGATTCGCGCCCTCGCCGACCAAGAAAAAGACTTGTTCCGATTCGCCTGGTTTTAGATCAATGTGAAGTTGCAGCGCGGCACACGGATCGAGTCCCGGCTCCACGGCGCTCGCCAGTCCGATGCGATCCAGCGCGGCGGGACGGGAGAGATTTCCCATGCGACCCAAAAACTCGGTGCGATCCGCGGTCAAGCCGTGAAGTCGCTTGCTCGCCGCCACGAACGCAACCCGCTCGCCAAATTCTGTGTTGTAGCAATTGCGTGCCAAGAGCGCTTGATGGTCGCTATCAAATTCGGATACGATATACTGTTGCGCGGCGTCGCGGGTCACGCCCAACACCCATTCGGCATAAAACGTCGCGGTGATCCGCCGAGGGTGAGTCCACTTGTTCTCCAGCCGCAGTTGCACGATCTTGACCGGCGTATCTTGCGCAGCAAAGAGCCGCAGCCGCTGTACGAGTCCGTGGCTGTTGTGCTCGAAAATCGAATAACCCGCGCCGTGTCGAATCAGGTACGGCGCCGGTGCGTGGCACGGCAGAGGTGTCGGCGACCAGACCTCCCCCGTCTCCTCGTCGCGCAAATAGATCACCTCGCCCGGCGGATCGGTGACCGGATCGTTTGACCAGGGCGTAAGCCGATTTTCACTGCTATTGCCGAACCAAGTATAGCCCGCGCCGGTTTCGGAAACGATGAATCCAAATTCAGGGTTGGCGATGACGTTAATCCACGGCGCGGGAGTCCACTGACCCGGCTCAAGATAAATGACGTACTCGCATCCATCCGCGCTGAATCCGCCTAATCCGTTGTCAAAGAGCAGATCGCTTGGACGAGCAAGCGGTGGCGTGAATTCTGCCCTCGATTCGGGGGGGACAGAAACAAAAGGAGGCAGATAAGTCGGTTGCTTGTGCAGCGCTTCCAACTGTTGAGCTAGCGAGCCCTTGGCCCCGTCGAGCACAACGCGCGCTGCGGTTTCCAACAGCACTCGGTCGGGATCACTCAGTTGATCTGCATACAGAGAAAAGATGCCACCGCGCCGGTTGAACCAATCCTCACTGTTCTGGCTGACGAGGACGCGGTGGAGTTGCCCACGCAATTCCTGGCCGTACGTTGTCCCTTGCTCGTTGAGAATGACCAGGTCAATCTGGATGTGTCGATTACGCCAGTACGCGTGCGCCTGGAGCGCTTGTCGTACCAACGCCAGGTCCTCCGATTTCTCCATCTTCACTAAAAGGATTGGATGATCGCCCGAGATGCTAAAGGGCCACAGTCCCGGCTGTCCCTTGCGATTCGCCGCGAGCGTTGCTGGTTCGGCGCGCAACGCGGCATAAGGATAAAGCAGGGTCGACAAGAGTTGTTGGGTGCGTTCTAGATCGGTCGTCGTCAGCTCGAGTTGGCGCAGTTCCGATTTAGTGCGAGCGCGGGCTTGCTCAAACGCGCGCACGATCACGCGCCCATCTTGATAGCGGCGCGCTAGCCCTAATGCTTTTTCGCGAGAACTCGCCGCCAGCGTAATAAAACTAACCTGCGCCGACGCGTGGGGTTGTAGTTCGATTTCTTGACCAAGAGCCATAATTGGATCGAGCGTCGCTCCGGAGGTTCCAGATAGTCCTCCGCCACCCTGGTTCAACGCCGCTGGAGCGCGAAGCGTCTGCCCTCGACCCAAGAATCGGGCGCGGTCGGTTTCGTGCGCGCCCGTGGGTTTGTGCCCCGGCGAGGCAACCGCCAAGTGCGCCAGGTAGGTGGCTTCTTCGCTCGTCGAACGCGGGCGACGCCGAAAGAGCAGTGTGTTGGTTTCGGGCCGATACTCGCTTTCGACGAACATTTTGTTGAACGCTGGATGACGCGCGTCGGCGGCTTGAGGCGCAAGGATGACTTCGCCATAGCTCGTCAACGCGATTCGCCGGACGCGATCCGTGTGATTGGTCAGCGAGATGCGGCGAATCTCGACATCATCATCCGGCGCCACGGTGATTTCCATTGTCAGACCGATCCCGTGATCGCTGCGCCGAAACTGTGCCATGTGGGAATAGAACTGCACATCCTGGCTTTCGGACGGGGCGGCAGTCGGTTGGTAGGCGGCTGACCACAGGTCGCCGCTTATCCTGTCCTGAAGATAGACCCAGGTTCCCCAGTCTTCGCGCGTCGTGTCGGCGCGCCAACGCGTCAGGTCAATCTCCTGCCAACAACTATACCCGGCACCCGCGCTCGTAATCAGCACGCCGTAACGACCGTTTGACAGAAAATGAACCTGGGGCGCAGGCGGCTGCGCAGGCACACTCCAGGGGAAAACGATGTTCTGCCGTTGGACCGGAGCACGTTGTGCACCACGCGCGTCCCCCAGCGGCGGGGACTCGGGCGGCGCATCGTATGGCACCCTCTCTTGCAGGAGTAGCTCGACACTCCGCACCTGTGGATCAGAGTGGAAGCGGCGCACCATCACGTCTTCGTGCAAATAGTTGACGAGCGACAGCAGGATCATCCCCTGGTGGTGCGCCATATACGAACGCACAATGGCATGCGTCTCTCCCAGCGCGAGTCGGGAGGGCGAAAAGTCAACGGACTCGTACAAGCCATACGTGCCCAGTAGCTGCAATTTGACCAGGCGCACGATGTTCTCCATCACCTTGCGCGGGCGCACCGAGAGAGCCAGCAGTGAGGCGTAGGGCGCAACAACCAAATCTTCATCCAGGTCACGCTTGAATCCCAGTCCCGGCACGCCGAAGGACCGGTATTGATAATTCTGGTTCGCGTCAAACGCATAGTAGCCCGACTCGGAAATGCCCCACGGCATGTCCTTCTGGTTGCCGTAAGCGATTTGGACATCCACTGCGGCAAGACAACTGCGCTGCAAGAACGTCCCCTCATAACTCCGCATCATCAGAGCGGGCATCAGGTATTCAAACATCGTCCCGCCCCAGGACAAAAGAGCGCGCGCGCCATCCACTTGAGTCAGCGGACGACCCAGATGCAGCCAGTGGCTTGGGGGAACCTGATTCTCAGCGATAGTCACAAGGCTGGCGATCCGCGCTTCTGACGCCAGCAAATCATAATAATTGCTGTCCAGTTTTTCCGTCGTGACGTTGTAGCCGATGTGAAACAGTTGACGCCGCGGGTCGAACAAGAAGCCAAAATCCATGTCTTGGAAATACTGCTCGCACCTTTCACCTATGTCTCGAAAGCCGACCAACAGAGCGTCGGTGGTCGTCGCGGCAGATTTCAATTTTTCGGCAAGATGCGCACACCAATCACGCGCTTCCTGCACCTGTTCAGGTGATCCACGCAGAGCGTCTTGGTCCAATTGACGTTGCAGTTCAGCCAGCTGCGCCAGTCCTGCTTTGCAGACTTGACTTTGTTCTCCAAGTCCCGGCGCGGTCGGCAAGACGACTCGCAACGCTTGCCAAGCGTCGTGGACGGCGGGGGCCAGTTCTAGATGTGCGAACAGCTTGGGGAGTTGGCTCAAAGACAACAGCCAGGGGGAGCATTGCTCAATCTCGCGCAGCATACCGTACAGGTGATTCTGCACCTGGTCGACGGCGAGGCCTATCCTGCGCAACGTCTCGGCGTTCATAGCCGGCGCGTTGGATTCGACCAGCGACATCAGGAATTGGTTGAGTTCATTACAGCCCTCGTCGATCAACCGGTTCAGTAGCGGTGTCCAGGCGTCGGGGTCATTTTGCGCTGACCGCACCTGCTGCCGCATTTGGGCAAGGTGCGCCCGCAGGGGTGCGATGGCTAGCTTGAGGCCGGCCACTTGAAGATCGCTCACGATTTCATCTAGGAGACTCACCGTATCAAGCAAGCCCTCCCAGTTCTGCCAGCGCAGGACGGGTTGGTGAGGCAGGGTTTGACATCCTTGCCAGAGCGTGCGAAGACACGCGACCAGGTTGCCGCTGTCCACGGTGGATACGTAACGCGGCAGCAGTGGCTCGAGACTGCGCGTATCATACC
>Ga0163209_1000654_pt1 | contig 15172 bp, 12 predicted proteins | sample Kivu_160m_FD_113538 | JGI IMG/M metagenome (GOLD analysis project Ga0163209, IMG submission 113538) | Freshwater microbial communities from Lake Kivu, Western Province, Rwanda to study Microbial Dark Matter (Phase II) - Kivu_160m | ecosystem: Environmental > Aquatic > Freshwater > Lake ...
CTGATCGGGATCACCAGGCAGACGGCCGTCCTGGCTTACCAGCTCGGCGACGGGCTGTTCACCAATATCTTCCCGACCAGCGGTGTCACCATGGGGATCCTGGCCATCGGGAACATCCCCTACGATAAATGGGTGAGGTTCATGGCGCCCCTTTCGGTCATCTTCCTGATCCTGGGCTGCCTGCTGCTGCTCCCGCCGGTGTTGTTCTTTGAATGGCATTAAACTCAATGCATGAGACTTACGTTTCGGAGTGGATTCTTATTTAACCAATCAGTTGAACCATGAACAGGATCTTTTTGTTACTGGCAGCGGTTATTGCTTCAGGGACAGTCTGCGCCCAGCAGATACAGGGGAATGACAGCATCAAGCCGTTCGTCGGATTTTTGAACAGCAACAGCCTGCCCGGCCCGAAGGAGTATGTCCTGAAGTCGTTTGAAAAGTACGATATCATCATCTTAAGCGAACGGCACCACCGGGAGCTCACCCAATACGAACTCATCACGGATATATTAAAGGACGCAGGGTTTCATGGCAACGTTTATACGGAGATCGGGATTTTCAATATCAGGGACCGGATCAGGAGCTTTCTAACGAAGGAGGGACTGACAAAGGACGAAAAGGAGAAAGAACTGATACAGATTTACCGGGATCTTGATTATCAGCCGATCTGGGAAAATTACAACTTCTACTTCCTGCTGAGCTCGATCTACGACATCAACCAGGGGCGGCCGGCAAACGACAAGATCATGCTGGTACCGCTGGACATGGTATTTTACTGGGATTCGATCGGATGCAATGATCAGTACAAGATGCTCATGGACATGATGGAACCCCGGCAGGGCCTGCCGCCGGTGATCAGCAGAAACGATGTCATGGCGCAGCATTTCACCAGGGAATACTATTCCGAAAGATCGCGGGGAAAGGTCAAAGCACTGGTCATCCTGAACACCTATCACGGGTACACCCGGATACCGGAGTACCGTCCGAATCCTTCGGAACCTTCTACATACAGCACTGCGCAGTACATTTACAAGTCATTCCCCGGAAAGACAAAAGGCATCCTGATTAACGGGTACATTTTCCATCCGAAGTTCAGGCTGGTCGCGGGAGGGAAGTGGGATGCCGCCTTCAGGGTCACCGGGAATCACAGCGCAGGATTTGACCTCAGGGATACCCCTTTCGGCAAGACCAGGTTCGATATGTACAATTTCGGTGGCTCGGATTACCGGACGGTTGATTTCGAATATATTTTCGACGGGCTGATCTTTCATACGCCAGTGGAAGATTTCACGCTTGCGACCGGGATCCCGGGATTTTTCGACGATCCTGCTTTTGTGGAGCAATTCTACCGGCGGACCGCCATCTCTATGGACATTCCCGAAGGGGAGGTACGAAAGTCGGACGAGATAAGGAATTTCATGGAAAGCTGCAACAAACTCCGGATTGAAAAAACCCAGGAGACCGACGAACTGAACCGCGAGATGAATCAATGGCTTAAAAAATAAAGCATGTCAACACAGAAGGAACTGAACACACGCATCCTCGGGGTCAGCGCGATGGTGGAGGATTGCTACCGCGCCCAGACGCGGGCCTTTTCGCCGGTCGAGTACCCGTTCATTGCGGGCCTTGCCAAAAAAAACCATATCCGGTCGGCGCTCGATATCGGCACAGGCGAAGGCACTTTTCTCGCCGGGCTGGCCCCTGTCACGCCGGATGTGAATTATACCGCCATCGATGCGGACAGCGCGCTGATCGCCCGGGCACAGGAAAAATACCGGATCCCGAACGTCACTTTCCGGAATGCAAGGTTCGATCCGTCATTCCCGGAGGACAAGTACGACCTGATCATGGCCCGTTTCGCCGTGGAGCATATTCCCGACGTGCGGCAGTTCATTTCGGAGGCATTCAGACGCCTCAGCCCCGGTGGAACCCTCCTGATCACGGAATATTACATTGACGACCTCCACAGCCGGAACGAGATCTGGCGGCGGTTCAGGCAGAAGGAGATCGAATTTTACCACAAGTTCGGCTCCCATCCGCGGATCTCGACCGAGCTGCCCCGGTACATGCGCGATACGGGCTTTACCGGGATATCGTCGGGTTTCCGGCAGATCTCGCCGTCGACTGCCGGGGCCGGCGCTTTTTACAGCCTGGTCATCAGCTATGCCAACCTGTACCACTCGATCGAGCCCGGGATCTGGACGGAGGAGCTCCGTGCGGAGATCATCGGATACTGCGAAAAGGCGTTGGACGAGCTACCCGCGTGGGAAGATGTCCTGCTGATCAGTCAGACGGCAGGCAGGAAACTTTAGTTAAGCGGATTGAGACAGAATCGAATTCAACTGCAGGCCACTCAGGTGATCCGGGAGCAATGATGCTGTTTCCGGGGAAAATGCTGTCATAGAGAAAAGAAAAACACTTATATTTACAAAAAAAAACCATGGGAAAAGAAGCAATCCATGTTTCATCAGTTGATGTCAACAAACTGTTGGAAATGCTGAATGCCGCTCTCTCGGAGGAGTGGCTCGCCTATTATCAATACTGGATCGGCGCAAGGCTTATGGAGGGCCCGATGCGGAGCGAAGTGGAGCCGGAGCTGCTGCTGCACGCCGATCAGGAGCTTGGACATGCCGTGCTCGTCGTCAACAGGATCATCCAGCTTGGTGGAACCCCGGTCATCAACCCTTCGGAATGGACCAGGCTGGCACGTTGTTCATATGACGAGCCCTCGGATCCTTATATTGAGGTGATCCTCGAACAGAACCTGAAAGGGGAAAGGTGCGCGATCAGGCGTTATCAGGAGATCGCCGATTTCACGGCCGGGAAAGACCACTCAACCCATCAGATGGCCGTTCAAATCCTCAATGAAGAACTGGAACATGAAAACGACATTGAGGACTGGATCGCCGACCTGGAACGCATGAAGGAAGAGTGGAAAAAGATCCGGTTTTAAGCCTATGAGCCAGTGGTACGAACAATTATTCGCCAACTATTCCCGGAAGTACGACCAGGAAAGTTTCACGCAAGGCACCGCAGGTGAATGTGATTTTATCGAGAAGGAGACCGGGTACGACAAGTCCGTGCGCATCCTCGACATCGGGTGCGGCACCGGGAGGCATTCCATTGAGCTGGCCGCGAGAGGCTACCGGGTCACCGGCGTTGATCTTTCAGATTCCATGCTGGCCAGGGCAAGGGAGAAGGCAGCCGAACGGAACGTCCGGGTAGATTTCCTCAGGAAAGACGCACGATCACTGTCATTCGACCGCGAATTCGGCCTGGTCATGATGCTCTGTGAAGGCGGGTTCTCCCTGATGGAGACCGACGAAATGAACTACGCCATCCTCAGGAGCGCCGCCAGCGCCCTGAAGGAAGGGGGGAAATTCATCTTCACCACGCTGAACGGACTGTTCCCGTTGTTCCACTCTGTCAGGGACTTCCTCGCCCAGGCAGCAACGAAAGATGGCGCCACGTACGAGAAAAACACCTTCGACCTAATGACTTTCCGCGACCGCAGCAAGACCATCCTGACCGATGACGACGGCAATCCCATGTCGCTGGACAGCAATGAACGATACTATGTGCCCCCGGAAATCACCTGGATGCTGAAATCGCTGGGTTTTTCAGAGATAGGCATTTACGGCGCGAAACTCGGGGCGTTCAGCCGTGAAGACAAACTGACGACCGAAGATTTCGAGATGCTCGTGATCGCCGTCAAATGATTTAAATCATCCCTCACGAATGAATCCGGACCCTGCAACCCCTGAGGCGACAACCTGCCACTATGAGGCATTGGCAAGAAGCGTTCATTCCGCCCTGGAAACCTATTCAAATGTCCACCGCGGAAGCGGTCACTTCTCGGAGATTTCGACACGGTTGTTCGAACAGGCCAGGGAAGTCGTGTTGCAATACCTGGAACTTGACCGGAAGAAGTTCACCGTGATCTTCGGCACGCCGGTTTGGGAGGCCTTTCGCCATTCACTCCGCCTGTCGGTCGCGCCGCGGCAGGATATCGTCATGGAGGAGGAACAGGCGCTTACAGCCCATGCCCTCTGCGGGCTGGCCGGGATCAGGGGACTTACGGTTTTCGGCATCAGCGACCCTATGGCATCCGGGTTCAGCTCCAGGGCCGGGGTTATCGCTTTCAGCCTGAAAGGGATGATGGCCGACAAACTTGTTCGGGTCCTGACCGAAATTGCGGAAAGAAGAAAGCCGGCGGGTACATCAAAGAAAACAAAACCCAGGCAAATGATGCAGCGATACACAAAGGAAATCCTGAATAAAATCTATAATTAAGAGGATCTGCTTCAGAGAATGAAAGGAAATCGGGCATGTCCATCACCCCGGAAAATATCCTGCTAATAGGCTCCATCCTGCTTCTGCTGAGCATTATTGCCAGCAAGACCACGGGCAAACTGGGCGTTCCCTCACTGGTTATTTTCCTGGCGGTAGGCATGCTGGCCGGTTCCGATGGCATCGGCGGCATCCGGTTCGACGATCCGACGGTCGCACAGTCGCTTGGCGTGGTGGCGCTGACCCTCATCCTGTTTTCCGGAGGGCTCGACACGAAATGGGAGAGCATAAAGCCCATCATGTGGAAGGGGGTGATTCTGTCGACGGTAGGGGTACTCATTACCACAGTCTGCCTGGGACTTTTCATTTCACGCATCTCCGAATTTACTTTCACTGAAGGGCTGCTGATCGGTGCGATCGTCTCCTCTACCGACGCCGCAGCCGTCTTTTCGATCCTCCGCACCAGGAGCATCGGCCTGAAAGGAAACCTGAGGCCTCTGCTGGAACTGGAATCGGGCAGCAACGACCCGATGGCCTATTTTCTCACCATCGGCATCACCTCACTGCTGGTGAGTCCCGGCGCGTCATTCAGCTCGCTGGTCCCCATGTTTTTCCAGCAGATGATCATCGGCGGCGTGGCCGGCTTTCTTCTTGGCAGAGGGATGGCCTGGCTCCTCAACAGGATCGATCTCGATTACGAAGGCCTTTACCCGGTGCTGATCCTGGCGCTGGTCTTCTTTACTTACGGTTTAACCACCTGGCTGAACGGCAACGGCTTCCTGGCTGTCTACCTTTCAGCCATCATCCTGGGTAACCGGAATTTCGTTCATAAAAAAAGCATCATGCGCTTTTACGACGGGCAGGCCTGGCTGATGCAGATCATCATGTTCGTCGCTCTCGGACTGCTTGTATTCCCGAAACAAATGCTACCTTTTATCGGGACAGGGATGGTCATAGCCTTGTTCCTGATGTTCATTGCCAGGCCGGTTGCGGTATTCGTGTGCCTTTCATTCTTCAGGATGAAATTCAGGGAAATGCTCCTTGTTTCCTGGGTCGGACTGAGAGGGGCCGTCCCGATCGTCTTTGCGACCTATCCCCTGCTCCGGGGTGTCGAAAAATCGGGTATGATATTCAACATCGTTTTTTTCATTGTACTCATGTCCGTCATCCTCCAGGGAACAACTATACCCTTCGTCGCAAAATTGCTTTACCTGTTCAAGCCTGAAAAATTCAAGCCGCGCTATCCGCTGGAACTGGAATTTTCAGATAATTTCAGGAACGAGCTTATCGAAGTGGAGATAAACGAAGGATCATGGGCTGTCGGGAAACAGGTGGTCCAGTTGAATCTCCCAAAGTCATCGCTCATCGTGCTGATCAACCGGAAAGAACGTTATATCACGCCCGGCGGCAGTACAGTCATTATGCAGGACGACAAGCTGTTAGTGATGACTGAGAAAAAAGAGGATGTCGCCCTGATCCGGCAAAAGATCGAAGGAATTCCAGGGAAATCGGAATGACTCCGTTCAATTGTCTTTATAACATACCGGATATTCAGGAATGTGATGTACATTTGTTATCCGGTATTCATTGTTAATCCATCTTATAAAATTTCCTGATATGAAGTACTTCTTCACACTGCTGATGCTGATGACCGGACTGCTAGCGAACGCGCAGGACAAGGTCGTGAACCTCAATCCCGATCCCAACGGCGACCCCTGGATCGTGGGCGGCCTCCGGCCGCTGACCCACGCCGATTACAACATGCTCAACAGCCTGCCGCGGTGGACGCCTGCCAATCCCGTGAAGGCACGGGACCTGCCGGCGCAGGTGGATAACACCGTCAATCCCTGGTTCAGGCCCATCTTCTCCCAGGATGGCGGCTCATGCGGCCAGGCGAGCGGCGTTGGATACAACTTCACCTATGAAATTGACTACGAGCGGAACGTGGCAGCCAATGTCGCCACCAACCAGTACACGACCCATTTCACCTGGAATTTTCTGAACGGCGGCGTCGGAGGCGGTTCCTGGTATTTCGACGGGTGGGTGATCATCCGGGAGGCGGGATGCCCCGATGTGGTCACCTACGGCGGGATGTTTTACGGCGGGCAGAGTCGTTGGATGACCGGGTATGACAAGTATTACAGCGCCATGTTCAACCGCACGCTCGATTTTTACAGCATCGACGTCAGCGCCTATGAAGGGCTGAACACCCTCAAGCAGTGGCTATGGTCGCGCGACGGCGGCACGCTGCCCGGAGGCCTGGCCAACTTCGGGGCGGGGATCGGCGCCTCTTACATCACCACGCTCCCCGCCGGGACCCCTGAAGCCGGGAAAACCGTGATCGTTTACTGGGGTAATACAGCCGACCATGCCATGACCTTTGTAGGCTACGATGATGAGATCCGTTATGACTTCAACAACGACGGGCAATACACCACCGACATCGACATCAATGGCGACGGCGCGGTAAACCTGCGCGACTGCGAGATCGGCGGGCTGATCATGGCCAATTCCTGGGGGCTGGGTTTTGGCGATAATGGCAGAGCCTATGTCATGTACAAGCTTCTGGCCGATCCGATCGAAGAGGGCGGCATCTGGAGCAACACCGTACACCTCGTGCAGGCAAAACCCGATGGCGTTCCCCTGCTGACCCTGAAGACCAAGATCAGGCATACCTCCAGGAACAAGGTCAAGATCATGGCCGGCGTATCGGCAGATACTTCGTCAACCCTTCCTGAGCACACGAAGAGCTTTCCGATGTTCAACTACCAGGGAGGCAATTTGTACATGCAGGGCGGGACCACGACCGCCGCGCAAACCATCGAGATCGGGCTCGACATCACCGATCTGCTGACTTATGTGGAACCCGGCGCCATTTACCGGTTCTTCCTCCAGGTTGTGGAACAGGATCCCGGAGATGCAGCCACCGGCGAGATCATCTCCTGCTCGCTGATGGACTACACTAACGGAACGGAGGAGGTCGCCAGCGCCTTTGCCGATGTCCCGATCGTTAACAACGACACTACGCTGGTCTGGATGAACAAGACCATCGCCTTCAACAAGGTGCAGATCATTACGGAGACGCTTGATCCGGCCACACCCAACATGGATTACAGCCACCAGTTCCAGGCCACGGAGGGAACGTCTCCCTACACCTGGTCGCTGCAGATGGAATACGCGGAATCACCTCTTACGGGCGCCTTCCCTGCCATCACCGGCAACCAGCTACAGCCTACCAACGATGACGACGGCTATATCATCCAACCGATTGACTTCAGCTTCATCTTCTACGGCCAGGAGATCAATGAGCTCACCATTCTCACCGACGGCGCCATCACCTTTAACGGTAATTTCTCCTATATCAGGGACGACGCTGCGGTGGCCTCAAACCGGTGTATCGCACCTTATTGTGCCGACCTGATGATCTATCCCGGTCAGGGCGACGGAATTTTCTACGAGGGCGACTCGACTCACGCGACGTTCCGGTGGAAGGTTTCGAAATTCGACCAGCCTCAATTTGACGTCGATTTCGCGGTGACCCTCTATCCCGACGGGAAGATCGAGTTCTTTTACGGCGATCCCGTCACGCCCGCTACCGACTGGAGCTCCGGTATCTCGCTCGGCGACGGGACCAACTATATCATATCCTCGATCGCCGGAAACATAAGCATCCCTTCGGGATGCGCTCTCCGGTTCGCGGCCGCACCTTTCCCCGCCGGGATGCATTTTTCAGCAGAGGGACTTTTCTACGGCGTACCCACGGAACCCGGTATGACCTGGAACATACCCTTCAGGGTCACCGACTACAACCGGATCTCCGATGTTAAAATTCTTACCTTCACGACCATTATGACCGGCCGGAAGGAGGTTGCGAGAGACAATCCGGTTTCCGTCTATCCCAATCCGTTCTCCGGTTCGCTGGAAATCAGTCTTACCGGTCCATCGCCTCACAATGCGAGCATTTCCCTGTATGACGTTACGGGCAGGCTGGCAGCCACCGTATTTGAGGGTACCGTTCCGGCAAGTTACCGTATCTCCTGGAAGGCGCCGGCCGGCCCCTCCTCCCTCTCTCCCGGGATCTACTTACTGAAGTGGACGGTTGACGGAAAGAGCGGGGTGGAGAAGATGGTGTTCAGGAATGAGCAATGAGCAGGGAGCAATGACCATTTAACCAATTCCGGTCTCACCAAAGACGCGGACTGATATCTGAGGCATTTCTTCCAGTGCGCGGATCATCTCGCGTGCATTCACGCGGTATTTTTTTGAGGGAAGGTCGATCGTGACATTCTCTTCCGGGTCGTGGACCCGGAGGCGCAGATGGCATTTGCCTTTGTGCTGTTTCGCCGCCTGGTGCAGCCTGTGGATGGAATCCACCGTGAGTTCGTCAAGGTTGATCGTCAGGGAAAGGGTTCTGGCGAATTTTTCCATCACCTCCGACAGAAGCATGACCTGGTTGATCCGGATGGTCAGCTGGTCGGGGTTTTCATACCTGGATTCGATCCGTGCTTTGAGGAAGAGGTACTGACCCTCCTCGATCAGGTGTTTCCACCTCAGGTAATCCTCCGAAAAGAGGTTGAGGGAGATAAAGTTGAAATAATCCTCGATCACGAAGGAACCGAACGGCTTCCCTGTCTTGCCGATCCGGTGGTTGGCCTCGATCACAATGCCTGCGAAGGTAATCTCCTTGCCTTTTAGCGGTTTCAGGTCCTGCTTCAGGTCTTCAACGGTCTTGCTGCAGAATTGCGCCATCTCGAACTGGTAATCGTCAAGCGGGTGGCCACTCATGTAAAAGCCGGTGACGTCCTTTTCATGCTTCAGTTGATCCAGTTTCGACCAGGGGCGGCATTCAGGCAGGGTGATCTCCCTGAATTGCACCTCCTCAGCTTCACCGAACAGTGACTGCTGGATGGAATCCTTTCTGGCGTGATAATCAGCGCCATGGCGGATGATCTTTTCGAGGAAGACGGAATCGTCGCTGTTCTCCTGGTAGAAGTATTGTGCGCGATGGGTATTTTCGAAGCAATCGAAGGCGCCCGCCTTCGCCAGGGATTCGAGGCACCGTTTATTGACAAGATGCGAATTGATACGGCGCGTCAGGTCAAAAATACTTGTGTAGGGACCGTTGGCAGTACGCTCCTCCACAATGCTCTTCACGGCGGCTTCTCCCACGTTCTTGATCCCTGCCATGCCGAACCTGATCTCTCCCTTCTTATTGGCGACAAAGGCCATCGAACTTTCGTTCACGTCGGGGCCCAGCACCGGGATCTGCATGCGCTTGCATTCATCGAGGAAGTTGGTGATCTCCTTCAGGTCGGTCAGGTTCCTGCTCAGCACCGCCGCCATAAACTCGGCAGGGTAATATGCCTTGAGCCATGCCATGCGGTAAGCCACGTATGCATAACAAGTCGAGTGCGACTTGTTAAAGGCATAGTTGGCAAAGGCCTCCCAGTCGGTCCAGATCTTGGCGACCGTGGCCAGGTCATGCCCGTTTCCGGCGCAGCCTTCAAAGAATTTAGGCTTCAGCTCCGCCATCATCGACTCGATCTTCTTGCCCATCGCCTTGCGCAGGGAGTCGGCCGTGCCCCTGCTGAACCCGGCGAGTTCCTGCGAAAGCAGCATCACCTGTTCCTGGTAAACCGTGATCCCGTAGGTTTCCTTCAGATATTTCTCCATCACCGGGATGTCGTACGATATCTTTTCCCGGCCGTGTTTGCGGGCGATAAAACTGGGAATATAATCCATGGGACCCGGGCGGTAGAGGGCATTCATGGCGATCAGGTCCTCTATCTTATTGGGTTTCAGCTCACGGAGGTATTTTTTCATGCCGTCCGACTCGAACTGGAAGATCCCGGTGGTCTTCCCCTGGCTGAACAGCTCGTAGGTTGCCGGATCGTCGAAGGGGATGCTGTGAGGATCGACATCGACGCCCTTTGACTCTTTCACATTTTTCACGGCATCCCGGATGATGGAGAGGGTTTTCAGTCCGAGGAAATCCATCTTGAGCATGCCGGCCTTTTCGATGTAATCGCCATCGAACTGGGTGATCAGCAGATCCGATTCCTGGTATTTCGTTACCGGGATGTAATCCATCAGGTTGTCGCGGCTGATGATAATGCCGCAGGCATGGATGCCGGTCTGCCTCACCGAGCCTTCCAGGTTCTCGGCAAACCGGAGTGTTTCAGCGATGAGCTGGTTGGACGACGACCGGGCCGCCTTCAGTTCCGGGACCTCCTCATAGGCCGCTTTAAGGGTGATTCCCGGCCTGCCGGGGACCATTTTGGCCAGGCGGTTGACTTCGTCAAGCGGCAGACGTTGCACCCGGCCTACATCCCGGATGGCTCCTTTAGCCGCCATGGTGCCGAAGGTGACCACCTGCGCCACCTTGTCGCTTCCATATTTGTCGACCACCCACTTCAGAACGCGTTCACGGCCGTCTTCGTCGAAATCGATGTCAATGTCGGGCATTGAGATGCGTTCGGGGTTAAGAAAGCGCTCGAACAGGAGGTCGAACTTCAACGGATCCACATCGGTGATATCCGTGCAGTAGGCCACCACCGATCCGGCGGCAGAGCCCCGGCCCGGGCCGACCGACACGCCCATGTTCCTTGCGGCCCTGATCAAATCCTGGACGATCAGGAAATAGCCCGGGTAACCCATTTTTTTAATGGTCGCCAGTTCGAAATCAATACGCTCGGCCAGTTCCGGCGGAATGTCCGTATACCGCTTCCGCGCCCCCTCGTAAGTAAGGTGCCTAAGGTACTCATCCGGATCCGTGAATTCGACCGGCAACGGGAAATCGGGCATGATGAGCGGCCGGTTCAGGCTGACCTGCTCGACCTTATCGAGCACCTCAAGGGTGTTTTCCAGCGCCTCCGGAATGTCGGCAAAAAGGTCGCCCATCTCCTCCTTCGTCTTGAACCACTCCTGGCCGGTATAGCGCATCCTGCCGGCATCGTCCATGAACTTGCCCGTATTGATGCAGAGCAGCCGGTCGTGCGCCTCGGCGTCGTTCTCGTTCAGGAAATGAACGTCGTTGGTAGCCAGCAGCTTAATGCCATGCTTCCGGGCCAGCCTCACAAGCTCCTCCCCCACCGCCATCTGCCTGGCATAAACCTCCCTGTCCCTCGTCGGATCGGTGGCCGGGTGACGCATCAGTTCGAGATAGAAATCATCCCCGAAAAGCTCCCTGTATTCCAGGATCGACTTTTCAGCCTTTTCTATATTCCCTGCATGGATCGCCCGCGGGATCTCCCCTGCAAGACAGGCGGAAGAAACTATCAAACCATCGTGGTGCTTCCTGAGCAACTCCTTGTCAATCCTCGGTTTGTAGTAGTGGCCCTCGACCCAACTGAGAGAGATAAGCCTGATGAGGTTTTTATAGCCCGTGGCATTTTTCACCAGCAGGATCAGGTGGTCCCCCTTGCGGTCAACCAGGTCGGTCTTGTCAAACCTGCTCCGGCGGGCGACATAGGTCTCGCAGCCGAATACAGGCTTGAAGCCCTTCTTTCCGTATGTGGCGGCAGCAAACTCCATCAACCCCGAGAGGGTGCCGTGGTCAGTGACCGCCACGCCTTTCATTCCGAGCGAAACTGCCTTGTCCACCATTTCCCGGATCCGACAGGCGCCATCGAGGATAGAATATTGCGTATGAAGGTGAAGATGAACAAAATCGGGCATGACAACGAAAAAAACGGGTGGAACAGGGGTGTAAAATTATTTGAATTACATCAACGAAACCGTGTTGTTGATAACTTACTTTTACGATAACTTTGCTCCCATATACTTTCAGCCATGATTGACCCGAGTCATTTTCACCCCATGCTGGTCCACTTCCCGATCGCCCTCATCATCGCTGGGTTCCTTTTCGACCTGGTCGCGGTGTTCATTAAAAAGGAACCCTGCCTGTCAAAGACCGGATACTGGCTCATGATCCTCGGGATGGCCGGGACTGTTGCCGCCTTCGGTTCAGGGTATTTCTTCACCGGCCCGATGGATGGTGAGGCCGGCCTGATGCGCGATAAGCACCAGTTCTACGCTACCGTCACACTGGTGCTGATCATCCTGGCCACCCTTTTCAGGATCGTGACCGGTTACCTCGGCAGGGAGGGACCGAAAATGAAATACGTCGCCCTGGGACTCTATTTTCTTTCGGTGGTCTATGTGTCCATCACCGGGTACCTTGGTGGGACCCTGGTGATCGAGTACATGATCGGGTTGTGAGGGGGATGCTGGATGCTGGATGCTGGATGCTGGATGCTGGATGCTGGATGCTGGATGCTGGATGCTGGATAACGTAATTAAACAATAAACCAGAACGATGAACAGGATGATGATTTTTTGTCTGGGCGTTGTGATCGGCGCCTGGCAGCCGGTTATGGCCGGGAACGAAAAAACCATTGAGAACCTGAAGGCTGCCTTCAAGAAAGAATCGACTGCGAGCGCTAAATACGCCGCCTATGCAAAAAAGGCGAAGGAGGAGGGCTTTTTACAGATAGCCACCATGTTTGAGGCCTTTTCGAAGGCAAAGGAGATCTATGCAACCAATCACAGTACCGTTCTGGAAAAGATCGGTCAGAAGCCCAATCCCGTAAAACCTGAGTTCACGGTAAAAACAACGAAGGAGAACCTCCGGGATGCGATGGCAGGCGAAGCCTATGAGGTCACCACGATGTACCCGGGTTTCATCGCAACCTCCAAAGCAGAAGATGTGGCGCCCGCCACCAAATCGTTCCGCTGGGCGATGGAAACCGGAAAAGGGAACCAGGTGATGTACCAGAACGCCATCAGGGCGCTGGATGAGAAAAAACCTCAGTCGCTTCCCGCGACCTATTGGGTGTGCCCCAAGTGCGGCAACACCTATGACGTGGCAAAACCCGAAGCCACCTGTTCATTCTGCAGCACGAAGCGGGATAAGTACATTAAATTCGGGAAATAATTCCTTGTTTCTTTCTGAAAAACTCCTACCTTTGCACCCCCTTAAAGGGTCAAATCATCTTATTTAATTCAATCGTTCAACCAATGCCAACAAAGATCAGGTTACAGAGAAGAGGTAAAAAGGGACAGGCTTTTTACCACATTGTTATTGCGGATGGTCGTGCACCACGTGACGGGAAGTTCATCGAACGGATTGGCACCTATAACCCCATTGCGAAACCAGCGGAGATCGAAGTCCAATTCGACAAGGCCCTGAGCTGGCTCAACAAAGGAGCCCAGCCCACCGACACCGTGAAGGCGATCCTCGCCTACAAAGGAGTCCTTTACAAGAACCACCTGCTCAAAGGCGTCGCCAAGGGAGCCATGACCCAGGAGCAGGCCGAATCGAAATTCCAGACATGGCTCGAGGAGAAGAACCTCAGGATCTCCAGCAAGAAGAATGAGATCGAGCTCAGCGCCAAAGACCTCAATAAAAAGCGCCATGCCGAGGAGATAAAGGTAAACGAGGCCAAGGCAGCCGCCATCGCCAAAAAGCTCCAGAAGCAGCGTCTCGACGAAGTCGCTCAGGCCACGGAAGCCAGGCTGGAGGCCGAGGCAGCCGCCGAAGCCACCGGAACTATAAAGGCTGAAAGCGCTCCCGAAGCCGTTGCCGAAGCTCCCGAAGCCGCTGCCGAAACTCCCGAAGCCGTTGCCGAAGCTCCCGAAGCCGCTGCCGAAACTCCCGAAGCCGTTGCCGAAGCAACCGAAACCGCCCCGGAAGCCTGATCCGCGGATAATCTTTCAACCCCGTTTTCCTTATGGACAGGGAAGACTTTTTTTACCTGGGAAAGATACTGAAACCCCACGGTAGCAAAGGTGATGTGCTTGTACTCTTCGACGTCGACAACCCGGAAAATTATAACGGGCTGGATGTCGTTTACCTCGATCTGCACGGGGAACGGGTTCCATTTTTCATCAAAAACCTGGAGCTCAAGCACAATCAGAAGGCAGCCGTTAGCTTCGAGGATTTCGACTCGCCGGAAGATGTGGAAGCGCTTATCGGACTTGAGATGTACCTGCCCGCCGGCGCCCTGCCGAAACTCTCGGGAAAACGATTCTATTACCATGAGATCAAAGGATTCCGGGTGAACGACCTCAACCATGGGGAGATCGGCATCGTGAAGGATATCCTCGAACTGCCCCATCAATCCCTGCTGCAGATCATGCACAGAGACAAAGAGATCCTCATCCCGGTGGTTGATGAGGTTATCCGGAAAGTCGACCGTCGTCGCAGGATCATGACGATCGAAGCGCCTGCCGGCTTGATTGAACTATATCTGTAATATTTAAATTGTTATTTTTGTTTGCGATGAATCGACAACCATTGATGAAATTCGCGATCCTTCCGGCCCTGGCGCTTTTCCAGGTAATGACGATCGGCCAGCCCGCACCGGTCAGGATCGGGTTATCCAAGGCAACGGAGAACTACGTGAACTGGATCCACCGGGCCGATCCCTCGATCGAGACAGTCGACCTCTATGCACTGCCCGTCCCTGATGCAGTTCTCGAGCTCAGCCGGTGCAGCGGACTGCTCCTGACCGGCGGGGAGGACGTCACGCCGGGCCGTTACGGGAAAGCATACGACACTGCCAGGTGTACGGAGATGAATCCCCACCGCGACAGCCTCGATTACGCGCTGATCGGAAAAGCCCTTTCCCTGAAGATGCCGGTAGTCGGCATCTGCCGCGGAAGCCAAATCCTCAACGTCTATCTCGGCGGAACGCTGGTGGTAGACATCCCCGGCGACATCGGAAAAAGGGTCACCCATCAGTGCGAAGAATTCCTGCGCTGCTATCATATGGTCGGGACCATCAGACCTTCGCTCCTTGCTTCCATCTGCAAATGTGATTCGGTCGTCGTTACAACCAACCACCATCAGGCGGTTGACGGTCTTGCCCCGGCACTGATA
>Ga0163209_1000655_pt1 | contig 15151 bp, 8 predicted proteins | sample Kivu_160m_FD_113538 | JGI IMG/M metagenome (GOLD analysis project Ga0163209, IMG submission 113538) | Freshwater microbial communities from Lake Kivu, Western Province, Rwanda to study Microbial Dark Matter (Phase II) - Kivu_160m | ecosystem: Environmental > Aquatic > Freshwater > Lake ...
AGCCCAATTTAAACCTATCTGCCGGACAAAACTTGCCAAATACTTGCCAATTCCCCCTAAACACAAAACCGATCTACTTGATTTACAGGTAGATCGGTTCTTTATCTCGAGGTCACAAGCGGAATCGAACCGCTGTACACGGTTTTGCAGACCGTTGCCTCACCACTCGGCCATGTGACCGGCAAGGAGTGCAAAGGTATGAAAGTCCCCGCACATTCCAAAAGAGCCCGAAAGGTTGAAGGGTAGCAAGGGCTCGCAATCTTTATGCTACCTTCGCCTGAAATCTGAAACCGGATGGCCCTGAAACCCGAATGGAAAGGATACGCCTGGATCCTGCTGGCTACCGTCACCGGATCAACGGTGTACGTCTTCAGCAAGGCCGCGCTTAACGAGGTCAGCCTCTTCCAGTTCGGCTCGTGGTGGTTCTTCCTGGCCATCGTTTGGAACCTCCTGTTCACCCTGCGATCCGCCGAATCCCGCAAATTCCGCCCGATCACCCACGGCTCGCTGAAAGTATTGCTGATCCTGGGATTGGTGGAGATGGTTGCCACCGGAAGTTTCTACGCCGCCATCGAGGCTTCTGCCAATCCTTCCATCCCCTCGTTCCTCCGGAACATGGAGTACCTGTTCATCGCCTTCCTGGGCGTGGTTCTCCTGCACGAACGTTTCCGGGGAGTTGAGATCGCGGGTGTGATCCTCTGCCTGGCCGGTGCCTTCGTGATCAGCTATCACAAGGGTGGTACACTCAGTTCATACCTCTCGGGAAGCTCAGGCCTCATGCTTCTCTGTACTTCCTTCTATGCCATCCGCACCCTCCTGGCCAAAATGTTCATCCACACGATCGGCCCTACCCTGCTGGCGATCAACCGGGCTATCTTCCTGTTCACACTTTCCGCTGTCCTGCTGGCCAGCTTCGGGCAGAGCATCAGGATACCCACCGGCGCTTTCATCAGCATATTGATCGGCTCGTTCCTGGGCCCCTTTCTCACCTCCATCAGCCAGTACAGCGCCCTGAAATATATCGAGGCCTCCCGGGCCGCCATCATCCAAAGCACCACGGCCCTCTTTACCGTGATCGGCGTTCTCCTCTATTTCGGCAAACTACCCCTGCTGTACCAGGCCTTCGGAGGGATCATCACGATCGGAGGGGTGATGCTGATCATAGCGGGAAGACGGATAGAGGACAGAAAAGAGAAGGCAGAGGGCAGAAGGCAGAAGGCAGAAATTAGTGTTTAAGGAAGAAGAAATAAGGGAAAGGGATATGGCTGAAAAAAATTTGAATGTATAAAGTACACTTGAAAAAAATTTTATCTTTAACAGATCCTGAATAGTTGTCACGAGCCGACAGGTTCCCTGTATTGACCCGCCTCAGCTGGACGGTAGGTGATTCCGATGAAACCAACTTCTTACATCCAAACTTAACCTATTCAACAACATGCGAAAATTTACCCTTATGCTGGCGCTCGCCTGGCTGGTGGCCGTGCCGGCTTTGCAATCTCAAACCCCTGTAACCAAGGGTGACGGATCGGTTTTCTTCTCCGAAACCTTCGGCTGGGAAAACGTGAATGATCCCAAGGGATGGACAGCCCCGACGGGATTTTACATGTATGACCCCAATGATAACGGATTCAACTGGGAATGGATGCCGAATGACAGCATCAACGACTACAAATGGACCCGGGAACCTCCCATGCTGTCCACCACTGCCGCAAACGGCTGGATCATCCTGTTCCTCTCAAGGTACAACCTGCCACAGCCGGACAACAGGATACCCGTGAACAACTCGGTCTGTTTTCCGGCCATCGACTGTTCATCACACGGATCGGTGGTCGTCAGCTATGAAACCTGCTTCATGAACTATGACGACAATCCGAACTATGACATGCTCCTGGAAGTATCGGTGGATAACTGGGTCCATGCAGCTGCATTCGACGCCAGTTTCGGAGCCAATTGGAAACAGCGGCCACTCCTTCAGCCACCCGGAATTCCGGTCCTTTTTCAGGCTAACATCTCCGAGGTTGCCGCAGGTCAGCCGAACGTCCTGATGAGATTGTCCTGGAAGCGGGGTACATTGTATTTTTGGGAGGTTGATGACTTCAAGGTATCGGAAGCCTGGGACAATGACCTCCAGATCAAATACGCCCAGGCGGAATGGTTCGACGGGGATGACGGCACCAGGCTGACCCCGTTCTTCAGCATTCCCAAATCGCAATTGGCAGGCAATTACATAACGAATTTCGAAGGTTCGGGTATTAACTTCGGCGAATATGACCAGGAAGAAGCCTTTTTCGAGGTTGATATTACAAAAAACAATGCATCCGTTTTCCACGCCGAAGGACCTAAAAAGGACATCTTCACGCTGGTCATAGATACAACGATCATAACGGAAACATACACCCCCACCGAATTCGGACATTATAAGATTACTTATGATTACAAGTCATCGGCAACCGATGCAACCCCTGGTAACAATAAAAAAGAAAACTATTTCAACGTTTCGGACAGCGTTTATTCCCATGCTGACGACACCTGGGAGGAAGCCTACAACTGGGGTGCCTATAAAACCGACAGCACCGCCCTGGAAAACCAGGTTTACGCAGTGAAATATCCCATATTTTCCGATTGCGAGGCCAGCTCGGTCTCGATCCTGTTTGCAGGCGGATTGGCTGACGGGAGGATCGATTTCCATGCAACGATCTATAAAGTGGATCCCACCGCTGTGGAATTACCGTTTGAATTGATTACCTCCGATCAACATGATTTCGATTCAACGATGCTGGGGGAATGGCGCACCTACCCCCTCAACAAAGACGGGGAAACTGAATTCCTTAAGGCAGGTGATGTTTTATACGTTGGTTTTGAATACAATAACGCGCACACGGAATACCTGATCCAACGCTATGACAACATCAAGCCCGGTTCCGATCAATCCATGAGAATCCTGGATCAGGTAACCTATATCCGGGAAATTCCGGATTCGTGGGGAGCAGTTGCGGTCAGGAACATCCTGATCCGGCTGAACATCAATGACCACAGCAACCCCATTGACGGCATTGATCTGAGCCCGTCCTCAGCCACTCTCGGGCAGAATTACCCGAACCCGTTCAACGGCCGGACCGAGATCGGTTATGAACTGGCGAACGAATCGGAAGTCCTGTTCACCGTGATGGATCTTGCAGGCCGGACAGTCATGGAAGTCAATCAGGGCCGGATGCCGGTCGGGAAGCATACCTTCTCCCTGCAAACCGGCAACCTGGAAGCAGGCGTTTACTATTACACCCTGAGGGCCGGCAGCTTTACGCAGACCAAACAGATGGTGATCGTTGACTGATCACATGCCTTTAAAAAAAGCCACCCATCGAGGTGGCTTTTTTTTGCTGGAAGCAATCCTTAAAGGAGGAAGGAGAAAGGAGGAAGGAGGAAGGGTAAATGTCAAAATCAGCTCTTCGACAGACGTTGTTTTCCTCCGTACATTTTTAACAAATTAACTATCTTAAGGCAATAATCGGGACTCCTATGCCACGCCACTTACTTACTTCCATTTTACACTCCTCCCCTTTCTCCTTCCTCCTTTCTCCTTTCTCCTTCCTCCTTTCTCCTTTCTCCTTGATCCTGTGCCTTCTTCTATCGCAATGCTCCCCTCACGCCACCGACCCGCTGAAGCAGTCCTTTCTGTCTCCGCCCGATTCCGCCCGCCCGGGCGTTTACTGGTATTTCATGGACGGGAATATGCAGCGGGAGGCCATCACAGGCGACCTGGAGTCGATGAAAGAGGCCGGGATCGGCTATGTGCTGTTCCTGGAGGTCAATGTGGGTGTGCCGCGCGGAAAGGTCGACCTGCTCAGTGACCAGTGGCAGGAACTGTTCAGTTTCGCGGTGAAGGAGTGCGAACGCCTGGGCATCCGCCTGATCATGGGATCGGGACCCGGATGGGCCGGGAGCGGCGGCCCGTGGGTGAAGCCGGAGCAGTCGATGATGCACCTGATGTCCAGCTCCGTTGAAGTGCGGGGCCCATCGGCTTATAATAAAAAGCTTCCCGTTCCCCCTCCGAAAACGCCCATTTTCGGTGACCGGAGCGTTCCCGCGGACCTGAAGGCCATCCGCGATGCCTGGTACCAGGATGTGGCAGTCCTGGCATTCCCCACCCCGAAAGTCAAAAAAATGACCGGACTGATCGATGAAAAGGCCCTTTTTTACCGGCAACCTTATACTTCGATGGAAGGGGTGCTGCCTTTCCTGCCGACAGCAGCCTCGTACCCGGAAACGGCCGGAGCCTCAATCGACCGGGACCAGATAATGGATATCACCGATAAGATGGCTCCCGATGGCACCCTCACCTGGCAGGTGCCCCCGGGCAAATGGACAATCATACGGTTCGACACCCGCAACAACGGGGCGGTCACCCGTCCTGCACCGGTCCCCGGACTGGGCTTTGAGGCCGATAAGTTCGACACGACCGCGTTTGACGCCCATTACGACGCTTATATCGGGAAGCTGATACGACGGGCAGATCCACGGCAATCGGCTACCGGAGGAGGTTGGACGATGATCCATATCGACAGCTGGGAGATGGGGGCACAAAACTGGTCACCCCGTTTCCGCGAGGAATTTCAGAAGCGGCGGGGTTACGATCTCCTGCCATTCCTGCCCGCTTATGCCGGGTTAATCGTGGGAAGCGAGGAATTGACCGAGCGGTTCCTCTGGGACCTGCGGCAGACAGGCAATGAGCTGATCGTGGAGAACCATGCCGAACGGTTCAGGGAGCTCGGCCGGAAAAACGGTTTCCGGCTCTCCATCGAGCCCTATGACATGAATCCAGCTGCCGATCTCGACCTGGGCAGCGTGGCCGATGTGCCGATGTGCGAGTTCTGGAGCGACGGTTACGGTTTCAATTCCGCCTTCAGCTGCTTTGAATCCACCTCGATCGCCCATGTGCTGGGCAAGCCCGTGGTGGCTGCCGAAGGATTCACAGCCTGGGATGACGAGGCTTGGAAACTTTACCCGGGAGCCGTGAAGAACCAGGGCGACTGGGCTTTCTGCATGGGCATCAACCGGGTGATCTATCATACGTTTGCTCATAAGCCCTACGGCGATGCTCTCCGCCCCGGGGTTACCATGGGACCCTACGGCGTTCACTGGGACCGCGGCCAGACCTGGTGGCCGATGGCTTCAGCCTATCATACCTACATGGCCCGGTGCCAGTATATCCTGTCGCAGGGAACGGCTATCGCCGATATTCTCTACCTCACGCCGGAAGGGGCGCCCCAGGTGTTTGTCGCGCCCCCGTCAGCCGTTGAGGGCACAGCGGTTCTGCCCGATAAAAAAGGCTTTTCGTTCGACGGATGTTCCCCCCGGATGTTAATCAACCATGCGACGGTCAGGGATAGCCTGATCACCTTCCCCGGAGGCATTTCCTACCGGATACTGGTCCTCCCCGGTATCGAAACCATGACCCCGGAGCTGATCACCAAACTTGAAGCACTGGCCAAAGCCGGCGCCAGGATCATCGGGAACCCGCCAGTGAAGTCGCCGTCGCTCGTTGGTTATCCGCAGTGCGATTCCATTGTAAGTAATCTGGCGAAACTGTTGTGGAACGGATCACGCATCACGCGTCACGCATCACGAGTCACGAGTCACGAATCACGAGTCACGAATCACGAGTCACGAGTCACGAGTCACGATCTCTACCCCTCATACGATTCGATTGCCAAACTCCTCAAAACTTCAGGGGTGAGAGAGGACTTTACGGCATCGGGGGCGATACGGTATATCCACCGGTCGTTGCCGGGGCGGGAGATCTATTTTATCTCGAACCGGACGGATCAGAAAGTGAAGGATGTCTGCACGTTCCGCGACGGAACGATGGATGCCGAGTTGTGGGATGCAGTAACGGGCGAGATCAGGACACTGGACGGGGTTTACGCTGCAGAAGGAGGAATTTCGGTGCCGGTTGAGCTCGGGGAATACCAAAGCTACTTTGTCGTTTTTAATTCAGGGTTGAGCATGAAGGAGAAAGGAGGAAGGAGGAAGGAGAAAGAGAATGTTGATTTTCCTGATATGGAAACGGTGTTGGAGCTGGGCGGGCCGTGGAAGGTCAGTTTTGATACAGCCTGGGGCGGTCCGGGAATGATTGTTTTTGATACGCTGGCCGACTGGACCGCCAGGCCGGAGCCGGGCATCCGGTTCTATTCAGGCATCGCCCGCTATTCCATCACCTTTGATTATCCCGGTGAGCGTTACGACCTTATGAGAAATCAGTTTTATCTCGACTTGGGTAAAGTTTATAACCTGGCACGCGTCAGACTGAACGGCAAAGAGATGGGGACAGTGTGGACCGCGCCATGGAGGATCCGGACTTCCGGAGCCCTTCAAAAGAAAGGCAACCGTCTGGAGATAGAAGTCTCGAATCTCTGGATCAACCGCCTGATAGGCGATGAAGCTCAGCCCTGGGACGGCGTTGAGGAAGGCAAATGGCCCGACTGGCTGCTGGAGGGCAGGTCCCGGCCAACCGGCCGTTACACGTTTACCACCCACCGGTTTTACAAGGCGGGCGACACTCTGGCACCATCCGGGCTGATGGGGAAGGTAACAATTCAAAAGGAGAAAGGAGGAAGGAGGAAGGAGTAAGGGGAGAATGAGTAATAAAGTAGACCAATCCTTTTTACTTCAGATAACTTTCCTTTCTCCTTTGTCCTTTCTCCTTTCTCCTTACAAGGTTATCAGCTCCTGCCTCCCCTTCTGGGCAGGTCGCGGAAACCACCACCGCCGCTGGGACCACGGTATCCGCTGCCGCCTCCGCGGTTGAAACCTCCGCCTCCGCCCTGATATCCGCCACCACCGCGGCTAAAACCTCCGCCGAACCCGCTCTTTCGTTCGGGTTTATCTTCGGCCTTGTTCACGACAATCGTACGTCCTTCAACTTCAGATCCATTCAATTTCTCAATGGCCTTTTTAGCAGCCTCGTCATCCGGCATTTCAACAAAACCGAATCCCTTGCTCCGCCCGCTGATTTTATCGGTGATGATCTTGGCGGAACTTACTTCACCGAATTCTTCGAACATCTCCCTTAATTCGGCTTCAGTCAAACGAAAAGGAAGACTGCCAACAAATAAATTCATGATCGGATAAAAATTACGTTAGCTTAAAAACCATTACCAACTCAAAAATAATAAAAGTCTGATTATCCAACAGCTGAAAAATTGCTTCAGTCCCTGGTCTCTTGTCTCTTGTCTCTTCGTCTCTTAGTCTCTTCGTCTCTCAACCTCTCCATCTCCACGCTCACCGCCCCAATCTTGCCCCCCATCGGAGGATTGAGCTTGGCAACCTTCACCTTTGCCCGGTCAAGCTGAGGGAACTCGCTGAACAGGCGATCGAGGATCCGGCAGGCAATGTGTTCCAGAAGATAACTCTTGCTTTTCATCTCGCTTTTTACCAGGTCATAGGCCGACTGATAATTCAGCGTATCACGGATATTATCGGAACGGCAGGCCGCGGAACAGTCTGTTTCGAGCTCCAGGTCGACGATAAAGCGGTTACCTACAATGCGTTCCTCCTCGTAACACCCGTGGAACGAATAGAACTCCATTTTCTCGATGCGGATCAGGCCCATGTCCGGTTGATTTGAGGCACCAAGTTACTGACACTCCCCGATTCCAACAAACCTCCAAAAAATAAGTGTTTTCCGGGGTCATTGATTATTTTTAATCCGGCAAACCCAACCTGTTGTCCCATGATCCTGAAGAATTCCCCTGCCCGCGTCCGACTGGTTCTATTGTCTGTTGCGGTTTTGGCCACTCGCTGCTCGCTGCCATCCGGTGATCCGCTCAAAGCCGGTTTTCTTGAGCCGCCCGATTCCGCCAGGCCCGGTGTTTACTGGTATATCCTAGACGGGAACCTGGATAAGGAAGAAATCACCGCTGACCTGGAGGCGATGAAAGAGGCCGGCATCGGATATGCCCTGTACCAGGAGGTCAGTAACACCCCGCGAGGGAAGGTCGATTTTTTAAGCGAAGAGTGGCAGGAGCTTTACAAGCATATCGTTCGCGAAGGTGAGCGCCTTGGGATCCGGATCTCCCTCGGCAGCAGTCCGGGTTGGACCGGCAGCGGCGGCCCGTGGATCAAACCCGCTCAGTCGATGCAGTCCCTGGTTGTAAGCTCCACCGAACTATCGGGACCAGGAACTGTAACGGTCACCCTTCCGAAAGGTGAACCGAAATATGCATACACCAATCCCCGGGCTTTGAGCCGGGAGATCCAGGCAGCAAGGGATGAATGGTACGAAGATGTTGCCGTGATCGCCATACCTTCATCCCGCTTCCAACCCTTTGACCAGGCCGACGACAAGGCGATGTTCCATCGCGGTTTCTATTCCTGGCGGCCAGCCGTGGTTCCTTATTATATCCCGCTGGCAGAGTATCCCGGTGAGGCTGCCGGTACCGTGGATCCATCTGAAATGAAAGATATTACGCATTTGTTAAAACCCGATGGCAGCATCACCTGGAAGGTGCCTCCGGGCCGATGGATCCTTCTCCGTTTCGGCCGTCGAAGCAACGGTTCATACACAATGCCCGCACCGGCACCGGGACTGGGACTGGAATGCGACAAATTTGATACCGCGGCCCTCAATGCTCACTATGACAGCTACCTTGCCAAGCTGATCCACAAAACACAACCGCTGAAAGTCACCGATGGGGGCGGATGGTACGGAATCCATATCGACAGCTGGGAAGTTGGATCACAGAACTGGTCGCGGAATTTCAGGGAAGAGTTCAGGAAAAGAAGAGGCTATGACATGCTGCCCTATTTCCCCGTGTTTACCGGCCGGACAGTTGGGACCACGGAGATTACCGAACGGTTTCTCTGGGATTTCCGGGAGACCAATAATGAACTGGTAGTCAACAACTATGCCGGCCAGCTGAGGAAGCGCTGCAAAGCCGACGGTTTGGCGCTGAGTATCGAGCCGTACGATTCCAATCCTTCCGCCGATCTTGACCTGGGAAGCCAGGCGGATCTCCCGATGTGTGAATTCTGGAGCGAGGGATTCGTCACCTTCAATTCCTCCTTCAGTTGCGTGGAAGCCGCCTCGATCGCCCATATCAATAACAGGCCCATTGTTGCGGCGGAAGCGTTTACTGCCGATGACACGGAAGCCTGGAAAAACTATCCGGCCATCATGAAGAACCAGGGCGACTGGGCGTTGGCCACCGGCATCAACCGGATGTATTTCCACACCTTCGCCCACAAGGCTCACGGATTGGATCACAAGCCCGGGATCACTCTGGGCCCGTGGGGTGTTCATTGGGACCGCAGTCAAACCTGGTGGCCGATGATCGGCGGTTATAACCGGTACATTACCCGGTGCCAGTTTGTACTCTTACAAGGAATTCCCGTTTCGGAGATTCTCTATCTTGCCGGTGAAGGGGCACCCCACGCTTTCCGCCCGCCTGAATCTGTTTTTGACGGAGATACCCTGATGCCCGATCACAAGGGCTACGCGTTCGACGGCTGCTCGCCCAAAAACCTGATCAATACCGCAACTGTCAAGGATCATCGTATCGTGTTCCCCGGAGGAGCATCCTATGGATTGATGGTGCTGCCGGCATTCGAGACCATGACCCCCGGACTGCTTGCCCATATCGAAAAAATGGTGATGGCCGGAGCCATTGTGACCGGTAACCCGCCCAAGGGATCACCCTCCCTGACCGGTTATCCGGAGTGCGACGAGCGAGTGAAGGAGTTTGCCCTTAAACTCTGGGGAAGCTTTGATATCCCCGCAACCCTGACGGAGCGGACATACGGCGAAGGGAAGATCTTCTGGGGAGGTGAACTCGACGTGACTGGAAAAATGGTCCCCTTCCCCAGCCTGCACAGCATGCCCTGGCCCGCCCTGTATCCCGACTATGATGCCACTGCTAAAATACTTCAGGCACTGAAGATCAATCCCGATTTTACCTCCGCGGGATCGGTCAGGTATGCCCATCGTACCCTGCCCGGTCGGGAAGTCTATTTCATTTCCAACCGGACAGATAAACCGGTTGCGGAAACCTGCACCTTTCGCGACGGATCCTTCACGGCCGAGTTGTGGGACGCCAACACGGGCGAGATCATGACGGTACAAAACCTCACTGCGACCCATGAAGGAATAGTCATTGACATCGAGTTTGCTGAATATCAGAGTTACTTTGTTGTCTTTACAAAGGGAAACGCTGAGGTAAAGGAGGAAGGAGGAAGGAGGAAGGAGAAAGGTACTTATACTCCCCTCTCCCGCGACCAGCAGAAGACGGGAGACCAGAGACTGGAGGGTCCCTGGACCCTATCATTTGATACTTGTTGGGGAGGACCTGAGTCGGTTGTTTTTGATACGCTTACCGATTGGACCCGGCGGCCGGAGGAAGGAATACGATATTACTCCGGTATTGCGACCTATAGCAAGACTTTTGATCTGAGTTCCGATATAAATCGGGATAAAGGAACCCGAAAATACCTGAACCTGGGCAAGGTCAAGGTTATGGCGCGGATTCACCTGAACGGAAAAGACCTGGGTGTGGTATGGTGCGCACCGTGGCAGGTTGAGATCACGAAAGCGCTAAAAACAAGAGGCAACAGGCTGGAGATCGACATTGCGAACCTGTGGCCCAACCGGATGATCGGCGACGAGAACGAGCCCTTTGACGGTGTGGTTGACAACAAATGGCCCCAATGGCTCCTGAACGGCACAGAGCGCCCAACCAAGAGGTACACTTTTACCACATACCGCTTTTACAGGAAGGGCGACCCGCTGCTTCCGTCAGGATTGCTGGGACCGGTCAGGATCATTACCAGACACATAAAGGACTGACAACATCAGGGGGAAACCATTATCTTTGCTCCGTTTCTTCACATTCATCCGAGATTATGAGCGACGAAAAAGATTTGCCGAAAACCGGTGAACCACGGGTGCTGAATTTCATCGAGCAGATCGTTGAGGAGGACCTGAAAACCGGCAAGCACGGAGGCCGTGTCCAGACGCGGTTTCCGCCCGAGCCGAACGGGTACCTGCATATCGGTCACGCCAAGGCATTCTGCCTCGATTTCGGCATTGCCGAAGAGTATGGAGGCAAATGCAACCTCCGGTTTGACGACACCAACCCGATCACCGAAGACACCTCCTATGTTGAGGCTATCCGAAAGGATATCAAATGGCTCGGATTTGACTGGGAAGACCGGGAATTTTATGCATCGGACTATTTCGGGCAATTGTACGAGTTCGCGATCAAGCTGATCAGGAAAGGGAAGGCTTATGTATGCGAGCTTTCGGCCGATGAGGTGAACGCCACACGGGGAAACGATTTTGAGCCTGATAAGCCCAGTCCGTACCGCGACCGGCCCATTGAAGAAAACCTGGATCTCTTTATCCGTATGAAGAACGGGGAGTTCCCGAACGATTCCATGACCTTGCGGGCGAAGATCGATCTCGCCTCGAAGAACATGCATATGCGCGACCCGATCCTGTACCGGATCCGTCATGCGCACCATCACCGCACGGGCGACCATTGGTGCATCTACCCGATGTACGACTGGGCCCACGGGCAAAGCGACTCCATTGAAGGAATAACCCATTCGCTCTGCACCCTGGAATTTGTGCCTCATCGCCCATTGTATGAGTGGTTTATCAGTGAGTTGGAGATCTTCCCCAGCCGGCAGATCGAATTTGCCCGCCTGAACCTCAGTTATACGATCATGAGCAAGCGCAAGCTGCTGCAGCTGGTGAACGAGGGGCATGTGAGCGGATGGGATGATCCCAGGATGCCTACCCTGCATGGGTTGAGGCGCCGGGGCTATACGCCGGAATCCATCCGGAACTTTGCCGAACTGGTGGGCATTGCCAAACGGGAAAACGTTATCGACGTGGCCCTGCTGGAATATTGCATCAGGGAGGACCTGAACAAGCGGGCCCCCCGCGTGATGGCTGTGCTCAATCCTGTGAAACTGGTCATCGACAATTATCCCGAAGGGAAAACCGAGCAGCTTGAGACGGTGAATAATCCGGAAGATGAATCCATGGGTACCCGGATGCTGCAGTTCTCGCGTGAGCTCTATATCGAGCGGGATGACTTTATGGAAGAGCCTCCGAAGAAATTCTTCCGCCTGTCGCCCGGCAACGAGGTGCGATTAAAATCGGCTTATATCATAAAAGCCGGATCGGTTGAAAAGGATGCCAATGGCACCATCACCGTCATCCATTGCACCTACGATCCGCTCAGTCTCAGTGGCTCGGAAGAAGCCAAAAGGAAAGTGAAGGGAACGCTGCACTGGGTATCGGCCCCACATGCCCTGGATGCTGAGGTCAGGCTGTACGACCGCCTTTTCAGCGATCCTGATCCTGACGGCCATAAAGATCAGAACTTTAAAGAATTCCTCAATCCCGATTCCCTTCAGGTGCTTAACCACTGCAAAGTCGAAGCCTCCCTCAAAGATAACAAGGAACTCGATCACCTGCAATTCATCCGCCTGGGCTATTTCAACGTTGATTCAGACAGCATGCCGGAACACCTGGTGTTCAACCGTACGGTGGGACTGAAGGATACGTGGGCGAAGCAGAATAGTTAAGGCTCAAGGCACAAGGCACAAGGCAAAAATTAGTAATAAGTTGTTAAGAAAGAAGGGATTATGACTAACCCCAGACTTTAGTCTGGGGGTTACCGCCTGCCTGTTATGACTAACCCCAGACTTCAGTCTGGGGGACAACAGAGAAAGCTTAATCAACTGGCACTTTGAATCCCAGCCACCTGCTCAGGGTGTCGTAAATCTTTTGCTGTTGATCGGCCGGGAACGCCCGGATGCTGCTACCGTGATAGCCGCCTTTAAGAATCATGGTCAGGGCGTCTGCCGGACCGGTTATTTCGGTTACGCCGGTGGCTGTCCAGGTATCGTACTCACCGTAGATATAAAGGATATGATCACCCCTGTTTTGCACGAAATCATGCAGGAATGTCAGGGTTTTCGGGCTGAAGGTTGTATCGAGCCCGTAAGGAAGGAGTGCAAAGTCATAGGTTATGGGAACGGTATCCTTCAGATACTTGGAGAAGGGCTTGACATCATACCCATAATAGCCCATCTCGGTCATGGCCTGATAATAGTGCGGCAGGAACTGCCTGAGCCCTGCGTCGCTGAACCACATCAGGTCGGTAACAGGAACCATTGCATCGAACAGTTCCTTGGGTGAGGCTGAAGCTGAAGGCAGGCTCATGGGTTTGGCGGCACCATATTGCCACATGGCAAAAGGAAATTCCATGACATTCAGGTCGTAAGCCCGGTCGACGCTCATGGGGAAGGTCCAGTTTCTTTTCTTGCAGTACTCTTCCACGAAGGGCATAATCTCCGTTTTCTTTTCAAACAGGGCTATCTGGTAATCGTAAATTTTCTGGCGTTCCTGGAGAGTGCCGACACTGTTCAGGAATTCGAATATTCTCGGGTCGACTTTCTGCGTGTTGAGCGGTGCGACGTAGGGTATGCAGACGTCCACATCTTCAGGGTAATAGGCCTTGAACATCATGGCAGTCTGGCCATCCTTGCTGGCTCCGGTCGAAAGCCATTTCCCCGTATAGAGCTTCTTGAAAAGTTGCACGATGGCATGGTCATCACTCGCTGCCTGCCAGGTGGTCAGGAAGGTCCAGTCGAGGGGCTGGGGCACCGATTGTCCGAAATAGCGGTGCTCCACCCGGATTAAATTAGCCTTGAGGAGTCCGGCCGGTTCATTATAGCCCAGGCCGTTCGCACCATATCCCGATGTACTCAGCACCATGGGTTTATCGAAGCCGGTATGTCCGATGAACAGGCGCTGGGAGAATGTCGTGGAATTGGGATTGCCGTGATCCACCGGCTGGAAGATTTTAAGCTCATAGGTTTCGGAGAATTGCCGGCCATTCCGGTAGACCCCGACGACTTCTATGCCTTGCAGGTTTCTAAGCGCTTTCAGCAGGACAGAATCCTGAGCCACCGCCGATGCGGCGATCATCAGGAAAATAGCAATCAACCTGAAGGAATGCTTAGTCATATTGTATGCAGTTGCCAGTTAGCTAATGGGTTTGCAAATGTACACATTTTTACATAATTATACCCATTGAATCTTGGGAAAAGGGGAATTAGGTATAGATGCCGGCGTGAGGGTGAGGTTGGATATTGGATATTAGATTTTGGATATTGGATATTAGATTTTGGATTCTGGATGTTAGATTTTGGATTCTGGATGTTAGATTTTAGATGTTTGAAAAAAAAGGTTAATCCAAAACCCAAAACCCAAAATCCAAAATCGTCATTATTGGATGGACCTGACCGCCCGTTCGATCCTGGTTATCGTCTCATCCGGCCCCAGCACTCCCATGATATCGAATACTCCCGGTCCCATTGGGGCACCGACAAGGCAGAGCCGGAGGGCATTCATTACCTGACCGGCATTCAGGTTGTTGGCGGCAATATGGTTCCGGATGACAGATTCGTACTCCCCGGGCCCGGGAGTACCAGTGCACTGAGGCTTGAGGAGAGCAATGATGTCGATGAGCATTTGAGGTGTCCCGGGGGTCCAGCGCTTTTTAATGGTGGCCTCGTCGTAGGTGGTTGGAGCTTCGAAGAAATAGTAACACTGGCTCCACAGTTCCTTCACAAAGTTCACCCGTTCCTTAACCAGAGAGATTATTATCCTGATCTTTTCATCACTCAACCGATAAGCCTGCAAGCCATTTCCCTTCTCTCCGTATTCTTTGACAAATTCCGAGGCTAACTCTTCATCGCTCTTCCGGATCAGGTACTGGTGATTGAACCAGCGCGCCTTATCGGGATCAAAGCGTGAGCCTGATTTGCCAACACGTGACAGGGTAAAGGCATCGATCAGTTCATCCATGGAATAGAGTTCTTTATCCGTGCCTTCGTTCCAGCCCAGCAAGGCCAGGATGTTAACGAAAGCTTCAGGGAAATAGCCGGCTTCGCGGTACCCGCTGTAAATTTCGCCGTTATCCGGATTTTTCCAGTTGATGGGGAAGACCGGAAAGCCGAGCTTGTCCCCGTCGCGTTTGCTGAGTTTGCCGTTTCCGCTGGGTTTGAGAATCAAAGGAAGGTGTGCGAACTGAGGCATTGTATCACTCCAGCCGAATCCCTTGTAGAGCATGACGTGCAA
>Ga0163209_1000657_pt1 | contig 15117 bp, 17 predicted proteins | sample Kivu_160m_FD_113538 | JGI IMG/M metagenome (GOLD analysis project Ga0163209, IMG submission 113538) | Freshwater microbial communities from Lake Kivu, Western Province, Rwanda to study Microbial Dark Matter (Phase II) - Kivu_160m | ecosystem: Environmental > Aquatic > Freshwater > Lake ...
CCATTAGATAGTGGAAGACTTTCTAATGGGGTTACTTGTTTAGACTCTCCAGGACGCTCATTAGGTTTTCAAGGGGAGGTCTCTTGTTGATGTCGTGGACGTCAATATAACGAATGATTCCTTTTTTATCGATGACAAACAGAGCCCTTTCGGACACCCCATCGGACCGCAGCACCCCATATTTTTTAGCCACGGCTCCATGGGGACGGAGACGAAGACGGATAGAACCACAAGAATCAATGTGAACTGGACGATTCTCTTTTTTCCCATGGTTTTTCCTCCACTTCTCTACTTTAATCCGGAAGCTTTGAGTACTAATTCTAAAAATGGTTCTGCACCTGGATAATTTCCTAACTGATTATGGACGATTTGGTGAGTTCCATCTTCATTAATTTTGACGACCATGAAGTAAGGTGTTCTCACCTCTCCGCAAGCTTTATGGATGGTGAAATCCTTATCCGGGAAAAGTGGGAAAGGGACATGATATGTTTTTTTGAACACCTCTACTTCGTATGAGGAATTTCCTGCACCAATCCCAATGAGTTTAATTTTGTTTTTAATCTCTGGATTGTTTTCAATGAGGCGATATAACTCATTGACTCCTGGTGCATCCTTCTGACAATAGGGACAGTACATGCTAAAAATTTCAATGATGACGACCTTTGCCTTAATTTGTTGAATTTTAAATGAGCCGCTTCCGGAAAGACCCAAATAGTTTCTCTCCTCAGGGTTTTTGGGAATAGGAAGGTTCATGGCTGGCAACTGTTCTCCCTTTTCCGGTGGTTTGTTGGCAGCCAAGGCCTGAAAACCGAGTGTGTAAAATAAGATTGTAATGACAGCAAAAGACATGAACTTTTTTTTCATTTTTCAATCTCCGTTTATTGCAATTTTTTCAGAGCACTTAATAGGGCTTCATAGTCCGGTTCCTTTGTGAGATCCTTGACCAATTGAATATATTGAATGGTACCCTGCCGATCCACAAGAAACACGGCCCTCGCCAATAACCTTAATTCTTTAATCAGGACCCCATAGGAGGTGCCAAAGGAAGCCTCCCGGTGGTCCGATAATGTTTGAACTTTTGTCACACCGGCTGCTGCACACCAACGTTTCTGCGCGAAGGGTAAATCCATGCTGAGGGTTAAGATCAGAATCTCCGTGCCCAAACGACTTGCCTCTTCATTGAACCTCCTTGTCTCTAAATCACAAACCGGAGTATCAAGAGATGGAACAGAGGAGAGGACACAGATTTTCCCCCGGTAGGATGAAAATTGGACTGGGGAAAGGTCATTGTTAAGGACAGTAAAGTCTGGTGCCTTCTCTCCCACCTTAACCTCGTTTCCAATTAAGGTCAGTGGATTTCCTTTCATGGTGATGAGTCCGTGTTGTTCTTTCATTTTGACCTCCTATAAATTTTTGTTAATGAGACATTTAATTTTTTCAAAACAACTTTATTTCAGTGAAAGAAGGATTAGAAGTGTTCTTTAACAATCCAAAGAGGGACGCTGAGATCAGCCAGAACTTAAGCATCTTTACCTTACATTAGGCCAAAAGGTGTTTCACCCGTGATTTCTTTATGATCATGACAGTTTTCAATCCTGATAGAGCAAAAACAAAACTGACGGAACCCAATTCTTCATTCACCCATTTTTCCAAACATATCCTTGGTTGCACCACAGACTGGGCAGGCCCAACGGTCAGGAATCTCATCGAAAGGTGTTTTAGGCTTTATCCCCCCATCGGGATCGCCTTTTTGCGGGTCATAAATGTAACCACAAACATTACACTGGTATTTGATGGTACTTGACACGACCTGCTTCGTTTCTACCACATAGCTTGGAGCGGATTTAGGAGTGGTGCCTCTCTTTACCTGATGGTAATAGGCATAAGTCATGGGATCCCCTTCTTTTACGACTTCTCCTTCCACAATCTCTCCCAGAAAAAGAGTGTGGGTTCCAACCTCAAGTTGGTTGAAGACTTTCGCTTCAAGGTAAGCGAGGGTATGGTCGAGGACAACGGGAACCAACGTCTGGCCAAGCTTGTAATGAACGTTTTCGAATTTATCCACTTGTCTCCCTGATTTGAATCCAAAATTGCCGATGAAAGAGAGGGGAGCCTCTTGCGACAGAATTGATCCTGTAAACACCTTGCTCTGGACAATAAACTCATGGGTCAGATTCTGCCGGTTAATCGCCACAGCGATCACAGGCGGTTCGGAACAAACCTGAAAGATGGTATTCGCAATCTGGCCGTTAAATTTGTCTTCCTTCTTGGAGCAAACCACGTACAAACCGTATCCCAATTTTTGAATTGCCTTAGGGTTCATCCATCACCTCCACAATCGAATTTTGATCGTTCCTTATCTTTAATACTTTATAAATCTGTCATGGTTAAATTTTCTCATTTAAGGCTCTCCCGATTTTTCGACCTAATTCCTCACAAGTCTGCAAGTCCTTCTGTGTGGGAAAATGTTTGATCTTAATTCCTTGATCGACGATCTCTATTTTCATCTCTTCCATCGCTTGGTTGATCAAGCTCACCCCTTCCCCGCTCCAGCCATAGGACCCAAAAGCGGCTCCCATCTTATTTTGGGGACGTAGACCTCTCATATAATGAAGCATGTCGGCCATGCTGGGAAGCATTCCGTTATTGAGAGTCGGTGAGCCGAAAATTAAGGCTCCCGCCTCTAAAACCTCTGTCATGATGTCGCTTCGGTGATTGCCCTTCAGGTCCAGGAGTTGAACGCTGATCTTTTCTTCGGCTAAACCTTGTCCAATGGCATGGGCCATCTTTTCCGTACTGTGCCACATGGTATCATAAATGATAAGGGCCTTCTGCTTCGGTTTCTGTTCGCTCCACGCACCGTAGGCCTGAACGATCCTTAAGGGATCCCCCCTCCAAATGAGACCATGGTCCGGGGCAATCATTTTAATGTCTAAGCCCATTTGGGTGACGGTGTCGATGAGTTTTTTCACCAGAGGGGAGTATAGAAGTAAAATATTGGCATAGTATTTTGCCGCATGCTTCATGAGGGCAGAGGGGTCCACTTCGTCATCGAATCGCTCGCTGGTGCACCAGTGTTGTCCGAAAGCATCGCTGGAAATGAGCAGACGATCCTCTTCGAGGTAAGAAAACATGGAATCTGGCCAGTGAAGCATTCGCGCTTCGATAAATTTCACCGTCCTGCGACCCAAGCTGATCGTCTGTCCATGTTTGACCTCTTCATAGGGCCAGGCCTCACGGTGATAGTGTTCCAATAGCTTATTTTTCCCCATGGGAGTGCATAAAATCTTCTTTGGGTTAATGATTTCCATGATAGCGGGCAAGCTACTGGAGTGATCCGGCTCCACATGATTCACGACCATATAATCGATCTGACGTGAACCCAAGACTTGACCGATGTTTTGAATCAGATCGGACCGAAAGGGCTCCTTCACGGTATCGAAGAGGGCAACTTTTTCATCTACGACTAAATAGGCATTATATGTGGTCCCCTTGTTGGTGGTGTAACCATGAAAATCACGAATGCTCCAGTCTAAGGCTCCCACCCAATAAATATTCTTCTTAATCTCAATCGGTTTCATCCCTTTTTCATACCCCCTTTATTTTTTCAACTTTCTTTCTCGAACATTTCTTTGGGTGCCCCGCAGTCTGGGCATGTCCAGTCTCCCGGGATATCTTCAAATTTGGTTCCAGGTTTTATTCCGTTTTCAGGATCCCCTTTGGAGGGATCGTAAGTATACCCGCAAACTTGACATACATATTTATCCATCCTTTTTCTCCTTTCTAAGAAAAATGCCTGTATTCATTTTGATGGTGTCAGTGAGGAAGGCATGAAGATACTCCATATTTCACTCAAAAGAGTATTTCTAATTAATCGGGATGGGGCCAAATGTCATGGCGTTCCTCAACAAAATAACAAAAACGATCCCACTCTACCTCGCGCTTAGAAATAGGGCATCGCAGTCTAATCTTCTGGTTTCCAAAGGCCAACACTTCCCAGTCTCCCCGACGAGGCCCACTTTCGATGAATATCTTTTGGCCAACTTGAAACGGAAAGGATCTGAAAATTAATACCTTTGGGTGTTTATCCTCTTCATTTGTGCAAGCCTGGTCCTTTTTATTTGGCATAGACGCAGTCCCTTTCAAATCTTATGCTTTTATGACTTCCTCAACTCACCTGTTTCAGCATCTTAAACTGATCATGCCAGGCACATCGTTTACAGAAGGTCTCGGTCTCTTCAACTATATCCGGCGGGTTGGAATCAGTATCTTCAACCTTAAAAATGACTTTTCCTTCTTTGAGGTCAAAATTAAAAATGTTGTATTGGTCTGCAGGGTCTTTCGTGTAAAAACTTTCAGACCCACAGGCCGGGCATTTCCTTTGGTTCATGACGAACCTCCTCCTGAATTGATTTTATTCGATCTTCTTGAACATTTCACCCTTGGTTCCACAAACTGGACAGATTCCCGGTGGTTCTTTCTCTGCTGTATAGCCGCATACGGGGCAAATATAATAGAAATAATTTTCCTGGGATTTCCCGAGACTATCTAAAAGTTTCTGATAAAGCTGGGCGTGGACCTTCTCCACCAAATTAGCAAAGTTAAAACTCCTCTCCGCTGCCTTCTGTCCTTCTGCTTTTGCCGCTTCGATCATCTCTGGATACATCGTTTTAAACTCATGCGTTTCACCAGAGATGGCTGTTTGAAGATTTTCTCTGGTGCTATGGATTCCATTCAGGGCTTTCAAATGGCTATGGGCGTGAACGGTCTCTGCCGCTGCGGCTGCGCGAAACAGGCGCGCCACCTGGGGAAACCCTTCCTGATCTGCTTTGGCTGCGAAGGCCAGATATTTACGGTTTGCCTGGGATTCTCCTGAAAAGGCTTCTTTTAAAAATTGTTCTGTTTTTGCCATGATCTTCTCCTTCCTTTATTTAGACGGGTTGATTTTTTATGGTTTCAATCTTCTCATCAAACGGATTCTCATCCCTTATGGAGAAGAAGCCTCTTTTCAACTTCTATCCAGTTGATATTTCTGAAAAAGGCTTCAATGTAATCCGCTCTTTTGAGACCATAGTCGATCATAAAAGCGTGTTCAAAGACATCCATGATGAAGATAGGCATTCCCCCTGCAGGATGACCCACATCATGTTCATTGATCCAGAAGTTGATGAACTTCCCGCTGAGGACGTCCTGATAGAGGACCGCCCATCCAATCCCTCTCATGGAACCGGTGGCCTTAAAATCTTTTTCCCATGTTTCATAGCTACCAAAAGACTCCGTAAGTTTTTGAAACAAATTCCCCCCTTTTTGGATGCCGCCTTTCCCTCCGAGATTTTCAAAATAATATTCATGGAGTCTCATCCCATTGAATTCCCAACCCAGCCTCCTCTTGAGTTCAGCATACTCTGGGGTCCCGGTCTTTCCTTCCCTCAGAAGTTGGCTGAGGCCATCCATCAGTTTATTGGTATTGGTCACATACCCCTGATAGAGAGTAAAATGGTTTTTTAAAAGCGTTTCACTGAATCCCTCCATGCCTATGAGTCGATTGTAATCCTTAGCTTGATAAGTCATCTTTCCCTCCTTTTGTGTATTGGCCATAGAGATGTCCAATTTACCTGAAGTTAGAGCCAAACCTAAAATCCCCGATAGGGATAAAAAGCGGCGTCGGTTTAATGAAAAAAGTTCTTTGTTTTCTCTCCTCTCTTTACTCCACTCCAACAAAATCCCCCCTTTTGCACACGAAATCGTAACCCACCTCATTCGCTCTTCTCATCGCTTCCTCCGGCAGTCCTTACATACCCCCTTCAAATTGAGTTGAATTGTATCTACCTGATGCCCCTCTATCTTTTTTATATTCAAAGGAAGGGGAGCATCATAAAAGATATCGAAGACTTTCCCGCAAACCTTACAATAAAAGTGATAGTGGAGGGAGGTAGAGGGATCAAACCTTTTTTTATGGGGGTCAATATCCAGCTCCTGAATTTCCCCGGCCTCTACCAACTTGGCAAGGGTGTTATAGACCGTGGCAAAGGAAATTCCTGGATATTTTTTTAAAATCTTAGAATAAATTCTATCCGCCGAAGGATGGGTCTGATTCCCTTGTAGAAGGTTCAAAATGGCCTGGCGTTGGGGGGTTATCTTTAACCCTATCTCCTTGAGCTTTACGGTCGTCATGTTTTTCATAAATTAGAATTATTATAAAATAATAATAAATATTGTCAAGAAAAAAATGTATCGGAGCTCCAGCGCTTTGGATGGACTCTCCCCAGAAGGAGTGGAAAAAAGCCGAGGTCAATGGGGTATTTCTCTAATGAATTCTGGTTGAAATCTGCATTGGAATGGAAGAGGCGCGTTCTATGGAGGTCCGGAGTCCCAGCATTTGGTGGTATCAGGATCACGAAGATGAAGATATCTCGCCGAGGTCCGCGCTTTTCGAAAGGTTACGATCTGGCAAGTCAGATTCTCATAACCCGAAGGACGGAGATTCATGACCTTGGCCATCGGTGAAGAAAAACTCGCCCGAAGGGCGTCAAACAAATCTCATATTTTGAAAGGTGCTACTGGATTGCCCGTGGGTATCTACATATTATATATCCCGAATGAATCTGTTATAATTCAATTTGGTTCTGTTATTTCAAATCTTTTAATTCTTTTGAAGGAGAGGCATGTCGAATCATAAGAAGTGGGATGCCATTGTCATTGGGTCCGGGATGGGCGGATTGACGGCAGCGACATTTCTGGCCAAGGAGGGGTTAAAGACCCTTCTCCTTGAAAAGGAGAAACAGGTCGGAGGCTATGTGGTCTCCTTCGAAAGGAGTGGATTTACCTTTGATGCGACAGGAGCCTTTGTCGGTGGGTGCCAGGAAGGAGGGGAATTTTTCCAAATTCTTAGGGAGATTGGGGCTCACGAAGAGATCGAATTTATCCCCATTCACCACATAAAAAATATCTATCCAGGATTTGAGGTTCATCTCAGACAGGGTGGATTTCATTCCTATACGGAGGCGCTTCTAAGTCTCTTTCCGGAAGAAGAGAAAGGACTAAAGGCGTATCTCTTCTTAGTAAAAAAAATTGGGGAAGAAGTGAAATCCTATTCTGAGGTGACTTCGATCAAGAGAATCTTCTTTCCTTTTTACTTCTGGAATCTTATCCGTTTTCATCGAACATGTCACAGGGCTATTTTGGATAGACTCTTTCGGGGAGGGGAGATCAAGATGGCCCTCCACACCTTGCCTGCGACAGAACCTCCTTCAAGACTCTCCTTCCTCTTCGTGGCTACCCTGATCAGCAAGGCTTTATTGGAAGGGGTTTTTTATCCGAGGGGAGGCATGGGGAGGATTTCCGACGCCATGGCAAAATCATTTCTTCGCTTTGGAGGAGAGATCCATCTTCAAACAGAGGTAAATCAAATCTTGATAAAAGATGGAAGGGTGGAAGGAGCCCTTACAAAGAGTGAAAGATTATTTCAGGCGCCCCTTGTCATCTCAAATGTGAACCCGAACCTTTTGGTCACAATGCTACCGATTGAATTCCGGAAAGCTTTTGCAAATAAGATTGCGCGTTTTGAATATTCCCATTCCTGCTTCATCCTCTACATCGCCACTGATTTGGATGTAAAAGGAATGGACCTCCCTTATTTCACCTATCTTCGTTTTCTCTCTGACTTGGAAGAAGAGGACAGAATATTTCGAAAAGGCGAAGTTCCAAAAAATCCGACCATGATGGTGTCCATCCCGACCGTTCTGGACCCTTCAAGGGCTCCAGCGGGTCAACATATTCTGAAGGTCCTTGTGGTCGTCCCTTATCATTATCAGGAGGGGTGGGGAGGAGAAGATCCTGAGAGGTATCGCCAGATCAAAGAGGAATTTTCACAAAAGATCCTCCAGCAGTTGGAATTGAAGTTAGTCCCCGATCTGAGAAGGCATCTCCTTTTTTGTGAGGCAGCCACTCCATTGACCTTGAAGCGATATACGGGAAATGAATGTGGGGCAATGTATGGCCTCGCCTCCACACCTCAGCAGATTGGGAATTTGAGGCCCCCCCATCAAACTTTTATCCCTGGCCTCTTTCAAGTCGGCCACTATACGCGGCCTTCTCACGGAATCGTGGGGGCCAGCCTTTCCGGCCTCTTTGCTGCCAGAGCCATCCCCCAGAAAATGAAATTCTAAATTCGAAGCACAAAATCCGAAACTCGAAACAATTTTAAATGACCCAATTGCAAGTGTTCGAAACAAAAAAGTAGGGAACGCATATATGCGTTCCTTACAAGAAATTTGATTTGAATTCGAATTTGTTTAGGATTTCGATATTCGGATTTCGGATTTGTCCAAAATGGGGGGTGGGGTTGAAATACCTTCTCATGACATTTTACAATTGCCACGATGGAAAGAGTGGATTGTCTCTTCCTGCACGTCCCCAAGTTGAGAAACTACTATCGGCCGATTGGTCATTTTTTGTGGATCAATTTCCTGCCGATGGGACTCCTCGGATTGGCCGACCTTCTCCAACGTCAAAACATTTCCAGCCAAATCATTCATTTGGGAGTGGAATGGATCGAAAATCATCATTTTTCCATCCTTGATGAGATCAAGGAAAAGGCCCCTCGGATCGTTGCCTTCGATCTTCATTGGCACCATCAGAGTTTCGACGTGATGGAAGTGGCTAAGAAGGTGAAGTCCACCTTCCCTGCCGTCCAGGTTATTCTTGGAGGATTCACGGCCAGTTTTTTCCATGAGGAGATCATGAGAAATTTCGACGCGGTCAATGGCATCATCCGCGGTGAGGCAGAGGTTCCTCTATTGGAATTGGCCACAGCGCTTCTCCAGGGGAAAGAAGACCTCTTTTCCGTCCCCAACCTTACCTGGAGGAGAAAGGGCAGGATTCTCATTAATCCCCTTTCCTATGTTGCATCCGAGAAAGACCTGAACAGTCTGTCCTTCACCAACTTTCCGTTGTTGAAGAATTACCCCACTTACATCCGTTATGTTGGTCAGCCCTTCTATGTGAAGGGTGTCTCCAAGAAGAAGAATTTCTGGATGTATTCCCTAAAGTCTCCGTTATACCATCTCACGGTGGGTAGAGGATGTCCTGTCCAATGCACCTGGTGCAGCGGTAACATTCCGTCTCAGAAGACGATTACCGGCAGAAAAGAGGTGACCTTCAGAGGGGTGGAGGAAGTTCTCCAATCGATCAAAGAAGCCATCTCTTTTGGGTATGAGACCTTTCACATCTGCTTTGACCCCTATCCTCAAGACCCGGCATACTACCTCAACCTCTTCTCCCGCATTCGTAAGGAGAAGGTTCGGATGGAATGTTTCTTTGAATCGTTTGGATTACCTACGATCGATTTCATCAAGTCTTTTAAAGAAACCTTTCCAGGGCCTAAATCCATGATCGCCCTTTCGCCGGATGTCGGATCGGACCAGGTGAGAAGGATTCATAAGGGACATCCTTATAACAATGGGGCCCTGATGGACTGTCTTGACCAGTTGAAAGAACAGGGGGTGTTTTGTGACGTCTTCTTCACCATCGGTGTTCCATTTGAAAAGGAAGAAAATCTTCAGCAAACGATCCAACTCCAGCGGAAGATCCGGGATCGATATTCTAATGTGAGGGGGATTCGCACCTTTACGATCGAGATGGAGCCAGGTTCCCCCTGGCACCTCGACCCTGAGTCATTCGGTGTGAAGACCTCCCTTCGAAATTTTATGGATTTTTATCACTATCATTCTGGAGAAGAAAACGCCTTTTCTTCTTTAGGATATTGGATTCCAAATTACTTTAAAGGAGTAGAGGATGAGATGGGTTTTAAGGAAACCTTACAAAAGGCCAAATGCCGTCATTTTTGCTTCATCCACCCTGACGCCAGAAAGTCATCCAGCCCCTTCTTGGGGAGAAGGCTCTGCGATCTATCGAGTCTTTTTTGGAAGGTGAAAAATTTTTCCAGGAAAAAGAAAGAGAATCCATTATTGGATATTCCAATAGAATAGGAGGGTTGAACCATGAGAAGATTCAATCTAAGTCTATATGTGATTTCAATTTTGTTGCTGGTCCTTGCAATGCCTCTTCATGCCGAAGAGATGGGGAAAGATGTCAAGGTCACCTACCTGGGACACGCTGCATTTAAAGTGGTCTCACCTAAAGGAGTGGTGATCTATATCGATCCTTTTTTAAGCGGGAATCCCAAAACTCCTCCAGAGATGAAGGCCGTGGAGAAGGCTGATCTTGTCCTGGTCACCCACGGGCATGGCGATCATCTGGGTGACACCCTCGCCATTGCGGAGAAGACGAATGCGAAGATCGTCGTCATTCCTGAGTTAGGAACATATCTGATCCAAAAGGGCGCCAAGAATATCGTTAATATGAACAAGGGAGGGACTTATCTTTTTCAGGGTATTGCGATCACGATGGTCAATGCCCTCCACAGCTCCAGCGTCACCGAAGGGGGTCAGGTCATCTATACAGGAGACCCCGCAGCATTTATTGTCCGGTTTGAAAACGGGTTCACTCTCTACCACGCAGGGGATACCGGAGTTTTTGCGGATATGAAGATTTATGGCGAGGTCTACAAACCTGAACTCTCCCTTCTTCCTATTGGAAGCCATTTCACAATGGATCCAAGAGAAGCTACTTACGCCGCAAAACTTCTCGGGTCGAGATATGTGATCCCGATGCATTACGGGACCTTTCCTGCTTTGACCGGAACGCCTGAGGAGTTCTTGAGATTGATGAAGGAGGTTCCGCAGACAAAGGTGCTGATATTAAAACCAGGTGAGACCGTTCAATAGGTTTTTGAAGATCCGAGAAGGTGACCTACGGGGATGGGCCACTACATCCTTTCCAGCCTATCGGTGATAACCCGTTTGAACGCTGTCACCACCTCGGGGTCGAACTGTTTTCCAGCTTTATCGATGAGTTCTTCAAGTGCTTCCCAGGGCGGCATGCCCTTGCGGTAAGGACGGTCGGTCGTCATGGCATCAAAGGAATCCGCCACGGCAACGATGCGAGCCCCCAGCGGTATTCTTGATGATTCTTTTTCATCCGCCCCGACCGTATCCACAAAATATTTGTGGTGGGCGATGACGATGGGCACCACCTCCTTCAGCACTGCCCCAACCGCGGAGAGAATATATGCTCCCTTGACGGCGTGGGTGTCAATCATCTCGCGTTCCTCGGTACTCAGTTCAGCGGCTTTGGTCAGAATCTCGCCACTGATCTCAATCTTTCCGATATCATGAAGTAACCCGGCGACGCGAATATTTTCTACCTCCGGCCGGGGCAATTCCATGGCAATTGCAGTTTCCATGGCCAATTCCGAGACCCGGACGGAATGGCCTTTGGTATAGCGGTCTGTCGATTCGAGGTATTTTGAGAGGATTTCCAGAATACCAATGTAAGCATTTTTCAGGTCGAGCATTTTGCGTTCGTTCTGTTCGTAGAGAGTCCCGACCGAGATGCTCGCCAGGATGAGAAACCCGCTCCATGAGGAGAGCTTTACGATACTGTGCCAAAATATCCTATCAGTGAGGAAACGTTGTGGGAAAAGCAACGCGCAGACCACCACCGCCAGAACCGAGAAGACGGCCGTGAGGACGCCTAATCGGCGTCCGAGAAAATAAGATGCGACAATGACAGGGAGATAATAAAAGTTGAGGACAATCGATTCCTCTTCGATGAAGTAGGTTCCGACGAAGGCAGCGACGAGAATGATAGCGACAATGATTTTCTCAAAATGTTGCACGATAAAGTATTTGAAACGTTCCATTATCTTTTCTCCCTCCTCTTAGCGCTCTACCAACCGATCACATCTTTTTCCTTCTCAACCGTTCAGGAGAACATTCTCCCCTCCGCTATCTATTTTAGGGTTAATATACCTGTAAACATGAGTCTCTGTCAAGAAATTAGCACGAGAGCTCTAAAAAACTGCTTTTCGCTCTCTTGATTACGCGGATTCCAAAAACCGATTACACAGATTTTCCTTTATTTTCAATCCACTTCTAATCGGTGCAATCGTTTCATAATCCATGCAATCAAAGGTTTCTGGACTTTTTCAGAAATCTTGGCACAGGCAAAACCCCAAAAAGCTTGTCTATTTTAAATCGGAGTGGAGCCTACCTCTATGTGAAATCGAGCAATGCTGCTCCCTTCACAATGTGCCCATGCTCTAAAGCTGTCCTTAAGGAAGTAATAAGAAGACTGAGGGGCAGATCCTGAGGGAAGATGGGTTGAGCCTCCTGAAATTTTGACAACGCAGCATTCATCCGGCCCTCCTTGAGCAGATCGATCCCCTCTGCCATGATGGGTTCAATCCGATCCTTAAGATTTCGAACTTCCGGTGAATCCTGGTCATACACCTCGATCACACCCACCGGCGTTGAACTCCCTCTGACCGAAATCTCGCCCAACTTTCTGAATCGGTGGGTGTGTCCCTTTGGGAGTCGACTCGCTACCTCTTCTGAAATGAGCATCTCCACACCCAATGGTTTTGTTATCTCTTCGAGACGTTTGGCGAGGTTGACGGTAAGACCCAAAACGGTGGAGTCCATCCGGTCGGGAGAACCAATGGTTCCCAGGATGACCGGTCCGGTGTGAAGACCGATGCCAATGCGGACCGCTGGATCGGTAGGTCGGCCTTTCTCAACATTGAGAGACTTCACCGCAGCCAACATCTCCACCCCACAGGAGACCGCCCTCTCGGCCGAGTCGGTCCCTTCGAAAATACATAAGACTCCATCTCCGAGGAACTTGTCGATCACTCCCTGTCGCCCATTGACCACCCGAGTGAGTTGCTCCAGGAGCCGATTGAGAAAAGATATCAACTGGCTCGGATGGAGCTGCTCGGACAAAGAGGTAAACCCACGGACATCACAGTAGAGGATGGTGACCCATTGCTGATCGGCCTCCCCCAAGCGTATCGACCCCAAGCCTTCGGTGGCGATGCGGCGGAGGTAAGCAGGGGGTACGAACCGCTCGAAGACGTCCCGGGCCTCGCGAATCGACCGTTCTAAGGTTCGAAAATGGAGTGCGATGGCGACGGTCAAGAAGATCGTGAGCCAAAAGGAAGCAAACCACAGCACCTGGGTTTCAATAAAGATGGCCACCCCTGCAGAACGTATTGCATCGTGGAGCCCGCCCAGGAACCAAAATAATAGCCCGAGGCCAACAGGCAGCAGATACACCGATCGCCGATCTTTGAAACGCCACAGTCTTACAGTGGTTCGCAGGAAGTAAAGAAGACAGACCGCCAAACAAAAGAAATGAATCAGTGGTCTGAGGAGCTTCGATTGGGGCCGAAAGATATCCGCAGCAATCTGGTGGGCCTCCAGAGGAAATCCCAAAAGATAAGGCCCTTGACCTAAAAGAGCCAAAGTAGCGAGGAAGAGGCTCATCCCGGTCACTGTCCAAGATAAATAGCTTGGTCTCTCATTAAAAAGGGCAGAGACAAACCAGACCCAGCTTGCGGCCATGAGGGCTAATGCAGCCAGATCGATTCTGTATCCTAAAAGAATGGATTCCGGTGATTTCTGAAGTCCGTAAATAACCCCACCCAAGAAGAATAAGGTCGAAAAAAGGTAGAAGAAAAAGAGACTCTGCAGAGGATGGTAGTGGTGGTAAAGAGCCAGGATCACCAAACATAAAAGAGCCATGACGGCATGGGCGGCGAAGCCAAAGAAAGGGCCAACACTGTAATGGGGAATAAACTCAGGTAGCATTTAAATCAGTTAACCTTCATGCTGCAAAAAAGTTCGCCATACGGCCATGGGTGAATCCCACCAAGGGCGGGATTCACCCATGGCCATGTTTTCAGTCTGTTAATGAATAATAATCTTTTCCTTCTTTCTCCCTTACCCTGACCCTTCCTTTGTCTTTCAAAATCTCTAAATGGCCCAGGGCCTCGGAGATCCCTAAAAAGACTTCGAAGGGGGGGAGCTCCGAAAACAGATCCGTGGCAATCTCAAACGGAGTCTTTTCGCCTTCGGACAGGGAAGCTAAGACGCGATTCAATCGTTCTCGGTGATGAGCAAAGACATTTTGGATTAATTCTTTTGGATCATGAATCTCCTCTCCATGGCCCGGAAGAATGAGGGAGACTTCTAACGTCTCTATCTTTTCCAAGGAGGTCAGATACTCCTTGAGACTCGGGTAGCGAAAAGGCGGTCTGCTTTCCTGGACATTTAAGATTGGATTCGGAGTAATCTCCTTTAGGAGGTGATCGCCTGTAAATAGAATCTTCTTCTCATCCCAATAGAAACAGATCAAGCCAGGACTGTGACCCGGACAATGAATCGTCCTCCACGTCATCGATCCAAAAGGGATCAGATCTCCATCATTTAAGAAGAAGGCCTCCTCAAGGCTGTCCGCTAAGTTCTGCGCGGATTCGATATACCGAATCGCCTCATTCACCCAGGTGATTGGAATTCCGTTTCTCAACATAATGGACTTCAAGAAACCCAGGGAATGGATGAAGGAGCGAATCCTTCCATATTCCTTTGGATGGACATGAATGGGAGCCCCGGACAGAGAGGATACTCTTTTGGCTTGACCATAGTGATCGATGTGGCCGTGAGTGATCAGAATCCGTTCAATCGAATCGAGGCTGAAGCCGATTGTTTCAAGTCCTTTTTTTAATTCCTCGAAAGAGGCCTCGGTCTTAATCCCTGCATCCACAAGGGTCCTCGGAGGCTCGTCAACAAAGAAGACATTGGCTGTCTTGAGGGGAAAAGGGATGGGAAGTTCAATTTTATAGATTTTATCAAACACCTGATGGATCATTATTTCACCGCTCTTCCTTGTGCCATCCGGATGGCAGCTTGGGCAAGGGTTGAGATCGTATCGATCACCGGTACCGACAGATCTCCTTCTTTCAAAACAAGAGGAACCTCTGTACAGCCAGCAATAATCGCCTGGGCTCCTTGACGAATCAATATTTCAGAAGCTTTGAAGATGAGGCGTTTCGACCCCTCGGATGGGCCAATGGCTTTGATTCCATCCTTTCCATAGATGGCCTCCATGACCCACTCTCTCTGAATTTGAGGATTTGGGAGGATCAGTTCGATACCGGTAGGGGAGAAAGATTTTTGGAAGAGGGCGGTTTGGATCGTTCCCGTCGTGGCGATC
>Ga0163209_1000658_pt1 | contig 15093 bp, 13 predicted proteins | sample Kivu_160m_FD_113538 | JGI IMG/M metagenome (GOLD analysis project Ga0163209, IMG submission 113538) | Freshwater microbial communities from Lake Kivu, Western Province, Rwanda to study Microbial Dark Matter (Phase II) - Kivu_160m | ecosystem: Environmental > Aquatic > Freshwater > Lake ...
CCGACGAAATAATCAGCGTCATCAGGGTCATTCCCGAAACCGGGTTGGTGCCAACGATCGCGATTGCCCGCGCCGCAACGGTCGTAAACAAAAACGCAATGACCGCCACAATCAGTAAACCGGCGATGGCCTGTTTAAAGGTAACATGGACGCCAAACAGGAAAAACAGAAAAACAGCCAGCAGGGTTATTCCCAACAGAATGGTGATCCATTTCATGCCGATGTCGCTTTGGGTGCGGGATTCCGCATCCGATACGACGCGACTTTTTTTACCGAATAACTCCGCGCCGGCCAGTTTGAATGCCCCGGCGATGATTTTCGAAGACTTGATAATGCCGATGATCCCGGCGGCTGCAATCGCCCCGATGCCTATCGGCCGGACGTAGGTAAAAAAGATATCATCGGGCGCGAGTTGTCCCAGATTGGCGGCATACTTGGCCAGCGGAATCATCACCCACCAGGCCAGAAAAGAGCCGGCGGCGATTATCGACGCATAGCGTAGCCCGACAATATAACCCAGACCCAGTACGGCCGCGCCGATGTTGACCTTAAACACCCATTTGACTTTATCGGCCAGAACGGCGCCCCAGCGAAATACCTGCGTCGAGACCACCTCTTTCCACATCCCGAAACCGGCAACACAAAAATCATATATGCCGCCGACAATGGCCGCCGAAACCAGCACTTTGGCCTGCCCGCCGCCGGCTTCACCGGCGACCAGCACTTCGGTTGTGGCCGTAGCCTCCGGAAACGGAAATTCGCCATGCATATCTTTGACAAAATACTTACGGAACGGAACCAGAAACAAAATCCCGAGAAACCCTCCCAGCAGCGAGGCCAGAAAAACCTGCAGGTAATTGGCGTTGAGCCCCAGAATATAGAGCCCGGGAATCGTAAAGATCGCACCGGCCACCACGACGCCCGAAGCAGCGCCGATCGATTGAATAATGACATTCTCCTGCAGTGCATTCTTACGACCCAGCAGCGCGCTCATTCCGGCGGCCAGGATCGCGATCGGGATTGCCGCCTCAAAAACCTGACCGATTTTTAGTCCCAGATAGGCCGCCGCCATCGAAAACAAAACAGCGTAGAAAAGACCCCACAACAAGGAATAGGTCGTGACTTCCGGCACGATTTTACCATCCGGAATTACCGGAATGTAGGTTTCACCGGGATTAAGCTTGCGATAAGCATTTTCCGGCAGACGGGTCTGGCTTGGTGTGGCATGTTGCATGATTCCCCCCTGGTTAATTGACGAGTCAACCGAGTATCAGTACCCTGGGACTAAAACCGCACGGAGTCCCAGCGCTTATTATCTTTAATCTGTTCGTGCTCGCGGCAGTATTCAGTCGGAACCGTGCTTTTCTCGAAAACCTCGGTTTCAACCGGGCAGTATTTAGCCGGCAGCAGTTTGGTTTCACTGCAAATCTGGATTTCCACCACACCTTCCGGACGGACGAATTTTTCGTCTTTCCATTTCTCAACCCGATAGGTCTCTTTCATAAAACGCGCCCAGGCTGGCAGAGCCGCGCGCGCTCCCCCTTCATTTTCCCCGAGAGTAACCGCGGGATTATCGACGCCAATCCACACGCCGGCGACAATTTTGGGAGTATAGCCGACAAACCAGGCGTCCGAAAAATCATTGGTGGTGCCGGTTTTACCGGCAGCGGCCACCCGGAAACCAAATACATCCCGGATATTCCGGCCGGTGCCCCGATTGACTACGGTTTCAAGCATGTGGGTCATCAGATAGGCGGTTTCCTCACTGAAGACCATATCCTGGCGGGATGAATATTCGGCGATTACGTTGCCATAACGGTCTTCGATGCGGGTTACCATGATCGGCTCCACCCAGATGCCGCGATTGGCGAAAATACCGTACGCTGAAGTAATTTCGATCGGACTGACGCCGCCCGCGCCGAGCGCCAGCGCCTCGACTGCCGGCAGGCTGGTTGTCAGATGCATACGCCGGGCGGTTTCGACCACCGAAGTCGGAGAGATCAGCTCCTGTAAAATGCGGACGGCCACCAGATTAAGTGAGGCCCGTAATCCTTCACGCAGGGTCGTTAAACCGCCCGTTGACTGGTCATAGTTTTTGGGCGCCCAGCGTGTTCCGTCACTCATGTTCAGCACGACCGGCTGATTGAGCAGGCGGGTGGTAATCGGATAGCCGTTATCGATGGCTGTCGCATACACGATCGGCTTGAATACCGAACCCGGCTGGCGCGTGCGGGCCTGGAGGGCGCGGTTAAATTCGGATTCACTGAAATTGCGACCGCCGATCATCGCCAGGACGCGCCCGGTAGAGGGTTCTATCGCCACCAGTGCGCCCTGCACCACCATGGAATAGAAACAGCGCGGACTCATCGGAATTTCGCCCCGCAGCATGGCTTCCGCCAACTCGATAGTCATACTGGTATCAGGCACCAACCGCTGTAACTCCTGACGATCACGTAACAGACGCTGACTCAGGACGTTCTGTTGTTTGACCAGGTGGTTTAGTAATGCGCTGTCCGCGGCGGTTTGAATGCGGGTATCAAGGGTCGTGTAGACCGAGAGCCCGTCGCGGTAAATATCGACCCCCAACTTGTCGTCTTCCTGTTGCAGCCATTGACGGACGGCTTCAACGAAATAGGGCGCGATCCGCGGCGGCGTCTCGGCTTTCTCGATTTGTAATGGCCGACTGCGGTAGAGCAAATATTGTTCTTCCGTTAAAAAACCTTTTTCGAACATCCGCATCAGCACCAGATTGCGACGCTGAAAAGAGCTGACCGGGTTCCAGAACGGTGAGAAGCGTCCCGAGTGTTTGATGATCCCGGCGATCAGGGCGCACTCTTCAGGCTCCAGGTCCTGGGCGGGTTTATTGAAATAGCGTTTGGCGGCCGCCTGAATTCCATAGACGCCATGCCCCATATAACTGGAATTGATATACATCATGGCGATTTCATCTTTGGAATACATGCGCTCGATTTGCAGGGCTGTCAGACCTTCCTTGATTTTGCGGATGATGGTTTTTTTGAAACCGATTTCCTCATACAGAATGCGCGCCAGCTGCTGGGTCAGCGTGCTGGCACCCTGGCTTTTACTCAGAGTTGCGATGTCGATGACCACCGCGCGTAAAAAATCCCGCAGGCTGAAACCCCAGTGATTCAGGAAGCGTCCGTCTTCAATCGCGATGACGGCCTGCACCATCGCCGGAGGTATCTTATCGAACGGGACATAAGTGCGGCGCTGGGTGTATAGTTCATGCAGCACGACGCCGTCGCCGGAATAGATGCGGGTGATCAGCTCAGGATCAAATTTCTGAAGGCGTTCGATCGACGGCAAGTCCTTGGACAGAATGACCAGCAAACCAACCATAAGCGCGGCGCCGACGATATAAATAACCAACACCCAGAGCACAATTTCTGCCCAGGAAATCAGGCGCGGCGCGTTCTTTTTACGCACCCCGGGTAGGGGTTTCTGCTTATCAAACCGGTGAGGCGTACGGATCATCTTACCTTAATTATTGGAATTATCAACGCCGGAGACAGCTGAAAGTTGCCGCTTGGAAGCGTCCCGCTGGTTACCGATCGCATGGATCAGCCGGGTCATATAACGCGCATAGGGTTGTTTGATCTGGTCAGCGGCGGCCTGGACTTCTGCGTGCGACAGGGGCGTTGCGCTGATTCCGGTGCCGAGATTGGTAATCAGGCTGATGACCAGTACATCCATTCCGAGTTTGCGAGCCATTATGGCTTCCGGCAGAGTGGACATTCCGACTACATCGCCGCCCAACTGACGGATAAATCGGATTTCAGCGGCCGTCTCGAAACTCGGGCCGGTGGTCCAGCAATAAGTTCCTTCATGTATGCCAAGGCCTGCCGCGGCGGCTGACTGACGGGCCAGATCGAGTAGCTCCGGCGAGACAATCTGGTCGTAGCGATCATTATTGTCCGGAAAAATCCTGATCCCCGCGAAGTTGATAAAATTGCGGACAAGCACCAGTTCTCCCGGACGCCAGTCGGCATGGGTGCTGCCGGCCGCGTTGGTCAGAATCAACGTTTTGATCCCGAGACGATGCAGCAGCTGCGCAGCGAAGGTGACCTCAGCCAGCCCTCGTCCTTCATAGTAATGGGTGCGTCCCTGAACCACCAGCACCGTGGTCGCCGCTGTTTCTCCGATGATGATCCGGCCATGGTGACCTTCAACGGTTGGCTGGGGATACCCGGGGATTTCGGCGCCGGACAGAATTACCGGGTTTTCGATCTGCTCACCAAAATAGCCGAGGCCGGAACCCAGGACAAGCCCGATTGCTGGTATTCGGTTTAAACGGCTGCTGATAACGGCAGCGGCCCGCCGTAAAACAGGCGCGGCGACCAGGGGAGATGATTGGCGTTGACGACTCGAGATCATAACAGGCGGGTCAAGTTATCATCTCCGAATGAACTGTGCAACCGGAATTTTTATTGATTTTTAGAGCCGGGTGGGTTATTCTTACATCGTTCAGCAGAGGCATTTAATGTCTGAGACCGCCCGGCCAGTTATCCGTCCCGCCGCACCGGCTGACAACCCGGCGCTGCTGGCGCTGAACCGCAAATCGCCGATGCGCAGTGGTTTTGAAATCCGCATTGACCGGTCGCCGGATTATTTCTACCTGAGCCGGTTACAGGGGCGCGACAGTCGTGTAATCGTCGCCGAACATCACTCGCGGTTGCTTGGTTGTGTCGGCTATGCGTTGCGGGATGTCTTTATTGCAGGCCGTCTGACGACAATTGCCTACATCGGCGGAATCAAGGTAGCGCCGGAGTATCGCGGCAGCCGGATTACTTTCCGGCTGATGCAGGCCGCCCGCGACGCTCTTCTCAAACAGCCCGTCGATATGGGTTTCATGCTCGTACTGCACGATAACCATTCGATGTTGAATTTGCTTTCTGGACGCGCCGGTATTCCCCGCTTTTCACCGCTTGCCGATTTTCAGCTCAGCTATATTATCCCGCTGTACAAACCCCGTCTTAATGGTTTGTTCAACATTGAACAGGCGATTCCGGCTGACCGCGATGAACTATTTGATTTTCTCGGACGGGCGTTCGCGGGTTATGAATTGCGCCCGGTATGGACGCCGGCAGTATTTGATGCTTTGCTCCGGGCTGATCCTCATTTCAGCCTTTCACGATTCTGGATTGCACGCCGGCAAAGCCGCATTATGGCGGTTGTGTCACTCTGGGATCAATCGCATTTCAAACAGACTTCTGTGGTGCAGTATCCCATCGGCCTCCGGTTGTTGCGACGGCTAACACTCGGACGGCTGCTGCCGCCGCCGGGTCAACCCATCCATGAATTATGTATCCGCCACGCCTTTTACGCCCCGGGCGGCGAAGTGGCGCTTCGCGAGCTGCTGCGCTTTGTCATTGCCCATCATTATCCGCAATACCGGTATTTCCGAATTGGTTTCCCTACCGGAAGTGCGATCCGCCGGATGCTGGCTGGTTTGCCGCAATTGCGCACGGTTATCAGAGCCTTTGTCGCCTTTCACCCTGACCGGTCAATCGATGAAGGCCTTATCCGCCGTCTCGTTCAAAGCCCGTTATGGGAGGATTTATCGCTACATTGACTGATCCCGAAGAACTGTATCTGATTGTCAATCCGCATGCCGGGGGCGGCCGCGCGGCGCGCGTCTGGCGTCAATTGCAACAAACCTACAAATGGTTGGGGACGGCCGCTCCGGTTGCCTTTACGACCGGTCTTAATCCCATGCCACCCAGCTCGCCCGCGACGCCTTCGACCAAGGTTACCGCAAAATCGCCGTACTGGGCGGCGACGGAACGCTGAACGAAACAATCAACGGCCTGATCCGCGATGACCAATTGGCGGACCCCCAGCTGCGCGTATTTTTCCTTGGCGCGGGCAGCAGCTGTGATGTTCAAAAACTTTTCCCTGACCGTCGCCCATTGGCGGATCGGCTCCGGTGGGGCGTGGAATATTGCTCCGATGTGATGAAAGCCGCCTGTTATTCGCCTGAAGGTCGGCCGGTAATACGCTATTTTCTGGCCAACTCCAGCATCGGCGTCATCAGCGCCGCAGTAGCGCGGTTCAATCAAAATACACCCCTGCTCCGGTTTCTCAAGCGGACGCAAATCGATCTTGCCGTGGTTACGGCCGGATTACAGACCATTTTCCGTTTCGGAGATTTTAGCGCCAGAATCCGCGCCGGCTCTCAGGCTGAATACAGCGGCGATCTGAAAAACATCACCATTTTCAAAACACCCTATTTCGGCGGCGGGATGAATTACGGCGTGCAAACTTCTCACGATGACGGATTATTGCGGGTTGCCGCCATTTCAGCGCTTAACCGCTGGTCTACGCTGGCGCTGATTCCGGCACTTTACCGCGGAATCATCCTGCGCCATAGCGCGGCGTCATTCTTCAGCGCCACTGATTTAACCATTGAGTCCCCAACCCCCGGACTCGTAATCGAAGCCGATGGAGAAATGATCGGGCGGCTGCCCTGTCGATACACCATTTTGCCGCGTCGCTTGACGCTGGTTCTCTGATCCGGCTCAGCGGCTGGTGCGCCAACGCCGCGGGATTGTCCCCGAGGCCGCAATCGGGTTGCCGCTGAGGTTGACAGAACGGAGCTTGGGCAGAAGCCAGACCGTATCCGGCAAAGAATAAATCCGGTTGTCCGCCAGATCCAGGCGTTCGAGGTTGACCAGACGACCCAGACTGAGCGGCACGTGGGTCAGGCGATTAGCGGCCAGATTCAGATACCGCAGTTTGACCAGCGCCCCGATGCTATCCGGCAGCGAGGTGAGCCGGTTGGCGGCGCAGATCAATTGTTCCAACTGCTGCAGCTCGCCAAGGCTGTCGGGCAGGCGCGCCAGGCGGTTGTTACTGAGATCCAGTCTGACCAACGCCGTCAGACGACCAATGGAGGGAGGAATCGAATCGAGTTGATAACCATAGCGACCCCCATTCAACACCACCAGGCGGCCGAAACGCCACTCCTGTGTGCCCAGTTCCAGCGCTGTCAGCAGTCCGTCCCCGTTATCACAATCGGTTCCGGAAGAGGATTCATCCAAATGATTGACGCCGATGATGGCGCTCAGAATCAGACTATCGCAGCGCGCCAGGCTGTCGCCGACAATATAACCCTCTGCGTTTGCGCGGCAGGATGGCGACCATTCATTCGGTTCAGCGCCGCATGAACGAGCCCCCAGGAGTCCCGTCAGAATAATTAACAGGAATGTCAACGGCCGCATATCATCCATCGGTTAAATATAATCAACTGCGTGTTTTTTTACCGGATAATTTCAGGCCATGGGGATCGCCGTTTTACATATTCCGGGTTTTATTGTAATTTTGTTTGTCATGATCCCCGATTACCCTGTCATCACACAGCCGGTCGCCGCCCAAACACCCCGGCGTCAGCGCCCGCGAATCCTGTTCGCCGTGCTCAATTGGGGCCTCGGTCACGCCGCCGAATCGCTGCCCATCATTCAAGCGTTACGGGCCGAAAACGACATTTTCCTCGTCGCCTGTGGCCGGGCGGCCATTTTTCTGAAATCCGAATTGCCGGGATTACCGGTCATTGAAATACCCGATTTCACTATTCAATATATCCCGCGACGATTGCTGCTGGTGCCCGGATTGATCCTTCAGGCGCCGCGCATGATCTACAGCCTCTGGCGGGAACACCGATGGATTTCTGCGTGGGTAACAACGTTTCAGATCGATCTGATTATCTCGGATAACCGCTATGGCGTTTTTTGCAGGCGCATTCCCAGCTTGTTTATTACACACCAGTTGCGATTCAAGCTGCCGGGCATGTTGCGCCATTTCGAGATTATCTCCGAATGGTTCAACCGCTTTTGCTTCAGGTTCTTCAGCGCCGTGCTGGTTTTGGATGAAGCCGGAAAGCCCAACTTGGCGGGCGAGCTGACCCACCGCGGCCGGATTACACGCCATCCAAAAGTCCACTATATCGGACTTTGGTCGTCTGTGCAAAGGCGAGTGTTGAACGAAGATATTGACATCCTGGCGGTGATTTCGGGAACCGAACCGCACCGGCAACTGTTCGCTGACGCGATAATTCGGCAACTCAGAGAGATTCCGGGACGCAAGATAATCGTTTTGGGCGTTCCCGAAGAGACCGCCCAACCGTGGCGCGATGGCGACACCGAGATCTATCCTTTTATGGGCCGTGCCGAACTCAATGAGCTGCTGAATCGCTCAAAAATAATAATCTGCCGCTCGGGATATGCCTCTTCCATGGATTTGGTGGCCGTTCAGAAACCCGCTTTGTTGGTTCCCACACCGGGACAGTCGGAGCAAGAATATCAGGCGCGCTATTATTATCAAAACGGTTATTTCTATTTCACCGAACAATCCCGGTTGCATCTGGCGCATGACCTGCCCATCGCGCGAAGCGTCAACGGCATATCGACCAGCGGTTTATCGGTGAATAACATGACTTTGTTACATTCACTAATCCGGCAGTTCCTGCCACAGAGGCCCAATGAATAACGCCCTTAAAGTCGCAATGATCTCCCTGCTTGTAATGACCACTGTGAGCGCAACGGACTGGCCGGTACCGATTGGTGACCCCGTCTACGATTTCCTGGAGCGTCAGACGGTTCGCGGATCTATCAGCGACTTCAGCAATGACACCCGGCCCTTGCCGCGGCGAATCATCGCCGGTTATCTCGCCCGACTGGATGCAATCAAAACATCGCTTGGACCGACCGACCGGGCACTGCTCGTTTCCTATCTGACCGACTACCGCTCTGAGTTCGAAGCCGGACGGCACCCCTTGCTGCCCGAGCATGGTAACCGCTATTGTCCGCTGACATCCTGCCGGGCGCTGAAACAAGACTTAATCCACCGCCTGTGCTCCTATCGGGAAGAAGAACCTGCTCATCTGTTTATCTATGAAGATGATGCCAATCGGGTATGGCTTGACCTGGAAGGTCTCCTGCGCCTTGAAACCAAATCCGGCCTGACGCGCGAACTGGGCATGGGCGGGATGCGCCTGGTCATCCAGCTGGGGTCGCATCTCTCACTGGGCATGTCCGCCCGGGGCTATCTCTGGCGGATTCCAACCGGTTTTACGGATTTTCCGCCCGAAGTCAGAAACACATATATACAGGATGAGCCCACCTATGGCGCACAATATTTTGATGATACCGGCGCTTTTTTCCGGTATTACCACCCGGTCGCGGGTACTTTCGGCCTGAATCACGAGACGGCCTGCTGGGGCAATTCGCCCAACAGCCTGATTCTTTCCGATAACATCGCGCCGTTTGGCTCCGTTCAGTGGCAAAAAGATTTCGACCGCGCACGCTACACATTTATTCATGGCAACATACAGGGAATCCGGCCGGACTTCGATCCGGCTACCCATATTAAAAGCTTTCCGCGCAAGTATTTCGTCGGTCATCGTTTGGATACGACTCCCACGACCACCCTCCATCTGGCTTTTACGGAAATGATTATTTACGGCAACCGCAACTTTGAGCCCGATTATTTACTGCCCGTCAGTCTCTTATACACCATGGAGCATGAACAACGCGACAGGGACAATAATCTGATGGCGTTTGAAGGCGAATGGTTTCCGGTCAACGGGCTCAAGGCCTACGGCACTCTGTTAATCGACGAACTGGCCGTCAGAAATATCGGTAAAAAGTGGTGGGCACATAAACACGGTTATCAGGCCGGGCTGCTCTGGGCGCTGAAAATTCCGACTACCTTACGGATCGAATGGACTGCTGTACGGCCCTGGACATATACCCATAAAATCGATGTCAACAGCTACACCCATAACGGCGAATGTATCGGCTTTTACGCCGGCCCCAACTCCCGGCTCTGGTATATTGAGAATCGCTGGTGGTACGGAAAACGCTTGTCCGGCGTACTTGAGTTCCGCTTGTTAAACCATGGCGAAGATCCCCTGCCCGTCACCGACCCGAACTACTTTCCGGCAGGAGGGGACGCCAATCAGGATTACTCCCGGCGTAATCCGGACGATGATTTCAATACCCGCTGGCTCATGGGCGACATCATCACCACCCGTTCGCTGGCAATCAATTTCGCCTATCGCTGGCGCAGAGAGCTGTACTACGCCTTCGGCCTGCTTTGGCAACAGAAGGCGGCCCAATCAGAAATTTTCGGTCGTTTTGAGATACGGATGGATTTCTGACCGCTCACGCCGGTTGACTGCCGTAGTTTTAAGTCAGAATGGCCAGAGCAATCGAAAAATAGACCAGCGTCCCGGTAATATCAAGGGTTGTGGAAACCAGCGGGCCAGTCGCGAAGGCAGGATCAATATCCAGGCGGTGAAGGATCATGGGAATCAGCGTTCCCAACAGCGCCGCTACGAGGATTTGGCCACTGATAGCAATTCCGATAACACCGGCAATCATCGTGATATGATATTCATTGCGGTACAGCAGATTGGTCAGCAGAGAGGCTAACAAGCCATAGGCCAATCCTAAAATCAAACCGATTTTAAGCTGGTCGGATAATACCCGCAAAATTTGCTTATAATTAATCCGTCCGGTTGCCAGGCCACGCACGACGATTGTGGTAGACTGGGAACCAACATTGCCGCCCATACCGGCAATCACCGGCATGAAGGCCGCCAGGATAATGAATTGCTGCAGAATGGCACGGAACCCGATAACAATCGCCGAAACAATCAGTCCTCCGACAAAGGTGACAAATAGCCATGGAAAACGGATCCGCACTGCCTGTAACGGTGATTTCAACAAAATCTCACGCTCTTTGCCGGCGCCGGCCATCTTCAGAAAGTCCTCGGTGGCCTCTTCCCGGATCACATCGATGATATCGTCAACCGTGACGATCCCGAGCAGCACACCGGTGCGATCCACAACCGGCAACGCCAGGAAATTATAGCGGCCGATGATCCGCGCTACCTCTTCCTGATCCGTTTCGGGAGCCACCGAAATGACCCGGATAACCATGATATCCCGCAAGTGTGTCGTCGGCGCCGCTTTCAGCAGCTGGCGCAGCGAGAGCACCCCGCACAGGTGGTCTTCGTCGTCGACCACATAGATATAGAATATCATCTCCAAATCATGCTGTTGCTGGATTGTTTTAATGGCATCCTGGACGGTATGATCCTTGCGCATTTTGAATGGCAGTGGCGCCATGATGCCGCCCGCGGTATCGGGCGGGTAAAGCATCAACTCCGCGAGGTCTTCCGATTCCGTGGCGCTCATCAGTTTCATTACTTCCGCCCGTACATCCTCGGGCAACTGGGCAACCACGTCGGCCTGGTCATCCGGGGCCATCCGATTCAGTAAATCGACGATCGACTTGGGGTCCGTGTTCTGAAGCAACTCGACCAGAATGGTTTGATCGAGTTCGGTTAAAAACTCGGCCTTATAATTAATCGGTGTGATTAATCCGAAGAGCGTTTCCCGCTCCATTTCCGAAAAAGAGCGAAAAAGCGTCGCCATGTCGGCCGGATGGGTTTTTTCAATGAGTTTCAGCAGCGCGCTGTGCGCGTTGCGACGGATCAACTGACGAAACGTATTCAATAAAACAAGGAATTCCTGATCCAGCATCTTGTATTCTCCTACTGTTCCTGGTTATGACATCCCGTCAAAGATGAATCCGGCGGAAACCATCCGATGCGTTAAAAAAATCTGCGGCGAATAAGAAATATGACACCGGCCGCAGTCAGTATCACAGAAAAACCGATCGTGATCAAAAAGGCGTGCGGTGAATCCTGAAAGGGCAGCGGGACATTCATTCCGTAATAGCTGGCGATCAGGGTCGGCAGCATCAGAATAACCGTCAGCGATGTCAATACTTTCATGACCATGTTCAGGTTATTGGAAATCACCGAGGCGAAAGCGTCCATCATGCCGCTGAGAATATTGCTGTAAACATTGGTCATTTCGATTGCTTGCCGGTATTCGATCAGAATATCATCAAAATCGATTTCTTCGATGTATGCGCTGATGCTTTTCACTTTGACCAGACGGTTGAACATAATTTCATTGGAACGCAGTGACGTAGTAAAATAAACCAGACTCTTTTCCGCGTTCAGCAGACCGATCAGCTCCTGATTTTTCAATGATGCCTGAAGTTCTTTTTCAATGATCATGGTTTGCGAATTGATGTCTTTGAGGTACTGCAGGTAGAACAGCGCCGTGCGTCGCAGAATCTGGAAGAACAGGTTGACATTATTCAGCCCTTTTGAGTTCTTATCCTCAAAGAGTTGTTTGATCAGGGTTGTGTTAATGGCGCAGATGGTAATCATGACATTCTGCACGATGATAATCCCGAGCGGTACGGTAATAAAGGGCGCCGATTCGGTGACCACCTTGACCGGAATCCGCAAAATACACAGGATGGAGGCGCTGTCTTCTTCAACCCGCGCCCGCTCATCAATATCGAGCGGATCGGTCAGAAAATAGTCGGGAATGGAGTAGCGTAAGATGAGCTCCTGCAGTTCCGCTTTTTTCGGCCGTACCAGATTGTACCATAAAAAATCCGGTTTTTGAGGATCACGGGACTTGATGGTCTTCTTTTCCACCATGATTCCACCTCCTTACGGTCCGTTTGCTCAGGTTGAAAAAATCGTCCGGCGCGCTGATCTCTGAAAAATTAACCGTGCGATGAATCGAGATAATCTTCAATCAGGATGACCGCCTGATCGCGTCCGGCCACCGGCATGGCGGCATTGAAGCGCTTCATGCCATAAATCATTAAACCGACAGCCAGCAAAAGCATATAGGGAGCAACATGCCCGCGCCACTCATACCACGCCAGCCAGCCGTCGGGACTATTGACCAGCAGTACTGCCAGGCCATTGTTCAGGGCGTGCAGGATAAATCCCGGCCAGACCGAATTGCTGCGCCAGGCAAAATACCCCATGAACAGCCCGATCAGGTAAATCTGAATCACCCACCAGGGATTGAAATGGATGATCGCAAAAATCAGCGCGGATATGAGCACCGCCCGGGTTACGTCACGCAAACGATGCTCCAGAATGCGCTGTAAAAAACCCCGGAAAATCAACTCTTCGGCCAGCGGCGCCAGGAGCGCCACCACACCGATAATGAAAAGCGCCGATTGCCAGTCGCGGATCACCATGATGGTCTGAATATTGATAACCTCTGCCGGGAGAGGCAGTACTTTCTGCGCCAGCCGGTCAATCTCATCGGTAACCATAATCAAACCCACCCCAAACACGGCCACCGGCCAGAGTGAAGACGGGGGCACCGGATTCAGACGAAACGCCCTGGCTATCGGCGCGCGCCAGCGTCGCTGATGCAGGATAATCGGGAGCGGGAGCAACAGCTCGGCCGCCAGCAGAACCGACTGAATGCTGACCGTATCTTCAAGGCTGATTCCCAACGCGACCATCACAATCGCTGCCGCCAGCGTTCCAAGCAGCAGACCAAGAATCAGCAGGGCTATCGCGGTTCCGATTTTTGGCATTAAATCCGGCATGTTTTTTCCTTAATCAACGACGAAAAGCGCGTGAATTTAGACAGGTGAGGCGGCAAAGTCAAGCCGCTTCAACAAAGTTAAATGTTATGTTAACTGCACCCGTCAGGGACTGGTGCGGTGGGGGACTTGTTGATGTCTGCCGGTCGCTTCAGTTTCCACAATTACCGTCCTGATGTCGGTTTTATCTTGCGGACTGAATCCTTTTTTATACCAAACGATGCGCCCTTCGCGGTCAATGACCACCAGCACGGGCGTGGCGCTGACACCGTAGCGTTGGGAGATAAGACCATGGCGATCCATCAATACCGGCAACCGGTAATTCATTTTGCGGACGAAGGCGGACACCAGTTCATCAGGCTCCTTGACATTAATCAGCATAAAACGGACCCCCGGAATACTATCCCGTAGAGCCTCCAGAAACGGAATTTCCTCACGACAGGGGATACATCCGGTAGTAAAAAAGCTCAGAACGACCGGACAGCGCTGATCGGCGCGGACTTTCTGGCCAACGATTCGGCTCAGGAAAACATCTCCGCCTCCCAATTGACGCAGGAAAAATGACGGCGCCTGATCTCCGTTTTTCAACGCCGTGGTATCCTGAGCATACAGCGTCGTCCCGATAATCAGTCCAAGCAATAGTCCCGACAGTGTTTTCAACACGAGGCTCTCCCGCTGATAACCAGATGATATAGCATAATCCCGGCCGCCATGGCAACATTCAGCGATTCGCCGCTGCCCGGCCGCGGAATCCGGAGCACATCGTCTGCCATCGCCTGAATATCGCGGGGCAAGCCATGCGACTCACTGCCAAGTAGCAGCCCCCAGCGGGCCGGCGGGCTGACCGATTCAAGCGGCGTTTGCCCCGCCGCATCCGTTGCATATACCACACCACCGGCGCGCCGGATAGCGCTGATCAGGGCGGCCAGTTCACAATCCTGCCGAATCTGCAGGTGAAACAAGGCCCCTGCCGACGCCCGGACGACCTTTGGGTTATACACATCAACCGAATCAATCGACAGGCAGACAGTGCGCACCCCAAACCAGCGTGAAGCCCTTAAAAGGGCTCCCAGATTACCCGGATCATTAATCTGCCACAATAACACCGCCGGGCAATCAAGCGAATCAGGTGCGAGCCGGTCTGCCGTCGGGAGTGGAGCAACCGCCACGACCCCTTCGGGTTGTTCCAGGGAGCTGATGGCCCGAAACTGCGAGCGGGGAATTCCGCGACAGGATATTTCGGCCGTTTGCGCCATCGTCAGAATTCGGGTGATATCTGTCCCAGACAAATCATCCATGTAAAGGAGTTCGCGTAAAGGCTGCCTGGCCATCAGGGCTTCTTCTACCGGTTTAATGCCATCAATAATAAACAAACCGGTCGCGTAACGTTCTTTTTTACGCTCCAGGGATTTGATCAAACGGCGTTCGCTGGCAGACAGAGTCATTGCTTTACTCTACGTTGGAGATCGCGTTCTGCCGCGTGATTAAAGCGGCCGTTTTGGAGGAAATATTGTACCTGCACGATAACCTCTTTTTGCCAGAGCAATGACGTATGCAGACCCGTCATCAGCACAAAATCCGCCGCCCCTTCCAGTTCAGTCTCGGTGACAGCGACGGTGCCATCATCATCTC
>Ga0163209_1000659_pt1 | contig 15070 bp, 12 predicted proteins | sample Kivu_160m_FD_113538 | JGI IMG/M metagenome (GOLD analysis project Ga0163209, IMG submission 113538) | Freshwater microbial communities from Lake Kivu, Western Province, Rwanda to study Microbial Dark Matter (Phase II) - Kivu_160m | ecosystem: Environmental > Aquatic > Freshwater > Lake ...
TAATCAGTTGACACAAAGCCTGGATATCTGTATTTATCCCTTTATCCCGGGATTAGGAACATCCCTGAACGGAGTTGACAATGATACCATCCGGATCGATCAGCGCTTCCAGTTTTTAATAACGGGAGATGCGGGTTCTGATTCGATGGCAGTAAAAGTTATCGCAGTAAATCATCCTCCGGTTTCGAGCCAGGTGAATATCAGACCGGTTTTTCAGATCGATCAGACCGCCTTCTCTGTTTACCGCTTTGACATACCAAAATATGCCGATAAAATGGCGGGAATGTCGGTGCAATTTAATACCTCTGACTTGACATCTACCAGTTTATCTGACTTATCTATAGGCAGTTACGACCCGTTTCTGAAGATTTGGATCAAGTGTCCATCGATGATCATCGACGGAAATATTACCGGGACGGTACCGTTGCGGTCAGGGTGGGTCGGCCTCTTATATTGCGATGATGTCACTCCGCCACAGATTGAGCTGAATATTGATGGTCAGCTGTTTTTTCAGAACGCCTATGTTTCTCATCAGCCGAATATCTCAATTATCACGGAAGACGCTAACGGGGTTCGTTTTGACCAGCAAAGTGTCATTCTTTTACTGGATGGGGCAGCTGTGCCGTTCAGTGATATCCGACTCGTTGATACGCTGCTGACGGGTCAGCAGGTTTGCGCTCAACTCCGCCCACTATTAAGTTCGGGTGAGCATCGGCTTGATCTGACAATTCAGGATGCAGCCGGTAATAGCGCGCGGGAGGAGGTTACCTTCACCGTAAGCAATCAGTTGAAACTGAAAGATTATGGCAACTTTCCAAATCCCTTCAAAGACCGCACAGCCTTTATTTATGAGATCACTCAGCGCGTTGACGAGCTGATTATCCGGATTTATACTCCGTCCGGCAGATTAATTCAGACACTCAATGAGCAGACTGTTCTGAACACCGGTGCCGATATGCGTGAAGGCGGTTATCATGAAATCATCTGGAACGGCCTCGACAAAAATGGCAACTTCGTCGCCAACGGCGTTTATTTTTATAAAATTATCGCCCGTAAAGGCTCAAAAACCTGCAAGTCCATAGGCAAACTCGCTAAAGTCCGATGAAGTACCGATTGATCATGACGCTTTTTCTTTTGCTCATTATTGGGCGGCTTCTTGCCGGTGAATATGGCGATGCGTTTATAGAAATCGGCATTAGTGCGCGAGCAGCAGCGATGGGCAGTTCTCTCGGAGCGCTCGATACATCCATAACAGCGTTTTTATATAATCCGGCCGGGATATCTCAGATGGGCCGGTTTTCGACCGCGCTGATGTATACGTCGGTCTTTGGTTTGGCTAACCATAACTATTTTGGAATTGGTTTTCAAATCAATCAGCAGAGCCGGATCGGCATTAACTGGATTCGTTTTAGCGTCGATGATATTCCGGAAAGACCAGACGTCATCCGCCAGATACTTGATCCGGCCGCTCGCCGTGAATATGTCCTTGCGTTGGATAATAGAACGCTGAACCGATTCAACGACATCGAGAACGCCCTTTTTATTACCTATGCGCAACACATACACAGGACGGTTGATCCCGGTTGGCGCTACACGCGTTTTAAGGTACAAATTCCCTGGGGTTTGAGTGTCAAGTTGCTCCATAAATCGATTTATAATCTTTCTGCTTACGGCATCGGCCTGGATTTTGGAGGCAAACTTAGAGTGAGAGGTTCGGATCTCGTCGAATGGCAACGGCTGGGCTATTTGAATTTTGGTATGATCTGGCGCGATATCACAAGCACCATGCTGTATTGGAATAGCCGCCGGCAGGATGAGATTCCACCCAGTGTCGCCCTGTCCTTTGCGCTGGAACAACCCGTCACCCGTTTCAACGGTAAAATGAATCTGTCAGTTGAAAAAAACTTCCGTTTTGATGATAAGATATATATCGGGTTGGAGTGGAATTGGCGCAACCAATTAGCATTCCGGGCCGGATATCGTAATCAGCAATGGTCTGCCGGTATGGGTACCCGGTTGAATATTTTGGGATATTTATGGGCGGTGGATTACGCATTTATCGGCCATACGGATCTGGGTGCTTCACATCGCATCGGAGGAGTTCTCAGCCTATGAGTCGTATTAAACCGATCATTATCAATCTCTTAATGCTCCTGGTATTCTATCGTTGTCCGGAACCTGTGGAAGACCCCGATCCTCCGGTCAGACCGAATTGGGTCGAATGCACTCTGCCGGAATCGGTCAATGACCGGGGTATTCGCTCGGACCCCATTAGTGACGCAATTGTGCTGGAGTGGCATCCCAATCCTGACGAGGACCTTGCCGGTTACCTGATCTATCGTACAACCCAAAAAATTGATAATCCATATCAATTGCTGGCTGATATCAACGTATTTGAAACCGGTGGGAACGACACCATATACTATGACGAAACCGCCCCTCTGAATGAACTTTGTTACTATTATTTGAAGGCTTATGATCAGGCCGGTAACCGTAGTCAACCGACGGATACCATATTTTACCGGCTGCTCCCTAAGGTGGATTTAATTTATCCTTTAAGTCCAATCGCTGAAAATCGTCCCCTATTCAGTTGGAACGACCTCAGTCAGACCGGATATGAATATGTCATTCAGGTAATTGCCTTAAAAAATAAAGAAGTTGTTTGGATTTATCGCATGAGCAGACCAAATTATGCTGATTTTTTACAGACAGTTCGTTTTAATAAAGACAATACAGCAATCATTTCGGGATTGATAACCGGCGAAAGCTATCAGTGGGGAATCGAAACAATCGGCGCTGTCAACCAAAAAAACATCGAGGTTGCCGGATCGAAATCCTACTGGGGCTACTTCACGGTGAATTAGATATCAGGAGAAAGCAGTGAAAAAAATCATATTCATGTTCCTTATACTGATCGGTGTCAGTTTGCTGGCACAGGATATTCAGCGCCCGACCAAGAGCGTGAGGGCCGGTGATTCCCAGCGATCGGCCTCGCGGTACATCTTCTCCAGTGGCGGTGACGCCTTTCTGATGACGATCAAAGTCTGGGGTGAAGTTCGTCAACCCGGTATTTATGAAATACCGATCGGCATGGATTTGGTTGAATTAATTTCGTCGGCGGGGGGGCCTACCGATCGCGCAAAATTAACCGCAGTGAAAGTCATCCGCGAAACTCGCGACAGCACGCATTGCGAAGTGCTTACGATCAATGTCAAAGAATTTCTTAATAGTGGTGATAATTCGGAGATTCCCGAAATGCGGCCCAACGATACCGTTGTCGTGCCCCTAAAACCCGTCCAGTATTTTCTGACCTCGTTGGCCTGGACACAGCAAGTACTGAGTCTGGTTTCTGTTTATGCTCTGATTCAATATTATTTTAATCGTTAAAATATAATTGTTTACACCAAATTACAAGGGAGTCCACATGCTTGATGAAATCGATGTCCAAATTCTTAATATCCTTCAAATGGATGGTCGCATCCAGCGCAACCGGATTGCGGAGAAGGTTGGTTTGACGATCCCGGCTGTCAGCGAACGAATGCGCAAACTTGAAAAAAGAGGAATTATCGAAGGATATCACGCCAAGGTCAACAATGCAGCCATTGGCAAAGACGTCACCGCTTTCGTATTCGTGATTACATCTCCCTCCCGTAATTACGAAGAATTCATCAGGCATACCCGGGAAGTCAATGATATCATCGAATGTCATTCAATCACCGGTGAAGGTTCGCACCTGCTGAAAATTCAGTCCGATAATACCTCGACTCTCGAAACACTCTTGTCGGAAATCCAATCCTGGCAGGGAGTATTACAAACCCGCACCTATATCGTACTGTCGAGTTATAAAGTCTTTTCACCATTGCAACCATCCCCCTCAGTGGTGAGGAAGTAGATATGATCAGCGATATCAGGACTTCCATCAGCTCACTGACGCCCCGAATCGATGAAATCCGGAGGTATCTTTGACGTTGAAACCAAGCAGCGTCATTTAGATACCGAACATCAAAAAACCACTGCCGCCGATTTCTGGGGTAATCCCGAAACGGCGCAGCTAATTTTACAGAAAATCCGTCAATTCGAGACGGATATCGATAAATTCAATCGTATCCATAAACAATATCAGGATATTCTCGAATTATCTCAATTACTGACTGAAGAGGAAGATGCCTCACTACTGAGCGAAATGGAACAACTCATCAACGATCTCAATCGGAAGATTGATGAGGTTGAAATCGAGAGTTTATTTAGCGACGAGGATGATCACAAGAACGCGATTTTAACCATCCATCCCGGAGCCGGCGGCACAGAGTCGCAGGATTGGGCGGAGATGCTGCTGCGGATGTACCTGCGCTGGATTGAACGTACCGGCATGGAAAGTAAGATCATCGACATTCTGGAAGGCGATGAGGCGGGCATTAAAGATGTCTCAGTGGAAGTCAAAGGAGCGAATGCGTATGGCTACCTGAAAGCCGAACGTGGTATTCATCGTCTCGTGCGAATTTCACCCTTTGACGCCAATCACCGCCGGCATACTTCGTTTGCATCGGTCTTTGTATATCCCGAAATCGAGGATGATATCGAGATTGAGATCAATCCGGATGATTTGCGGATCGACACTTTCCGCGCCAGCGGCGCTGGTGGTCAGCATGTCAACAAAACCGATTCAGCAATCCGGATTACCCATTTACCAACCGGAATCGTTGTCCAATGTCAAAATGAGCGTTCCCAGTATAAAAACAAGGCCGGAGCGCTTAAAATCCTGCGCGCCCGACTCTATCAGCTCCAGAAAGAAGAGCGCAATAAAGAGAAATCGAAGATCGAACAGACAAAAAAGGATATCTCTTGGGGCAATCAGATTCGTTCCTATGTTTTTCAACCTTACACGATGGTCAAGGATCATCGCACCAAACATGAAAACACCAATATTCAGGCCGTTATGGACGGAGATATCAACGAGTTCCTGCGCCAGTATCTCATTCTGACGGCCAGCAAGGAGTTCACCTCCCGTGAATGAAATGTCTCCCTCAGTCGGAAAATCACTTGCCGAAATAATCGCATCCCGGCAGGAAAAACTCGCTAAAATCAGAGCGATGGGAATCAATCCTTTTCCCTATTCCTACGACCGTACTCACACCTGTCTCGAAGCCGCAAACCAATTTGACCAACTGAAAGAAACGGTAACGATCCGGATTGCCGGACGAATTATGTCGATCCGGCGGATGGGGCGCGCCAGTTTTTTCCACATTCAAGATCAATCGGGCCGGTTGCAACTGTATATTCAGGAAAATAAAGTCGGACATCAGGGGTACGAATTATCACATCTGCTCGATATCGGTGATTATATTGGTATCCAGGGAGCGCTTTTTATTACCAAGACCGGAGAAATCACGCTGTTTGTCGAGACTCTGACATTACTGGCTAAAAATATCCGCCCCATTCCGATTGTCAAAGAAAAAGACGGCGAAGTATTCGATGCCTTCAGCGACAAAGAACAGCGCTACCGTCAGCGTCATCTGGATATGGTTGTAAATCCCAATATTCGCGAGGTATTCGTTAAACGCAGCCGGATCATTCAATTGACGCGGGAGTTTTTAAATGGAAAAGGATTCCTGGAAGTAGAGACGCCGATTCTGCAACCCATCTACGGTGGCGCTTCCGCCCGTCCTTTCAAGACCTTTTACAACGCTCTCGACCGTGATTTTTATTTGCGAATCGCCGATGAACTCTATCTCAAACGCCTGATTATCGGTGGCCTTGAAAAAGTATACGAAATCGCTAAAAATTTTCGCAATGAAGGAATCGATAAAAATCATAACCCGGAATTCACTCTCCTTGAATTTTATCAGACTTATGTAGATTATCATTTTATGATGAATTTTGTCGAGGAGTATTTTCGATTCATTGCTGATCGTTTTGGTCAGTTTCAGCTTCCATTCAACGACCACACCATTGATCTTAGCCAACCCTTCCGGCGCTGCCGCATGTATGATCTGATCCGGGAATATGGTGGGGTCGATATCCGCACATTATCGACAGATGAATTGATCGCTCTCTGCCGCCGCAACGACCTCGAAGTGAAACCCCATCTCAGTCATGGCAAACTGATTGAACTGCTGTTCGGGCATTGGGTAGAACCTCATCTGATCCAACCGACATTCGTAACTGATTTTCCGAAAGCCATCTCGCCGTTGGCGAAACTCCACCGCGACGGGTCAACCGATATCGTCGAACGTTTCGAATTGTTCATCGGTAGTCAGGAATTCGCGAATGCTTTCAGCGAACTCAATGATCCCATTGATCAAAGAGAACGATTGGTCAATCAGAGCCGACTCCGCGATCTTGGTGACGAGGAGGCTCAAACCTTTGATGAGGATTTTATTCAGGCCATGGAATATGGCATGCCGCCGACGGGAGGGGTTGGTATTGGCATCGATCGCGTCGTGATGTTGTTTACCAATCAGCATTCTATCAAGGATGTCCTGTTATTCCCACAACTGAGATCCTGAAAGCTGTTCGGGAATGTCTCTGCCGCTGTTTATCGCAAAACGACATATTTTCGGTCATCACCGGATCGGTTACATTTCGTTTATCAGTATTATTTCGATCGCGGGGCTGGCAGTCGGTGTTGCAGCGCTGATACTGACCATTTCAATTCTGAATGGTTTTGAAAATGAAATCAAACACAAGCTGATTCAATTTGACAGTCACATCCGTCTGCGCCTGTTTTACCAGGAGTCGATGGATTCCACACAGAAAGTTCTCGATATCCTGAATGCAATTGATGAGATTGAGACAATCGTACCCTACACCCATGATCAGGTAATCCTTCGTTACGGACGTGAAACCGATGGAGTCATTCTCGAAGGTATCCCGGAAGAAGATCTCAGAGGGACGCTGCATCTGGGAACATTCCTTCGTGAGGGTGAATTGCGACTGACGACCACCGACGGCCAGCCGGGGATTATCATGGGACAGAAACTAGCGCGTCAGATGGGTATTGCCGTAGGCGCCAGAGTATTTTTATTTCGGTTGGAATCAACTACCGGTTTTGGTCGTCGCCCGGTTGTTAAAAGTTTTACGATTACAGGGCTTTATGATTCCGGTGTGTCGGATTACGACGATATTTTTCTGTATACGGATATTACCGCTGCACAGGATTTATTTAAAAAAGGGGCAACCTTTTCCGGCTATCAGTTGATCCTGCGGGATGCAAATCGAGCCGATCAGATCGCCGCTCTGATTAATCAACAACTCGGCTACCCATACCACGCGTTAAGCTGGAATGATCTGCATCTGAATCTGTTTGAATGGCTGCGCGTCCAGCGACTACCGATCATTATCGTCTTCGGGCTCATTGCCGCAGTGGCCTTATTCAATATTATCAGTTCCTTAATGATGATTGTAATCGAAAAGACGCGCGACATTGGTATCCTTAAAAGTATGGGCTTCAGCCCTCAAAAAATTGTTCAGATTTTCCTTTTTGAAGGAATTTATATCAGTATCCTTGGTATTGTGTTCGGTTTCGGGCTTAGTTTGGGGCTCGCCTGGCTGCAGAATCGCTACCATTTGATTGCCATTCCGGCAGATGTCTATTTTATGAATCATCTGCCGGTAATGCTGAACTGGAAAGACTTTTTGCTGGTTGGGATTGCTGGTTTTATATGTAGTATGCTCGCGACGCTCTACCCGACTCTTAAAGCGTTGCACCTTGATCCGGTCGAGGCGATCCGCTATGAGTAGATTTTTACCAAACTGGATTGCCTTTCGCTATTTTCGTTCCAAAAAACGCACCGGACTGATCTCATTCACATCCTGGGTCTCAATTCTTGGAATCGCCATTGGTGCTTTTGCTCTACTGGTGACTCTGAGCATTCTTAATGGGTTTGAACAGGAAATCAGCCGCCGCGTTGTGGATTTGGAATCACACTTGCGTGTAAGCGGAAAAATGGTCGATGCGACAGTCGTCGATAGTATCGCCATCATTCTGGAAAACAGCCCGGTTCATTCCCTCAGACCATTCGTGCTGCGAAAAAGTATTCTCACTTCTGAATGTCGTGAAGCGGTTGTGCGGATCAAAGCAATCGACCCGGAAGCATTAGCGGAGCAATTTGTCCGGCCCGAAACCATCATTCGCGGAACCGCCGGTTTTTCGGTATCTACCGCGCCGCAGTTACCAGGCCTGCTATTGGGTTTCAGACTCGCAGATCGTCTCGGTTTGTATATCGGAGATACGCTAACGGTCATTAATCCCCTCAGAATCACTTCCGGTTTTTCAATGCCCACAATCGGAAGGTTTGTACTTGCCGGAGTATTCAAACTCGATCTGTTTGATTACGATGAGAATCTGGTCTTGATCGGATTAACCGAGGGACAACGAATTTTTGAAATGAATGCTACTTATAGCGGCGTTGATATCAAATTCGATCAATATCGACGTATTGACGATTATAAAAACCGTCTATCCACAGCGCTAAGCCCGGAATTGGCTGTTTCCAGTTGGGAGGATTTGCACCGTTCGCTGTTTGGCGCAATGAAACTCGAAAAATATGGTAGTTTTGCCGCGTTGTCATTTATCATTCTGGTAGCTATATTCAACCTGACCAGTAGTCTGATTATGTTGGTAATGGAAAAAATCAGGGAAATCGGCATGTTGCAGGCTATGGGTCTGAACCGGGATCAGATTCGTCAAATCTTTTTCCGTCTGGGGTTGCTTACCGGCAGTCTGGGACTATTTACAGGAGTTGCAATAGCTGCCTTTCTCCTCTATATTCAGCAACATTATCAGATCATTCAATTGCCGCCTGTTTATTTCATTCCTTACCTGCCGGTGGTACTCGAATGGCCGGATGTATTGATGATTCTTGGGGCGGGGTTGATTTTAATTGTTTCGGGAACCATCTATCCCAGTTGGCGCATCAGCCGGCTGATGCCGCTGGAGGCGATACGATTTGAGAAATAACATGGCGCAAGCAATTATTCAGGTAATCGATCTGGCCAAGTCTTATCAGACCGATGGAAACACGGTTAATGTATTCAATAACCTCTCCTTTGAAGTATATGAAGGTGAAGTAATCGCGGTTGTCGGACCTTCCGGAATCGGCAAATCGACACTCCTTAATATTCTGGGAACGCTCGATCGCCCGACCGGGGGCGAACTATTCTATGATCGCCAGAATCCATTTCTGCTCAATGATGTTCAGATTGCCTATTTCCGTAATCGGAATGTTGGTTTTATCTTTCAATTCCACCACCTTTTACCGGAATTCACGGCTTTGGAAAATGTCATGATTCCAGCCATGGTTTATCCGCTTACGGGTATCAATATCCGTCAGCGTGCGATGCAGCTGCTATCCGAGGTTGGACTCTCCCAGCGAATGGCTCATCGTCCATCGGAGCTGTCGGGTGGTGAACGACAGCGCGTTGCAGTCGCGCGGGCGCTGATGAATCAACCACGGGTCATTTTAGCGGATGAACCGACGGGTAATCTCGATCTTGAAAACAGCCAGCGCCTAATCGAATTGTTACTGACGATTAACCGTACCTATCACTCGACATTCATTATCGCGACCCATAATCCAACCATTGCGGAATGCGCTGACCGCGTCATTGAACTCACTCCGCACGGGATAAATTTCTCTTTTAGAACTGTTTGATTTCAATCTCAGATAACCTATATTTTTACTTGAGAATCAGGGATTGACAATAATGAAAGAAAATTTCTCCCGTAAAATCCAGCAGATCATCCGCAACGCCAAAGATGAGGCTATTCGTCTCGAACACAACTATGTCGGTTCAGAACACCTTTTATTGGGTATCCTAAAACAAGAACAGAGCATATCTGTTGAATTACTGACCAATTTCGACGTGGATCTGGATGATCTGGTAAAAAATATCGAGGAATCATTACAACACGCCGGTGGCACGACCGTGCTGGGACACCTGCCTTTGACTAAACGGGCCGAGCGAATTATCCGCAATGCTTTTGAAGAAGCGCGTCAGTTGGGTTCCGAATCTATCAGCGATGAACATCTGTTATTGGCCATATTAAAAGAGCACGATGGTATTGCGGTCGATGTTCTTGCAGGTTTCGACATCGACTATGAAAAAATTCGTGAAGCCATTAAAAATCCGATTTTCCACAACCGCAGAAGCAATCCCGAGAAACCCGCCACCAAGACCCCGGCGCTTGATCACTTTTCGCGTGATATCACCGAAAAAGCCCGCAAACATGAACTGGATCCGGTGATTGGCCGCGAAAAAGAAACTGAACGAGTCGCCCAGATTCTGTCGCGACGAAAGAAAAACAATCCGGTCCTGATTGGTGAACCGGGTGTCGGTAAAACCGCCATCGCGGAGGGACTTGCGATCCGGATCGTTGAAAAAAAGGTACCCCATTTACTGTTCAATAAACGCATTGTTGATCTTGATCTGGCGGCATTAATCGCCGGTACCAAATATCGCGGTCAATTCGAGGAACGTTTAAAAGCTATTATGCAGGAACTCGAAAAATCGGAAAACATCATTTTATTCATCGATGAACTGCATACCATTGTCGGGGCGGGTGGCGCTTCAGGAAGCATGGACGCATCGAACATGTTTAAACCTGCGCTTGCGCGTGGTGAAATTCAATGTATCGGCGCAACAACGCTCGATGAATACCGCAAATATATTGAGAAGGATGGCGCTCTTGAAAGAAGATACCAGAAAGTCATCGTCAATCCACCTCTCAAAGAAGAAACCCTCGAGATACTAAAGGGACTGAAAGACCGTTACGAAAACCATCACAAAGTCACCTTTACAGATAAATCTCTTGTTGCGGCTGTTGAACTGAGTGATCGCTATATAACGGATACATACCTTCCTGACAAAGCCATTGATGTGATGGATGAAGCCGGTTCGCGGGTTCATCTGCGCGGGATCTGTATGCCGGAAGAAATACAGACCATGGAAAAACAGGTTGAAGCAATTCGCGAGAAGAAAGAACAGGCTGTCCGTGACCAGAATTTCGAGCAAGCCGCCGAATTCCGTGATAATGAACGACGTCTGCGCCGCGAATTGAAACTCCTCTATGATAATTGGGAGGCGTCCAGCGAGAAGAATCGGATTGTTGTATCCGAAAACGATATGGCCGACGTCGTCGCAATGATGACCGGTATCCCGGTCAACCAGATCGAAGAATCAGAAAACAAGAAATTATTGTCCCTTGAAGAAGAACTGTCAAAAGTAATTATTGGTCAGGATGAAGTCATCCATACCCTGGCCAATTCTATTCGGCGTTCGAGGGCTGGTTTGAAAGACCCGCGCCGGCCAATCGGCTGCTTTCTGTTCCTGGGACCGTCTGGAGTCGGAAAAACTGAACTGGCAAAAGTCCTGGCAACCTATTTATTCAACTCCCCTGAAGCGCTGATAAAAATTGATATGTCAGAGTATCTCGAAAAATTCGCCATTTCGCGTCTGATCGGCGCGCCGCCCGGGTATGTCGGCTACGAGGAGGGAGGCGAGCTTACGGAACGCGTCCGGCGCCATCCCTACAGTGTCATTTTATTCGATGAGATTGAAAAAGCCCACCGTGAAGTATTCAATCTGTTACTCCAGATTTTCGATGACGGCGTCCTTACAGACTCTTATGGCCGCCGGGTGAACTTCAAGAATTCGATTGTCATCATGACCTCCAATATCGGCACCCGCGGTTCGCAGTCCGGCGCTTTTGGATTTGCAGCCAATGAACCGGGAGAAGAATACCAGGCCAACAAAAAACGAATTCTGGCTGAGTTACCGAAAGTGTTCAATCCGGAATTTCTGAACCGACTGGATGATCCGATTGTTTTCAGGGCACTTGAAAAAAAGGATCTAATCCGCATCGTTGATCTTCAGATGACCCAAATCGAATCCAATATGGGTCAATCCGGCACTATCATCCGGCTTTCCAATGAAGCCCGTCAGCTGCTAGTCGAACGCAGTTATAAATCCGAACAGGGCGCCCGTCCTATTCGGCGTGCAATCCAAACCATGATTGAAGAACCGGTTGCCGGACGACTATTAGCCGGAACCCTGATCAAAGGTTATCCGATCTGGGTCGATGTCGCGCAAAATGAGTTTTCGTTTAATCAGAATCTTCCCGATAAAAATAACACGCTGGCGATTCCTGCCAATCATACTCATCTCAACTGAAATTCGGTCATAATTGCAGATTCCGCTTGTTATTGATTACAGCTGCAAGATGAATTATGACGTATTGCCCGGCTTTCATACTGGCACAGGCTTTGTCATAGACAGAACGTTTATTTGAACCTGAAATCGGAAACTGAAGATAGAAGGAGCACAAAATGGGTAAAATAATTGGAATTGACCTGGGAACCACATTTTCCTGTGTGGCAGTCGTCGAAGGCGGTAAACCCCGTGTCCTCGAAAACAGCGAAGGCCGTCCTATAACGCCGTCAGTGGTCGTATTCAAGAAAGATGGTGAACGGGTCGTTGGCGACACCGCTAAACGCCAAATTGTCACCAATCACGATCGGGCGGTCTATTCAATCAAACGCTTCATGGGACGCCTTTTCAATGAGGTCAGCCGGGAACGTCAGGAAGTGCCGTTTAAAGTAATCGAAGGGCCAAACGGCGACGCTCGCGTGCGGATAGAAAACCGGGATTATTCTCCGCCTGAAATCAGCGCCATGGTGCTTCAGAAGATGAAACAAACCGCCGAAGAGAAATTGGGCGAAACCATCACGGATGCCGTCATTACCGTGCCTGCTTATTTTAATGATGCCCAGCGTCAGGCGACCAAAGATGCCGGTAAAATCGCCGGATTGAACGTTCGTCGCATAATCAACGAACCGACTGCGGCGGCACTTGCCTATGGTTTAGAGAAAAAGAAAGACGAAAAAATCGCCGTCTATGATCTCGGCGGAGGTACTTTTGACATTTCTATTCTTGAAATCGGTGACGGCGTTTTCGAAGTCAAGTCCACTAACGGCGACGGACATCTGGGTGGTGATGATTTCGACCAGCGGATCATTGAATGGCTGGTGAGTGAATTCAAGCGTAAAGAGGGGATCGATCTGGCAAAAGATCCGATGGCGGTTCAACGCCTGAAAGAGGCAGCCGAGAAAGCCAAAATCGAAGTTTCTTCGAATATGGAAACCGAAATCAATCTGCCTTACATCACTGCCGGCGCCGCCGGTCCAATTCACATGCTTGAAAAATTATCGCGTGCCAAATTTGAATCGCTGGTGGATGATTTAATTGAAAAAACGCGTCGTCCCTGTCTGCAGGCGCTCAAAGACGCTAATCTCGAAAGCTCTGGTATCGATGAGGTTATTCTGGTTGGTGGATCGACCCGAATTCCCAAGGTACAGCAATTGGTACGAGAAATATTCGGCAAAGAGCCAAATAAAAGCGTCAATCCGGACGAAGTCGTCGCGGTTGGTGCAGCCATTCAGGGAGCCGTGCTCGGCGGCGAAGTTCATGACGTCCTTTTACTCGACGTAACTCCGCTCTCGCTGGGAATCGAGACGCTGGGTGGTGTAATGACCCGCCTCATCGAGCGCAATACGACGATTCCTACCCGTAAAAGCGAGATCTTTTCGACTGCGGCCGACGGTCAGACGACGGTTGAAATTCATGTTTTGCAAGGTGAGCGACCGATGGCTAACGACAATAAAAGCATTGGTCGATTTCATCTTGATGGAATCCCACCTGCTCCGCGGGGCATCCCCCAGATTGAGGTTATATTCGATATCGACGCTAACGGAATTCTGAATGTGACCGCCAAAGATAAAGCGACGAACAAGGAGCAGAGCGTCCGGATTCAAACTTCGAGCGGATTAACCGATGCTGAAAAAGAAAAAATGGTTCGTGATGCTCAAATCCACGCTGATGAAGACCGTCGTCGCAAAGAGACCGCTGAACTTCGCAATCAATCCGATACTCTGATTTACCAGACTGAAAAGAACTTAAAAGAATATGGTGACAAACTCGACTCCGCCGAGAGAGAAAAAATCAATCAGGCGGTCAGTAATCTTAAAAATCTCCAGAACAGCAGTGAACTGAATCGTATCAAGGAGGCCATTGAACAGTTAAATAAAGCCTGGTCGGACGTATCATCAAAAATGTATGAACGTGTCCGTCAGGAGCAACCTTCAGGTGGATCTGCCACTGGAACTGAAACGGAATCACAGCCTAAATCCCAAGCGGATAATATCGAAGACGCCGACTTCGAAATTGTTGACGACAAGAAGTAACTCGTCGGGATAAATGACAAACGGGAGCAACGATTATGCTCCCGTTTGTCATTATAAAAGCTTTGAGAGTTTGAACGAATCAAATTAACTTATCGAAGTTATTTGAAGCCCCCATAGCTCAGTTGGATAGAGCGTCGGCCTCCGGAGCCGAAAGCACAGGTTCAAGTCCTGTTGGGGGTACTCAGTAGGAAGGAATTTTCAAGACAACGGAGCGGCATCATGGGTGAAAAGGTTTTAATAGTCGATGACGAGGCAGAATTACGCGAACTTTTAAAAGACACGCTGGAAGAAGCCGGGTTTGAGGTGCTGACGGCTGAAAACGGGGCCGTAGCGTTAGAGGTTGTCAACAAAACCAACGTTCACATTATATTTTCTGATTTACAGATGCCGGTGATGGACGGGCTGGATCTTTGTCGTCAAATAAAAAAAATCAGACCCGTATCGCTGATATACGCCATGACCGGATTCGCTTCCATCTACGATCTAGTCGCCTGTCGTGAAGCTGGCTTCGATGATTATTTCGTCAAACCCATCAACCTGTCAATTGTCATTAATACTGCTGAGAACGCTGTCGACAAATTGAATCGCTGGCGTCGTAAATAGCACGTCCACCTCTTTTATTCTACAATAGCACACATTCTTCACGACCTTTACTGAAAAGCGTTTATTTTCCACGAATCGGCCGGTTTATTCGTTTTATTTGATGAAAAATTACTCTTTTTATTAAAGTTTATTGGATTTTAGCCGATAATAGAGGGTGAGGTTATTTGAGACGAACCCGATAAGAGACAACCCAGGGCAAGGAAGCCCGATAAGACAAAGGAGTGTAA
>Ga0163209_1000666_pt1 | contig 15023 bp, 13 predicted proteins | sample Kivu_160m_FD_113538 | JGI IMG/M metagenome (GOLD analysis project Ga0163209, IMG submission 113538) | Freshwater microbial communities from Lake Kivu, Western Province, Rwanda to study Microbial Dark Matter (Phase II) - Kivu_160m | ecosystem: Environmental > Aquatic > Freshwater > Lake ...
CGGGCTGGACGCGGCGGCAGCGGCCTGGCCAGTTTCCGGAGGGAGAAATTCCTGCCATTTGGAGGTCCTGATGGAGGTGATGGAGGAAGGGGAGGGGATGTTTACCTGATGGCCGATAGCGACATGGAGAGCCTCGCGCCTTTCAAGCATAAGCGCCTTTTTAAGGCCGGGAACGGTGGCGCAGGTGGGAAGAACAGGATGCACGGCACAAATGCCGGTGACCTGGTAATCAAGGTACCATCGGGAACCGTAGCTTATGTAAAGGAAAAGGGTCAGGAATTGGTTGTAGCCGATCTGCAGAAAGACGGCCAAAAGGTGATTTTAGCCAGGGGTGGAAGAGGCGGTAAGGGAAATGTACACTATGCTACTGCTACGAGGAAGGCGCCAAGAATTTTCCAGCCTGGTGAGGAAGGTCAACAATATGACATAGTCTTGAAGATGAGGCTGATTATCGACGTATGTATTATCGGATTTACCAACAGCGGAAAATCATCACTGCTGTCCGTGCTGTCCTCCGCCAGGCCGGAGATCGCTGATTACCAATTTACCACGAAAGTACCTGTTTTGGGCGTGGTTGACGATGGCGTGAACAGGCTGACTTGGGCTGAGTTGCCTGCCCTTGTAAAGGGTTCCAGACATGGGAAAGGGTTGGGCAACCGGTTTTTGCATCACGCAGGCCGTTCGCTTGTAATTGTCTATCTGCTGGACGCTGGTTCGGATGACGTGGAAGGGGATTTTAATGAACTGAGAAACGAGGTTATGGCCCATGATGCCGGAATGTTGCAGAAGGCGGCAATAATCGCGATAAACAAGTCGGACGCAGCGGATGATGCAGGCACTGGTGAGCATATCAAGGAAATGCTGGTGGATGCGGGCTTGCCAGTAGTCATGGTGTCGGCGCTGGGGAGACGGGGCCTTGGCGAGTTGGTATCGATGGCGCATCGGCTGGCCCTGGATGCAAGGAGCAGGCAGTCCGTCGACATGGAGCCGGAAGCTGTCTTCAGGCCAAAACCTGCAGCCAGGCGGAATAGATAATGAGAGTAGGCATAATGGGCGGCACGTTTGATCCGCCACACATAGCACACCTTATCATAGCCGAGCTGGCAAAGGCCAGGCTGGAGCTCGATAAAGTAATCTTTATCCCGGCAGGCGAACCCTGGATGAAATCCGACCGCATTGTGGCCAGTGCCGCTGAAAGAGTCGAGATGGTCAGTAGCGCCATAAGTTCAAACCCGGCTTTCAGTCTGTCACTTATCGAGGTGAACCGGCCCGGGCCCACTTACACTATCGATACAATTGAGCAACTGTCAGGTGAGGTCGGCTATGATGTAGGCCTGTTCCTGCTGCTGGGGTGGGACAGTGCAGCTGAATTGCCTTCCTGGAGGGCGCCTGTCCGTATTACGAAGATGGCCAGGATAGTGGCGTTCCCCCGGCCTGGATTTACCAAGCCCAAAATTGAGGATCTGGAAAAGGCCATTCCGGGCATTGCTGAAAGGATGATATATATGGATGAACCCTACTTGGGTATAAGCTCAACCTGTATCAGGCAGAGGATAAGGGAGGGGAAGTCAGTGCGTTATCTGGTGCCGGACAAGGTCGGGCAATATATTGGCGAGCACAACCTGTATAAACTCTGATGCTGGTGGGTGCTAAATATCGAGGTTCTTGACGCTGCGGGCATGGGCCTGAATGAAAGACTTGCGGGGCGGCACCTCGCTGCCCATCAATATATGGAATATCTCGTCGGCCTTCATGGCGTCATCTACCCGTACTTTGAGTAGCGTGCGCGTGGCCGGGTTCATAGTTGTCTCCCAGAGCTGCTCGGGGCTCATCTCACCCAGGCCTTTGTACCGCTGCACGTCCACCTTGCTGCTCTTCATCGAGGCCAGCTTGGCATCTTTCTCGGCGTCTGAGTATACCCAGTGCTGCTGCTTGCCTGATGCCAGCCGGTACAGGGGCGGCTGGGCGATGAAAAGGTGACCTTTATCGATTATGTCAAACATGTTGCGGTAAAAGAAGGTCAGCAGCAGGGTGCGGATATGCGCCCCATCCACGTCGGCATCGGTCATGATAATAACCTGATGGTAGCGCAGCTTATTATAGTCGTAGCCATCGCTGATGCCGGTGCCCAGGGCAGTAATAAGCGCCCGTATCTCCTCGTGGTCAAAGATCTTGTCCTTCGCTGCTTTTTCCACGTTGAGTATTTTGCCTCGCAGGGGGAGGATAGCCTGGAAATTGCGGTCACGCCCCTGCTTGGCCGAGCCGCCGGCGGAGTCGCCCTCCACCAGGTATAATTCACAGTCCTTCGGGTTATTGCTGGCACAATCTGCCAGCTTGCCCGGAAGCGTACCGAACTCAAGGCCGGTTTTCTTGAGGATAAGGTCGCGTGCCTTGCGGGCAGCTTCACGTGCCTTGGCGGCCAGCAGGCACTTGTCTATTATCGATTTGCCTTCGTCAGGGTGTTTCTCCAGGTACTCGTTGAGCCCGTCGCTGGCCACTGACTCAACCTGCCCCTTTACTTCAGGGTTTCCCAGCTTGGCCTTGGTCTGACCCTCAAACTGGGGCGACCCGACCTTTACACTGACCACGGCTGTCAGGCCATCGCGGACGTCCTCGCCCGACAGGTTGGGATCATTGTCCTTGAGGAACTTGTTTTTACGGGCATAGTCATTGAGTACGCGTGTCAGGGCGCCGCGGAACCCGGTCATGTGGGTGCCGCCTTCCTTGGTATTGACGCAGTTGGCGAAGGCGGTCACGTTTTCCGAGTATCCGTCATTATACTGGATGGCGATCTCCACGGCGGTGCTGTTGATCCTGCCGGAGATGTATATGGACTTATCCAGTACCTGGCGGTTCTTATTTATGCGCCTGACCAGGCTGGCAATGCCGCCTTCGAAGAAATAATTGGTCTCGCGGTCGGTGCGCTCGTCCTTGAGGCTGATCTCGGTGCCTTTATTAAGGAATGCAAGCTCACGGAGGCGTTCAGCCAGCTGGTTGAAATCATAATCGATCTCCCCGAATATCTCGGGGTCGGCCATGAACGATATGGTGGTTCCGGTCTGGTCGGTCCTTCCCACGGATTTCACGTCCGCCTGGCGGATGCCCACCTTGTAATCCTGCCGCCAGATCTTGCAGTCTCTACTCACCTCGGCGCGCAGCCAGGAAGAAAGCGCGCTGACCACCGATGCTCCGACGCCGTGCAGGCCTGAGGACACGCTGTAGGCGCCGTCGCCGAACTTGCCGCCGGCATGCAGGGTGGTCATCACTACTTCAAGAGCCGAGATGCCCTTTTCGGGATGTTTGTCAACCGGTATTCCCCTGCCGTTATCTGAGACTGTTACGGAGGTGTCTGCATTGACGGTGACCTGTATCCTATCGCAGAAGCCGGCCATTGCCTCGTCAATGCTGTTGTAGACTATTTCGTAGACCAGGTGATGAAGGCCGTCCTTACCGGTGTCGCCGATGTACATGCCCGGCCGCATGCGCACGGCTTCCAGCCCGTCCAGGACGCGGATATTTTCCGCGGTGTATTCGCCGTTGTTGGATCCGTTGATCTGTTCAGGAGTCATGGTTTATCTCTTGCGCTGAATGTCGCCCATCCAAAGCCCGCCGGTAAGCGAGATATCAAGATAAGCATCACAACATATTGTGTTTGCTCAACCGAAGTACACAAGGACTTGCAATTTCAGTGATTAGTATAGCATATCCCGGGCGAAAATGCATCAGCCTCAGAAGGTTTATCCTGCCTCCTTGACTCCCTGCCGGGCGAGCTCGTCCGCCCTCTCGTTCAAGTTGTTTCCGGAATGGCCGGCGACCTTGAAAAACCGCACATTATATAAGGATACCAGTGAGAGAAGCTTCTCCCAGAGGTCACGGTTTTCCACCGGTTTCCTGGCGGCATTGAGCCACCCGTTTCGCAGCCAGGCGGCATACCATTTTTTTTGCATACAGTTAACCAGGTACGCGCTGTCGGTATAGACCTCGACAGCGTATTTCCCCGATTTTATCTGTTCCAGCGCCCTGATGCAGGCGGTCAGCTCCATGCGCTGATTGGTAGTGTCCCTCTCTCCCCCGTGTATCTCCCTCAGGCGGCTGCCCTGGCGCAGGATGGCACCCCAACCACCCTTGTTGGTGCTATACTGGTTCCCCGAGCAGGCGCCATCGCAGTAAATTATTATTTTGTCAGTACCCGGCATGCACCAATTATACGCTATTGTGAATCTGCCGGGACCCCATTATATTCTTGCCGTGCCAATATAATCGATGTTAGAATTCACCTGATTTTACTTTCATCGTATATCCCATGATTTTAATAGGCGAAAATATCCATATCATTTCGAGGTCAGTCAGCGAGGCCGTCAGGAACAGGGATGCTGCGCCCATACAGGCTCTGGCAAGTGCGCAGGCTGTGGCAGGGGCCGACTATCTCGATTTAAACCTGGGCCCGGCCCGCAGGGAACCGGAAGAAGTGGCTTCATGGCTGGTGAGAACAGTCCAGGAGGTCGCCGACCTGCCGATATCCCTGGATACGATGAACCCTTTAGCCATGGAGGCGGGGCTGAAACTGTGCCGGAAGAGAGCACTCTTGAACTCGGCGTCCGGTAAGTCTGAGAGCAGGGAAAGCATGATGCCCCTGGCCGTAAAATATAATACGCAGGTCGTCATCTCTGTTATCACGGACCGGGGCTGCCCGCCCGATGTCGATTCCAGAGTTGAGAGCATCATGGAGACCGTGGCTTATGCCAACGATATGGGCATCGCCAATGAGGACATCTGGGTGGACCCGATCGTTTTGCCGGTTAGCGCCGACCAGAAGCAGGTGAGTGAGGCACTGGAATTTATCAGGATACTGCCGGACCTGCTGCCGGGTGTGAAATCTGTGGTAGGACTTTCAAATGTATCTAACGGTACACCGGCCAACCTGCGCGGTGTCCTTAATCGCACCTACATGGTGATGCTGGAAAGGAACGGCCTGTATTCTGCCATCGCAGATGTGCTCGACGGGGAACTGGTAGAGCTGAATAGCGGTGGATTAAAAGACGCCAGGGTGCTTATCCACAGGGTGATGGACGGAGAGCCGGTCGATGCTGAAGCATTGCCTGAGAAAGAAAAGAATTATGTTAAAACGGCCAGGATATTGATGGGTGACGCGCTGTATTCTCACGCCTGGCTGGAAACTTAGTCGAGGTAAAGCTTATGGAATACAAGGCGCCCCTGGAAACATACTCTGGCAGAGTCAGGGCAGTTACCATCGGCAGGGGCAAAAAGGCTTTAAGGGTGGGCGGAAGTAATATTTTGCCCCTGCACTATTTCGAAGGCGCAGTGCCAAACAGGCCCGTGATTGCACTCGAGGTGGACGATAATGGCGCAGCCGGTTGGGCCGGGTCTGCAGTGGAGCCTTTCAGGGACGTGGTCCATGACCCTGTGAAGTGGGCCGGCAGGTGCATGGAACTGGGCGCCGACCTGGTCTGCCTGCACCTGGAGGGCACTGACCCGCATGGGGCCAACAGGACGGCGGCAGAGGCCGCCGGGCTGGCCAAAAAGATGGTGCAGGAACTGGATTCGCCGTTGATTGTTTACGGCTGTGGCGATGATAAAAAAGATGTTGAAGTACTGGCGGCAGTTGCGGAGATATGCAGGGGTGAGAACCTGTTGATAGGTCCGGCTGTCAAGGAGAATTACGAAGCCGTATTACGGGCGATTGTGGATAACGGCCATTGCATCATTGCACAGACGCCCATAGATATAAACCTGGAGAAGGAGCTCAACGTTAAGCTGCTCAAGCAGCTGCCGCCCGATCGAATAGTCATCGATCCTCTTAGCTCTGCACTCGGCTACGGCATGGAGTACAGCTTCACCATCATGGAGCGTACCAGGCAGGTTGGCGTCGTCTATGGTGATACGGCTATGCAGATGCCTGTTATAGCAGACCTGGGCCGCGAGTGCTGGAAAACCAACCAGGCGAAATTGGATAGAGAGCAGGGCATGCTCTGGGAAAGCATCACGGCCATGAGCCTGCTGCTGGCAGGCGCCGACATACTGGTGCTGAGACATCCTGAGAACTGCCGCTTGTTGAAGGAAGCCATCGAAGGCAAATTATAGGAGGCTGATGTGGCAAGGAACGCGAGGCAGACCAGTGAGCTACGTGACTTTATCCTGGCTCAAGATAGCTGGGAGCCGGTCGGGCACACTCCTCTGCCGGGCATGCTGGACCTGAGAAACTGGGACAGGCGGCTGCTTGAGACCTGGAAACCGCTCTACGTGCCCGTTACTGATAAATGCAACCTTTGCACGTACGGAGAATGCAACCTGTCGGATGGCGGCAGGGGTGCGTGTGGCATGGATGCTCCGGCTGTACAGGCCCGCCTTACCCTGCGTACCTGCTGCGAGGGGCTGGCGGGCACACTGGCACAGGCGAGGAGGGTCATCGATTACCTGGTACAGGTTAAAGGCCGTGAATTGCCCGTAGGTTTGGGCGATAAGGTCGGCATCGAGGCGCCTCACATTCGGACAGTGTTAGGGTTGAAACCTGCGGCACTGGGCGACCTGGAGGGGATGCTGCCTTACGTGGAGGACCAGCTTTCCATGCTACTGGCCTCGGGCAATACGGGTTTTGAATCGAGTATTTTAGATTTGGAATCAAAGGCCATGCATGCATCGATGCTTGCCCATGTTGTGATGGAGGCTGCCGACCTGGCAGCAATCTCCGGTTTCGGCTTCCCTTCGTCACAGGCGGACACGGAAATGGTGGAAGTGGGATGGGGAAAGCTGGATGCTGCCAAGCCGGTTATAGTTATAGCCGGCAGCGATACAGTATCCGCAGTCTGCCTGATCGATTACCTCAGGCAAGGTGGGCTGGACAATAAGATAGAGGTGATCGGAATTGGCCCGGTTGCCCACGACCTTGTCCGTTACTGTCCCGGGGCCAGAATAGCAGGGCCTCTCTCGGAGCTGCTCAATTTCCTGCGCAGCGGTATTGCTGATGTGGTGATGTGTGGCGGGGGCAACTTGTTGATAGATATAGCGACCGAAACGCTGTCTGCGGGCGCGGCTTTCATCGCTACTGATGAGGGTGCGTCATATGGCCTGGAGGACCTGTCTGCCGTAGATACCGGGGATATACTGATTGAACTGCAGGGGGGCAAGGGGGTGCTGTTGACCGGCCCCACCAAGGCCGCTGCCGTGGCCGTAGCAGCCGCGCTCAAGTTTTCGGCATCCCGCAGCAAGGTATTGCCGAAGGAGGGAGAAGTCGGTCGAGCAGCATGCAGGATGCGGGTTGGCCGCGGACCGGTCATGGACAAGGAGATAAGAAAGGTTGGAGCGCCGCTGGTGCTGGGCACCATACCCGGGGTTATCGCCATCGTGGGAGGCTCGAACTACCCCGGCTTGCCGGGGGATATTGCCGATATCGCCGAGGAGTTTGCCAGGCGTAAATATATCGTCGTACTGGCCGGGGACTCAGCTATCGCTGCTGCCCTCAAAACGGACGCGGAAGGCAAGTCCATTTACGAGAAGTACCCGCCGGATTTTGATGCAGGCGGAGTAATAAATATTGGCTCGGGTGTCTCGGCCGCCCACATCAGCGGCGCTGCCGCCAAGATAGCCAGCATATTCGCGGCGCTCCCGCTGCGGGCCAATTACGAAGTAGTGGCGGATTATATACTTAACCGTGTCGGCGCCTGCGGGCTGGCCTGGGGCGCCTGCGGCGAGGAAGAACTGGCCCTGGCCACCGGCTGCAACCGGCTGGGCATCCCGGTTATCGTAGGCCCGCGCTGCATTAAATACGGGCGTCTCTACCTCAGCCGGCCGGGCGGAACCGACTGGAGCGTAATGGACGGCCGCGCCGGGCAAGTAGTGGATACAGGTGAGCCCTCCCCCGAGCACCTGATCAACCTGCTGTCAGAAAAAGGCGATGTTATGGTTGCGCTGGCCAAATTATGCATGCGTAGAAACGATACCCCGCAGGGCAGGGCTACCAAGCTCACACACTACATCGGCCTGCACAAACAGTATTTCGGAAAGCTTCCGGGCGATGTTAACCTGTTTGTCAGGAAAGCCTCTGACACACCCATTTTTTTCAAGAAAGAAGTACAGACACATTTAAGTGAGGTTGGCTGGCAGGAGAAGCCCGTCCTGTCGCTGCCCACCCTGATCGGCACCTACTGCTCGCAGGTTACGCTTGATGAAGTCGTGCATTGATACGTGCAGCCCACATTAGGATAAGCCATGTTTATGCGGATATAATATACAGTCAGACGGCCGGAATGATTATCAAGAGAAGGCGGAAACACAATGGTTGATGGAATATTCCCGGTTGATATCGGTCCCCAGTACGAGGGAGAGGTCATCCGCAAGGCCGATATGCGGGTAGAGTTCGGCGGACCCAATGTGAAAACCAAGTTTGAACTGGTTTCTATCAGAAAGCCGGATGAGGTTGTGCACGAGAAGGTGGAGATAATCGGGCCGGATCTTCCCGATATTGCCGAGGGCAGCAGCCATCCTATCGCCCTGCTGGTGGATGTGGCCGGGAGCCGCATGGAGCGGGACATCGAACCTGTGCTGGAACGGCGGCTGCACCTTTACCTGAACTATATCGATGGATTTTACCACATGAACCAGCGGCAGGATGTCTGGATGCGCCTGAAGAAGGCTTCTTTTAACGGGGGACTTCAATCGCTGAAGACGCTGGGTGAAATACTGATATTCCTTTACACTTCGGAGATAGATATCATCGAAAAGATACAGGTCACCTTTATCACAGACCCGGCCAGAGTCGATGAGTCATTGCCAAAGGCAGTGGAGGTGTACCGGGCGCGCGATGAGAAGATAAGGGGCTTGCGAGAGGCCGACGTTGAGGAGTTTTACAGCTGCGCCCTCTGCCAGAGTTTCGCCCCCACCCATATTTGCTGCATAACACCCGAGCGCATCGCCAACTGCGGCGCAATCAACTGGTTTGACGGCAAAGCCGCATACCAGATGGATCCTGAGGGGCCGATCCAGGCTGTGCCCAAGGGCGATATCATCGACCCGGTACGCGGTGAGTACAGCGGCGCCGATAAATTGGCGCTGGAGAAGTCCATGGGCACTTACGACAAGGTCTTTCTGCACAGCGCCTTCGGGTACCCGCACACGTCCTGCGGCTGCTTTCAGGCAATCTGCTTTTATATACCGGAGGCAGATGCTTTTGGCATCGTTAACCGCGATTTCGAGGGCGATACGGTTACGGGGGTTCCCTTTACCGAGATGGCGGGCGATACCAGCGGCGGAAGGCAGGTGGAAGGCTTCCTGGGCATCGCGCTGGAGTACCTGCGCTCGCCGAGCTTTCTTAAAGCGGATGGCGGCTGGTACCGCATCGTCTGGATGCCGGGCGTGATATTGGAGATGTACGGGGACGCCTGCCCCATGGATCTGAAAGGAAAGATAGCCACGGAGAAGGATGTTGCTAATGTTGATGAGCTGGTGGCCTTCCTTGACCATGCAGGCCACCCCTGGGTAAAAGGTGAAGTAAAATTACCCGTTTAACAAGGAGACGGAGTTGGCAATAAAGGGTACGGATATAGTCAAGCGTCTGCCGGAGAGCGGCAAGAAGAACTGCAGGGAATGCGGCCTGCCCACCTGCTTCGCCTTTGCTATGAAGCTGGCATCGGGCGGAATCGGCATCGATAAATGCCCGTATCTCGCTCCGGACGTCAGGAGCGAGATCGAGGGTTCGCTGGCGCCGCCCATACGGTTGGTCACCATCGGCAAGGGCGAAGGCGCCCTTGTAGTTGGCGATGAAACTGTCCTGTACCGCCATGAGAAGACATTTGTTCATCAGCCGGGGATTGCTGTGCTGGCGGCTGACGATGAGCCGGCAAAAGAGGTTGAGGACAAGATGAGGAAGCTGAAGGAGTTGCAGTTCAGTTGGGTTGGCAAGACGCTCAGCGCCGACCTGCTGGCCTTGCAGTACAGGTCGGGCGAACCTGCCAAATACGCAGCGCTGGTTAAGAAGGCGCTCTCCGACGCTGGCTCTCCGCTGATGCTGATTTCCGAAGACACCGATACTTTGCTGTACGCGCACGGTTTATGCGCTGAGAGCAAACCCCTGCTCTATCCGGTAACTGCGCAAAACCTGGAGAAGGTCATCGGCGCGGTGAAGGAAAAGCCGGCGGCGGTGGCCGTTAAGGCAGGCGGTGTGGAATCGCTGGTACACCTCACCAACAGGCTCAAAGAAGCAGGGGTTGAGGATGTCGTGCTGGACCCCGGCTCCAGAGACCTGCAATCAGCCGTGCGGGACCAGACATTGGTACGCAGGGCCGCGCTCAAGCAGGGCTTCAGGGCGCTGGGCTATCCCACTATCGCTTTCCCCTGCTTTATGACCTCCGATAGGCGCAGGGAGATGCTATTGGCCTCCGTGTTCATCCCCAAGTATGCCGGCATAATCGTGCTCTCCGATATCGATGAACACTCCCTGTTGCCGCTGCTGGTGCAGAGGATGAACATATATACGGATCCTCGTATGCCCATGTCCATGGAGGAGAAAGTATATCCAATTAATAACCCCGATGCCGCCTCCCCCGTGCTTATCACGACCAACTGGGCGCTGACCTATTTCATCGTGGCCTCGGAGGTTGAGGCCAGCAAGGTGCCCTCCTGGCTATGTGTCAAGGAGACGGGAGGACTGGGGGTGCTGACCGCCTGGGCGGCCGGAAAGTTCAGCGGCGACAGTATCGCGCCCTTTATCAAAAAGTGCGGTGTGGCCGGGTTGGTCAACCACAGGCAACTGGTCATCCCCGGAAAAGTGGCCCGCATCCGCAACGAGCTGAGCGAGGCTCTTCCCGACTGGCATATAATCGTGGGCCCGGGCGATGCCAACGAGATACCCGCTTACCTGCCGGAGCTGGTCAAAAGCTGGAAAGGGTAATCAAAAGTATCCCGTCATCGGGAAGAAAGGGGCTATTTTCACGACCTTGCGAGAAACATTGTGGCAGAGCGAGCTGATCGAAGAAAGAGAAACCAGGAGGGCAGCGAGGTGCAACAACCTTTAATATTGAACTACGCCCACCGCCATCCCCGCCACCTGATCGATATCCTCCAGAAAGTACAGTCGAGAGAAGGATATATTTCCAGTGAAGCCATGCTGAAGGTCGCCAAACATATTGGTATGCCTTCGGCGGCCGTCTGGGGTGTAGCCACATTCTATAACCAGTTCCGCTTCACCGCGCCCGGCAAGCGGCCGGTAAGGGTCTGCATGGGCACAGCCTGCCACCTGGCTGGGGGGCAGCTTGTACTTGAGGCAATGGCCCGAGAGCTCAAGATCGAGGTGGGTGAGACCAGCGAAGACCGGGAGTTCAGCCTGGAAAGGGTAGCCTGCATCGGCTGTTGCGCTTTAGCGCCCGTGATAACCGTTGGTAAGGATATTTACCAAAAGATGACACCTCCTAAAGTGGAGCAAGTGTTGGTGGAAATCAAGACAACATCGGCACAGAACGTGGTGGACTGTACGGGTCCGGCATGACTTACAGCAAGATACGCGAGCGGTCTCGGGAAAAATGGGAAGCACAGTATTCCGGCAAACTCATTCATATCCTTGTGGGCACGGCTACCTGCGGCCGTGCTGCCGGTTCGATGGCCGTCCTGGAGGCTATCAGGCGCGGAACTGAAGGGCTGGAAGGGAAGGCGAGGGTCTCAGAGGTGGGCTGCATGGGGCTGTGTTCCCAGGAGCCGCTGGTCGTGATCGTAAAACCGGGCGATTTCTCCGTCTGCTATCATCACGTCACTCCCCAGATGGTACCGCAACTTATTGACGGATACGTCAGGGGCGATGACCCCTGCCTGGAGCTGGCACTGGGGACGGTGGTGGGAGGCGGTAATGAGGCGGTATGTATCCCGGAGCTTGACCTGTTCAATAAACAGTCGAGGGTGCTGCTGCGCAACTGCGGCTATAATTCGCCACTGGATATCGACCATTACATCGCCTGTGGCGGTTACGCAGGCCTGGCCAGGGCGTTGACGATGAGACCGGCTCAGATTGTAAATGAACTCAAGAGGTCGGGGCTGCGAGGACGGGGTGGGGCAGGGTACCCCGCAGCAGCCAAGTGGGCGGTGTGCCGGCAGGCCTGCGGCAGTATCAAATACGTAATCTGCAACGCCGACGAGGGCGACCCCGGGGCATTCATGGACCGTGTCTTGCTGGAGAGCGATCCTCACGCCATCCTGGAGGGAATGGTCATCGCCGGGTACGCTATCGGAGCGAAACAGGGATATATCTACATCAGGGAGGAGTACCCGCTGGCCATCGAGCGGCTGGGGATAGCTCTCAAACAGGCCGGAGAAAAAGGCCTGCTGGGCGGGCACATTTTGGGCTCAGATATCAGCTTTAAGATCGAGATAGTCAAGGGAGCCGGCGCTTTCGTCTCGGGCGAGGAAACGGCTATGATTGCCGCCATCGAAGGCAGGCGCTCGTGGCCGGAGCACCGGCCGCCTTATCCCGCACAGGTGGGGCTGCGGGGCAAGCCGACTCTGGTCAATAACGTTAAAACGCTGGCATATGTTCCCGTTATTTTACAGAAGGGAGAGCGCTGGTTCCGCGGCACAGGCACAGCGGAAAGCCCCGGGACGGCGCTCTTTGCACTGGCCGGCAAGCTGGAGAATACCGGTCTGGCCGAGGTGCCCATGGGGACTTCGCTGCGCACCCTGGTTTACGATATCGGCGGAGGGATAAAGAAGGGGAAGCAATTCAAGGCAGTGCAGGTCGGCGGACCTTCGGGGGGATGCCTCCCCGCAAGCATGCTGGACATACCCATCGACTTCGATTCATTGAAGGAGGCCGGCGCCATCATGGGATCGGGTGGCGTTATCGTCATGGACGAGGACAATTGTATGGTGGATACCGCCAGATATTTCATTGACTTCAGCCGGCAGGAGTCCTGCGGTAAATGTACCCAGTGCCGCATCGGTACCTGCCAGATGCTCTCGATGCTGGACGAAATAACCAAAGGCAAAGGATCGCCGGCGTCCCTGGGAGCGCTGAAGGAGCTGGCCGAAGACATCAAGGCTGGCTCGCTCTGCAGCATGGGCAGGATGGCGCCTAACCCGGTGCTCACCACGCTGCGCTACTTTCGCGATGAGTACGATGCCCATGTGCTGGAACGACGCTGCCCGGCGCGCGTCTGCAAAGATCTTATTGCCTACTATATCCTGCCGCAGAAATGTGAGAGGGGCTGCGACCATTGCGTGCTGGCCTGTCCGGCCGAGGCCATCTTCAGCGATGAGGAAGGGCTGAAAGTTGTTGACCAGGAAAAATGTACGAAGTGCGGCAGTTGTGAGCTGGTCTGCCCCGCAGAGTATAATGCCGTGGTAAGGCTGTCGCCGGGCAGCCTCGTTCCCGGGAACCGGCGCACGAAACCGCAAACGCTTTCAAAGGAGCCTTAATGCCATGACGGTTACAATTGCAGTAGCGGGCAAGGGCGGTGTGGGAAAAACCGCCATCTCGGCCATACTGGTCGATTTCCTGTCCAATAAGGGTGCAGTGCTGGCGGTTGACGCTGATCCCAGCACCAACCTGAACGATGCGCTGGGAGTGGGCGTGACTGGCACAGTGGGCAGGGCGCGCGAGAAAATGACTGACGAATTCAAGAGTGGCCGCCTGACCATGGCCGTCTCCAAGCAGGAGATACTTGACGCACGCATACACGAGTCGCTGGTTGAAACCGACAGGTTCGACCTGCTGGCAATGGGGCGCCCGGAAGGGCCGGGCTGCTATTGCGCTGCCAACCATATGATACGGTTCTCCATTGACAAGCTGGCCAAAAGTTACGACTACGTGGTCATGGACTGCGAGGCCGGCCTGGAGCATATCAGCCGCCAGACGACGCAGGATATCGATTTCCTGCTGGCGGTGACAGACCCCACCATGCGCGGGCTCAATACATGTATCCGCCTGCAGCAGCTCAGCAAAGAGATACGCACCAACATAAAAGGAGGTCTACTGCTGGTGGTGAACCGCCTGCGCGACGGCCTGCCGCCGGAATTTAAGGAGGCCGTGGATAAATCGGGAATGATGCTCTTCGCCACTATACCGGAGGATCCTTATATCTCCGATCTGGACGTGAAAGGCAGTCCGCTTACTGCGCTGCCACTTGATTCCGGCTTCAGGCGGGCAGTTCAGGAGATTCTCTTCAGGCTGAAGATCAAATAGCTTCTCAGTTTTAAATGTATTGTTTTCAAATTGTCAATGGTATTGCTTTGTGTGATACTTTTTAATAACTTCAGCAACTTGTAAAGAGCATGGTAGATAAAAAAGGCAGGCTGCTCAGCCTGGCGGACATAGAGGGCAAGATCAGCCCCCACCAGTTGCAGGTGAAAGGTGCGCTGAAGATGCGGGCAGCGCCCCTTGAATATGTTAAAGATGTTGAGGCGCTGGCCGCTTTTTTAGGGGGCAATATTGAAAGTCCCGGCGTCGGCGAGGATTGGGCGGTCAGTAAGGAGATGTTCCCGGGTGTATCGGTTTGCTTTGTTTTTAACCGGCGGGACGACGAATTCCCGGCAAGGCTGAGGGCACTTTACAGCGGTGATAAGATTAGGATGATCAAGGGTGAAGAGCTTGCCACCATCACCATATCGTCGGCCAACCAGATGTTACGCTATGTGAGGGAAACCAATCCCCAAGTTAAGCTCCCGGACGTTTGCTACAGGGTTTAGTCTCCTGGACAATCAAGCATGGATGACGAGTTAAAAGCATTTATCGATACAAAGTTTCAAATTCCGCCCATCGAGGGAGCGGACAAGACATGCTCGCTGGGGGAAGCTGTTAGAAAGCATGTCAGTCCGGGCATGTCAATCCATTTTGCCGGCAGGAGCGGTGCGCTGTTTTACCAGCTGGTGCGTGAGTTCTGGGGGAAAAAAGGGGACTTCACCATCATCAGCCCCTATATATCGGCCCTGCTGCTGGCGCTTATCCGCGGCGGGCTGATGAAAAAGGCCGTGACCAGCTTTGCCGGCAACACTTATCCCACTCCCGGCCCCAACCCGCTGGTGCAGAA
>Ga0163209_1000669_pt1 | contig 15018 bp, 14 predicted proteins | sample Kivu_160m_FD_113538 | JGI IMG/M metagenome (GOLD analysis project Ga0163209, IMG submission 113538) | Freshwater microbial communities from Lake Kivu, Western Province, Rwanda to study Microbial Dark Matter (Phase II) - Kivu_160m | ecosystem: Environmental > Aquatic > Freshwater > Lake ...
CGCTTGAGCTTATGAGTTCGATGGTGAGACACTGGGGGATGTAGCGTCTGGAGAAAGACGCCCGGGCGCGAATGATGTGCGGGCGCTGGCGCCGGGGGTGTACTTTCTGAAGGAGGGAGGAGAGAGGAGTGAGGAGGGAGGAGCCGGAATCCGGAAGGTCGTGGTGACGCGCTGACGCGCGGGAGTGGAGAGTCGAGAGTAGAGAGTAGTCCGGAAGCGAAGGGGCGGGCGAAAAAAGCCGCCCCGAGAGATGCTCTAGCCGGGGCTCAGGAGCCTACCAGATTGCTGAGACCAAGCCAGAGTCGCTAATGGCGCGGTCCTTCGTGAGTACAACCGTGTCCTGGCCGAATGTCTGTTTGCAGACCAGTGCCGTGGCACAGATGATGGCGTCATGGATTTCGAGGTCGAGTGGCAGCAAGTCCACGATTTCGCTGGTCACCGGGTAGACTGTGCAGCGGTCGTCTGCGGCGATGATGGTCTGTACGGCACCGAACGAGAGCGCTATACGGCTGCGCCGGTGCAGGTACTTGAGTTCGGCCAGCACGATGACCGGCACGACGATCCGCGTATCGGTCCGTTCCAGCAGTTCGGCAGCACGTCTTCCCAGTCGCTTGTCGTCCGTAAGATACCAGACGAGCGCGTGGGTGTCTATGACGCAGACCATCACGCGTCGTCTGCGTAGCGGATCTCCGCCTTTCTGATGTCCTCTTCGCTGATGGTTCGCGCTTCTTTCCAGAGCCCGCGTAGCTCGGTGAACGGCCGTTTCCGTCCACGCGACACGTGCTTCTTGAGGCGAATCTCCATCCGGCGCAGTTCCTTCTCGGCATCAGTGAGCTTCCGCACGATGGTAAGCTTGGTCATGAGATAGAATATCGACCATTGCCGAGGATGTCAAGCACCATGAGCCGGAAGTCGTTGTGGTGATGAGATAGGCAAGGAGTCAGCAGGTAGCAGTCAGAAAGTGAGCAGTAGAGGGGCGGGCGAGGGCCCGCCCCTTACACGCCGGAGCATCGGTAGACCTATGGCGTCGGGGCAGAGGCGTCGAAGACCTCGGTCCGGATTCGGGCGAGGACGGCGGAGTCGAGGCCACGGGCGGCCCATTTGTCGAGCAGGACCTGGGAAGCATGAGCCGACTGGGTACAGGCACGGTTTTCCCCGGCGGAAAGCCGTGCCAGTCCTCTCGAAGATCTCGCCGGAGATGCCCTGCTGGCGCGAGAGTTTGTAGAGCTGCCGCGCGTAGTTGAGGTAGGAGACGTAGAAGATGGTGTGTACGCCGGCGGCGTTGAGCGTCTGGCGGGCCTTCACTTCCATCTCGCAGAGGCTTGCCACCGCCGCCTCGAAGCGCTTGAGCATATCCGGCCGAAGGTCATCGAGTATTGCTTTCACCTTGCCGGTATCGGTCTTTATCTGCCAGTTCATCCGTCTCTGATTCGGGTCAGTCATGCGAACTCCTTTCAGGTTAGCGGTCATCAGGGCCAGTCGCACTCCGCGGCTGTGGCCCCTCACTTGTATATGTGTCCGCAAGGAGCATGATCTGCTCAAGAATCTTCAGCTTCTCCGAAGCCTTCTACGTAACTCGCTATGTGGGAGCAAGTTAGCGTGACCAGCTATTTGCAGGCAACCCAAAACGAGGCCTTGCGAGTCGCCCTGGGAACCGTTCCCGGAACGGTTCGGGAGGCGGTTTGGAAGGCCTATTACGACGCCATTTGGACGGCGATTATTGCGGGCACGGTCAGGGCCTATCGCAGGTCGATTTGCAGGCGCACGAGCGGGGCGATTGTTGTTGCGATTTGCAGGGTGACAGGGACACGGACCTGCAGAGGGACGGTCGCGGCGATTTGCGGTCTGGATTTCACCGCGGTTTGGATAGGGACTGCCGCGGTGGTTCTTGAGGCGAATTGCAGGGGGATTCCTGCCGTGAATCTCGCTTGGGGTTGGGGGGCAGTATCCCAATCGAGGACTGGGTACAGCCACCGTTTTCGTCCGACGAAAGCCGTGGCAGTGCCTTTGAGGACGCGCGGTGCAGCCCCCGTTTTTCTTTCTGCCTCCGAGGGTTTGGGACACGATCCGAAACTCAAGAAGAGTCTCGGTCATGTCCCGCGTCTGTGACCCCTTTGCGGCGAGGAGTGAGGAGTGATGAGAGAGGAGGGAGGAGCAGGCTTGTAAGTATCTGTACGGGATGACTTTAGGCGAGACGTCGTCCTCTCGATTATTCTCTTGCGTTCGCTGTATCGACGTGTATAATACCTACGACTTTCAGCGAGGGTCACTACCGTACAATCGTAGGCAGTAGCTCTCGCTTCGATGGTTCTTGTTCTTTGACAATTTGGAGAAGAGGCAGGCTGATATTCATCTCAAGCTACTAAGAGCGCATGGTGAATGCCTTGGCAGTTGGAGGCTACGAAGGGCGCAGTCAGCTGCGATAATCGCCGGTGAGCTGCAAACAAGCTTTGACCCGGCGGTACCCGAATGGGAGAACCCGTATGGAGTCATGTCCATACATCGCCGAGTGAATACATAGCTCGGCGAAGTCAACCCGGTGAAGTGAAACATCTCAGTAACCGGAGGAAAAGAAAGAAAACTCGATTCCCTCAGTAGTGGCGAGCGAACGGGGAACAGCCTAAACCGATTCCAGTGTCAAGCCGGCAGGCGTTGCTGGAGCGGTGTCGCGGGAGCGGCCTGGTCTACTGCCGTGAGATCAAGGAGTTACAAAGGTTGTCGGTTAGTCGAAGACCCCTGGAAAGGGACACCAAAGACGGTGACAGTCCGGTAGGCACAAACTGACAACTCTCCTGGCCGTTTCCCAAGTACCACGGAGCACGAGAAACCCCGTGGGAATTTCGGACGACCACGTCCAAAGGCTAAACACTACCAACTGACCGATAGTGCACTAGTACCGTGAGGGAAAGGTGAAAAGAACCCCTGGCGGGGAGTGAAATAGAACCTGAAACCATGTGCTTACAATCAGCGGGAGCCAGCCGAACCCTTTCCGCAAGGTTCGGGTCCGGCGGTGACCGCGTGCCTTTTGCATAATGATCCGGCGAGTGTGCGTATGCAGCAAGGCTAAGGCTCAATGAGCCGTAACCGTAGCGAAAGCGAGTTCTAATTGGGCGTCAGTTGCATGCGCCCGGCCCGAAACCCGGTGATCTACCCATGGCCAGGTTGAACTCTCGGTAACACGAGAGGGAGGACCGAACCGGTGATCCTTGCAATAATCTCGGATGAGCTGTGGGTTGGAGTGAAAGGCTAATCAAACCGGGTGATAGCTGGTTCTCTCCGAAATGCCTTGAGGGGCAGTCTGTCGCGTTCAGTTGCGGAGGTAGAGCACTGGATGGGCGCTCTTTTACAATGTAGAAGAAAACCCGATCAAACTCCGAATGCCGCAACTCCAGAGCGATGGAAAGAGGCTATGAGCTCTAAGGTCCATGGCCGAGAGGGGAATAACCCAGACCGCCGGCTAAGGCCCCGAAGTGTATGCTAAGTCGAAAAAGAGGTGAGGCTACTCAGACAGCTGGGATGTTGGCTTAGAAGCAGCAATCATTTAAAGAGTGCGTAACAGCTCACCAGTCGAGTGGTTTTGCGCTGAAAATTTATCGGGGGTCAAGCATACCGCCGAAGCCGCGGACTCGTAGCAATACGAGTGGTAGGAGAGCGTTCTGTTGTAGGTCGAAGGTGCACGGTGACGTGTGCTGGACGAAGCAGAAGTGATGATGCCGGAACGAGTAGCGTTAAATCAGGTGAAAAACCTGTTCACCGAAAGCCCAAGGTTTTCTGGGGAAGGTTAATCCTCCCAGAGTTAGTCGGTACCTAAGCCGAGGCTGAAAAGCGTAGGCGATGGAAATCCGGTCAACATTCCGGAACCACCTTGGCGCCGTTATGAGCTAAGGGGTGACGCAGAAGGAAAAGCCCGGCCCCGTGTTGGATCGGGGTCTAAGCCATGGCGATGGGGCGTTGGCAAATCCGCGCCCGTAAGTCGCTGTGGCGAATGGGACGCTCCCGCAAGGGAGCGGAACCGGGCCGGCCCGACTGCCGAGAAAACCCTCTGTGCCAGGCGTCCGGGTGACCGTACCGTAAACCGACACTGGTGGGTGAGGAGAATATCCAAAGGTGCTCGGGTGACCTCTTGTTAAGGAACTCGGCAATCTAGCCCCGTAACTTCGGAATAAGGGGTGCCGGCTTAAAGCCGGCCGCAGTGAAGTGGCACTACCGACTGTTTAACAAAAACACAGGTCTCTGCTAAGTCGTGAAGACGATGTATAGGGACTGACACCTGCCCGGTGCCGGAAGGTTAAGGAAGGGGGTCAGCCGCAAGGCAAAGCTCTCGACCGAAGCCCCGGTAAACGGCGGCCGTAACTCTAACGGTCCTAAGGTAGCGAAATTCCTTGTCGGGTAAGTTCCGACCTGCACGAATGGTGTAACGAGTGGTGCGCTGTCTTGACAAGAAGCCCGGCGAAACTGTAGCGGCGGTGAAGATGCCGCCTGCCCGCGATTGGACAAAAAGACCCCGTGAACCTTTACTATACCTTGTCATTGGATTCTGGCAGGGCATGTGTAGGATAGGTGGGAGGCGATGAAGCCCGGGCGCTAGCCCGGGCAGAGCCAGCGGTGAAATACCACCCTTGTTCTGTTGGGTTTCTAACACCGCGCCGTAATCCGGCCGGTGGACAGTGGCAGGCGGGTAGTTTGACTGGGGCGGTCGCCTCCCAAACTGTAACGGAGGCGCTCGAAGGTCGGCTCAGCACAGACGGTACTGTGCGTCGAGCGTAAGGGCATAAGCCGGCCTGACTGTGAGAGCGACGGCTCGATCAGAGACGAAAGTCGGACCTAGTGATCCTGTGGCTCTGCGTGGAAGGGCCATAGCTCATCGGACAAAAGGTACTCTGGGGATAACAGGCTGATTTCGCCCGAGAGTTCACATCGACGGCGAAGTTTGGCACCTCGATGTCGGCTCATCGCATCCTGGGGCTGAATAAGGTCCCAAGGGTTGGTCTGTTCGCCCATTAAAGCGGTACGTGAGCTGGGTTCAGAACGTCGTGAGACAGTTCGGACTCTATCCATCGTGGGCGTAGGAAACTTGAGGGGAGTCGTCCATAGTACGAGAGGACCTGGATGAACGTACCTCTGATGTACGAGCTGTCCTGCCAAGGGCACTGCTCGGTAGTCAAGTACGGCAGGGATAACCGCTGAAGGCATCTAAGCGGGAAGCCCACCCCAAGATTAGGTTTCCCGTGTGACCCCCGCAAGGGGAGTCACCCTGAAGGCTCCTGGTAGACTACCAGGCAATAGGCCACAGGTGGAAGCGCAGCAATGCGTGTAGCCGAGTGGTACTAATCAGCCGTGCGGCTTGAGATTTCGGTCTGCTTCTTCTCCTTTTTACATTCTGGAGTCAGATATTCCCGGCGGTGATTCCGGAGGGGCAACACCTCTTCCCATTCCGAACAGAGTCGTTAAGCCCTCCAGGGCCGATGGTACTGTGCTGGCAACGGCATGGGAGAGTAGGTCGCTGCCGGGTTTTGCTTTTGGCCCGCCGCCGCGCGGCGAACCGGTCGGATGCGTTCGATTCGTCGGATCGTGCCGGCGGTCGTTTTTTTGTTGACATGAATACCGAGGGGGTTATCATCTCAGCGAGTATGGCACTCGAGATGCGCTGTAGAACCATCCGGATTTTGTCTGGAACGTTCCAGAGTGCGTCGCGAGCTGCCGGCTCGTCCGAAATCCAAAAAAGAGAGGAGGTGAAACCCAATGAATAAGAAGGGCTTCACACTGATAGAACTTCTCGTCGTTATCCTGATCATCGGTATCCTGCTCGCCCTCATCATCCCCAACTTCGTGCTGTTCCAGGAGCGCGCCCGTCGTACCTCCGTGAAGAACAACATGCACGTCGTCCAGACCTGCATGGAGGCCTATGCGACCGATCACAACGGTAACTACCCGAGTGAAGAGTCGGATTGGACCGATGTCGAGGACATCTTCTTCGCGTACTTCCCGGGCGGCGACCCGATCGGCGTTGATGGTTCGCCGATTTACGGCAATGCGCCAATCAACCCCTATACCGGCATCCGCTACAACTACGAAGACGAGGACCTGCTGTACCTGACGGATCTGCTCGACGAGCAGGGCCAGAACGCGCAGCAGCGCAGTGACGATGAGGAATGCCCGTACGCCGACCTTGAGGCGGAGAATGATCTGCAGGGCACGATCGAAGTGCTCGGCTACATCCCCGAAGCGGCGTCGGACTACGGCACTGTGCAGGAGTACGGTATCTGCGGTTATGGCCGCGACGTAACGCAGCCGATGTTCGACCGTGACGAAATCAACGAAGAGTTCATATACTTCGTGCTTCATAACTAGCGCTACATCGGCGTGAATTGGGCGGGGCCCTCGTGGCCCCGCCCATGCTTTTGTCAGAGTTTTCCCGACCATTGAGGCAGCAACTGCAGCGGGCTCGGGTATTCCCCGGGACGTCCGGGCAGTATCGTCGTGCCGCGGCGGCGGATGACCGTCCCGTTCCTGCGGAGTTGCGGCCAGCTTGACACCGTTGCGACCACTTCTATAATCGCTCAGCGATGTCGAGTTACCCCGAACCGGTCATCAGTGTCACGCGGCTGAGCAAGACCTACCGTACCGGGCTGCGGATGAAGCGCGTCCAGGCGTTGAATGACATCAGCCTCGAGGTTGAGAAGGGTGAGATATTCGGATTTCTGGGCCCGAACGGCGCCGGCAAGACGACACTCATCAAGATATTGATGGGGCTGACCGAACCCACGTCCGGCACCGCGCTGGTCTTCGACCGGACGCCCCGCGACGCGACGGCCAAGGCGAGGCTGGGATTCCTCCCGGAGTCGCCCTATTTCTACGACCATCTGACGGCCCGCGAGTTCCTCGGTCTCGCCGCCCGCCTTTCATCGGTGCCGAAGTCGGAGGCCGAGGGCCGCGTGACCGGGCTGCTGCGCCAGCTCCGGATGGAGAAGTCGGCCGACATCCAGATGCGCGGTTTCTCACGCGGCATGCTGCAGCGGATGGGGATCGCTCAGGCGCTGGTCGCCGACCCCGAGCTGGTCGTGTTGGACGAGCCGATGGGCGGGCTCGACCCGATCGGCCGCAAGGAGTTCCGCGACATCATCGTTGACCTGCGCGAGCGGGGCAAGACCGTCTTCTTTTCCACGCACATTCTCTCCGACGTCGAGATGATCTGCGACCGCGTCGGGATCGTCATCGAGGGCCGTATGGTCGAAGTCGGCCGGCTCAGCGAGATACTGACCGGCGACGTCGAGTCGATCGAAGTAACCGTCAAGGGTGTGACCGGTAAGACCCAGAAGATCCTCGAACGCGTATCCCAGCATTCACTCAAGTCCGGGGACGTGTTGCTGCTGACGGTCAGGAACGAGGAGGATGTGGACAAGATCATGGCCATCGGCCGGGAAGTCGGCAGCATCCGGGTGGTCGGCATCGTTCCGCAACGTCGGACGCTGGAGGACTACTTCATGGAGCACGTCGCCAGGACCGGGAGGGAGTCATGACCGACCGGATATCCGGGGTGGCGCTGAACACGTTCCGGGAGTCGGTCCGAGACAAGGTACTCATCACGCTGATCATCTTCGCGGTGCTGGTCATGGGCAGCGCCCGGATCATCCAGCCGCTGGCGCTCGGTGAGGAGGCCAAGATCATCAAGGACCTCGGTCTGTCGGCCATCACCTTGTTCTGCGTGCTGATAGCAATCCTGGTCGGGGGCCGCATCGTGTACCGGGAAGTCGAGAAACGTACTATCTACATCATGCTGGCCAAACCGGTCCGGCGCTGGGAGTTCATACTCGGCAAGTACCTCGGGCTGATGGCGGTCCTGGTCGTGAGTCTGGTGGTGATGACGGCGGCCTTCTACGTGATCCTGCTGGTCCTGGGTATCGGGGCGCCCCCGTACCTGCTGCTGGCAATTCTGTTGACCCTGTTTGAGCTTGCCATCCTGACTGCGGCTGCCGTGCTGTTCTCTACCTTCTCGACCCCGATCACCGGAGCGGTGTTCGCATTCGCCGTCTACTTCGTAGGCCACCTGACCCGGGACCTCAGGCTCCTGGCCGCGATGAGTCCGTCGCCGGTCGTCAAGGTTGCGAGCTACTTCCTTTACTACGTTCTGCCCAACCTGAGCAATTTCAACATCCGTCCGGAGGTCGTCTACGGTGCGCCGCTGGATCCAACCGCGCTGGTGCTTTCCGTGTCGTACGCCCTGGTCTACAGCGTGACACTGCTCCTGATTGCCGTTGTGATTTTCAACCGGAAGGAGTTCTAGCGCCGGTGCTGACCGAAGTCACGCCCCGACCCCGCGCGCCCGGGCGCGCGGGTCCGCTTGCCGGTATCCTGCCCGTGGTTCTCATTGTATGGGGGTTCGTCGGCGCCTACCTGCTTCAGCTCTCACTGGATCGCGCCGGCGAGAACCGGATGCGGGAGCGGGCGATGGCGGAGATGGCGTACTTCCCGTCGGGCCGCTTCCTGCGTCAGGCCTCGATCGAGTACCAGAGCCTCGCCGCCGATTTCATCTGGCTCCGGGGAATCCAGTACTACGGCTACCATCTGATGTCCGACCGCAAGTACGAGTGGCTCGGCCACGTGTTCGACATTCTCACGTCCCTCGACCCCGGGTTTATCGGCGCGTATCATTTCGGCGCGATTACTCTGGCCTGGGACGCAGGCAAACCGCATGAGGCCGTCGACTTCCTTACCCGCGGTATGAGGGCGAACCCGATGAGCTGGCAGATTCCGTTCGACGCCGGTTTCATCTGCTACATGCTGCTGCGCGACTACGGCCGCGCCGGTACGTTCTTCGAGGTGGCGGCGAAGATGCCGAATGCCTGGTTCGTTCTCGCCCGCTGGGCCGCGATCGCCAAGGCCAAAGCCGGCGATTTCCAGACGGCCCGCGAGATGTGGCTTGACATCCTGAACGGCACCGAGAACCGGGCCCTCAAGGCGCTGGTCGTTCGCCAGCTCAAGAATCTTGACCTCTCCGAAGCGACCGACCGCCTTCAGAAGGCGGTCCATCGCTTCGAGCAGGACCGCCGGCGACTGCCGGCCGATCTGCGCGAACTGCTGACGGCCGGGTATGTCGACCGAATCCCGGCAGAACCGTTCAGCGGTCGCTTCTATCTGAAGGACGGCAAGGTTCTGTCGACAACGCCGCCCAACCAGCGGGAGTAGCGGCGGTGTAACTTGACAGAATGGCATTATTGCCCTATAACTGAAGTGAGGAGAAACCATGCGCGACGATAAAAGAGGCTTTACTCTGATAGAGCTGTTGGTAGTGATTCTGATTCTGGGCATCATCATGGCGATGACGATTCCCAGAATCGCCGGTGTGCGTCAGCAGGCCCGCGAGGCCGCCATGAAGATGAACCTCCACAACGTCCAGGTTGTGATCGAAGAATTCCACGCCGAGCAGGGCTACTACGCCGAAGATTTCTACGAAGACGGCTATGGCTATTGCTTCCCCGGCGGAGTCTACGACCGGGAGCTGGGTAGACTGCCGACAAACCCCTGGACCGGCCGGCAGATGGACCCGGATGAGTTCAACCCCGAGGACTACGACAAAGAAACCGACTTGAGTGACAATACCGAAGGCGGACCGAACGACCAGTACGACTACGAATACGGTCATATCATCTACGGCATCTGGACACCGGACGGTGCGAACTATCCGACGGGATACGGACTGGTCGGAATCGGCCGCGGTGGTGTCTCGATCCGGTCTTATAACCAGGACGACGAAGCAATCATCTTCCTGCTGCACAGCTAGGAGCAAACATGTCCCGGTTTTCATCCTTGACAGCGCTGAGGCGTGTTCCTATAATTCACGCAGTGAACAGCACTTCACGCGTCGAGCGCGGGTTCACGCTCGTCGAACTACTGGTAGTGATATCGGTACTGGGGACTATCCTCGCCTTCTTCGTTCCGACAATTGTCGGCCGCGTTACCACTAACGCGCGCCGGGTCGCGACCATCCAGGAAATGAGAATGCTCCGTGATGCCATTGCCGGCAACGCAGACGTAACAGTGGGCGGCGACATGGTCCTGACCGGGTTCAAGAACGACGTCGGCCGGTGGCCACGCAGCCTCGTCGAACTCGCCACCAAGAATCCATTCGAACCGGGGTACCCGAACTATCCCGGCAAGGAGACCCTGCCGAACTGGGACCCGTACCTCCAGAAAGGCTGGAACGGTCCCTACGTGCGGGAGGACGGCAACATGGGCTATCTCTTCGACGCGTGGGGTGATACCTACCGTTTCTACGCCGAGGGGAGTGAGACGCTGGCGCTTTGGAGCGCGGGGCCGAACATGCTTTTCATCGGCGACCCGGGCGGCGGCAATGACAGCGACGACATCAAGGTGAACTTCTGATGGCTACGAACAAACGCGGACGGGCACGCGGCGTCACCCTGCTCGAGTTGCTGGTCGTGCTGATGATCCTGAGCATCATCCTCACCGCCGCCGTCAAGACGTGGGACGTGACCCTCGAGCGGGGTCGGGCCCAGACCACGGCCAGCAAACTGAAACAGCTTGTCACTGTCATCGTCGGCGACCCGGACTACATTGTCGCCGGCCAGCGCGCGGATTTCGGATTCGTCGGCGACGAGGGGCGGCTGCCGAACAGCCTGCGGGAACTCGTGGTCCGTCCGACCATTTCCGACAGCGTCTGGCGCGGGCCATACATCCGTTCGACTTTCAGTCAATCCGATGACGGGTACCGGATTGACGGCTGGGGGGACACGATCATCTACGGACGCGAAGCCTACGCCAGCAACGACAGCCTTTTCGTGCGCAGTTACGGCGGGCGCGGTTTCGCGGACAGGACCCGCTGGCAGACCCTGAACTTCCAGTACAGCTATGACGACCTGATAAACAACACGGTGGCAGGCCAGATCGTGGATGTTCGGGGTAACCCGGCGCCGCTCTCACGCGAGTCCATCATCAGCGGGCTCAAGGTGACGCTCTACAAGCCGGTCGACGGCAAGCTCACGCCGGTTGACCAGGTAACCACCAACGCTGCCAGCTTCCATTTCTACGGCGTTCCCCAGGGCACGCACCGGCTTGTGGCCATGTACAAGAACATCTACGCAATTCCGCCTGAGTCATCAATGACGATTCAGGACGTGCCGGTCTATCCCGGTGTCGGGGCGCGCGACGTAAGGATGCGGCTCCCCATGGATTGGGATGCACCACTACAGTGACAAGGAAGTGTGACGTGAAAGGCAGACAGGGCTTCACTTTGATGGAACTGCTGGTGGTGCTGCTCATCATCGGCATCCTGAGTACAGTTGCGCTCCGTACCATCGACGCAACCCGGGACCGTGGGCTGTTCGACCAGACCACCAAGGAAATGAACGAGCTGGTCCATGCGCTTGTCGGCAACCCGGATTTGACCTACGACGGCCGGCGCGTCGATTTCGGGTATTTCGGAGATCTGGAATCGCTGCCGCCGGGCGGCGACTTGAGGTACTTGGTGCACAGCACCGGCGACCCGGCCTGGAAGGGTCCCTACGTTCGCATCATGGCCGAAGGCGACACAGCCGGCTACCGGTACGACGCGTGGGGTAGAGAATACACCCTCAACGTGTCGAACTATACTATTCACAGCGAAGGTGGGGGCAAATACCCGATGACCGTGAAGCTGGCCGATGAGAAGAGCCAATTGTACGACAATGTCGTCAGCGGCTCCTTCCTCGACCGCGACGGTAACCCACCGGGAACGAATATCAGCACCGCATACGAGGTCAGGCTGTACTACAACAATCGATTCGCCCACCCCGGTAATATCGAATACGCGTCTGTGCGTCCCGAGCCGGGCGGGTCCTACGAGATCTCGAACACGCCGGCGGGCGGGAACTTCGCAGTGCCGATCGGCGTACACAAGATGGAAGCGATCGCCCCCGGTGGTGAGACGCTCACGCGCTACGTGACGGTCGTGCCCCGCTCCCACACGGTGGTGGACTTCAAGTTCACCCGGTCGTTCTGGGAGAAGCTGCGGATGGTCGGCTCGGCTGAGCCCACTCAAGATAGCGCTGGTTTCCTCATCAAGATCTTGAACGACCAGCCGGAGGAGCTGACCATCAATTGGGTTCATTTCTTTCAGACGCCGGAATCTGCGTTCATGAGGGATTTCACCATCGACGGGAATCACCCCAATGGATTCCCGCGGTTGGCCGCCGACCCTGGCGTGGGGAATGGCGACACCGTCTTTTTTGCACCGGTGACGATAGGGCCGGAAGGCTCGCAGTTGGTTGAGCTTTCCTTCCTGCAGTTCTACCCGGTCGCCATCCCGGCGCCGCCAGACGACACGACGGCCAACCTGTTGGGCAAGACATTCCAGCTCCGTTTCGATGATGGCTCAGAGATTAATTTCACAGTTCCCACAACCGTACCGTGACGATTGAAGATATAAGGAGGAATATTGGCAACCGGTAGCGTCTTCGGCAATCTATTCGGGGGCGGCGGCAAAGGCACGCTCTGCATTGATATCGGTTCCAATTCGGTGAAGTTCGTGAAGATGGAAGGCGGCCGCGTCACCGACTATGGCTTCAAGGAGATCGGTGAGGCATTCGACGTTCCTTCCATCCTGCGCGAACTGGTGAAGGAATACAAACCCGGCGAGGTGTTCAGCTTCGTATCGGGGCCGTCGGTGAGTCTGCGCCAGGCTCCGTTCCCGAAGATGAACCGCCGCGAGCTCAAGGACGCAATCATGCTCCGGCTGGAGAAGTACTCGCCGTTCACCGTCGACGAGGCGATCCTTGACTTCAAGGTCCTCGGCCCGGTACGCGAGGCCGGCGCGATCAAGGACAACGTCATGGTTGTGGCCGCGCGCAAGGACATCGTTTCCGACCACATCTCGACCCTGCGCAAGGCCGGCCTCGAGCCGTCCGGCATCGGCGTCATCCCCTTCGCCCTGCAGGCGGCGGTGAAGAAGTACGGCCGGGTACGGCCGGACGAGACCATCTGCCTGCTCGACATCGGGGCCGAGTTCACCGACATGATCTTCATGAAAGGCGAGCGGCTTGATCTCGCCCGGACGATAACGACCGCCGGCAATGCCGTAACCGAGGCCATGACGGTCGCCATCACCACCGAGGAAGGGCAGTTGGCGCTCGATGCCTACGATGCCGAGAACATGAAGCGTAAGTACGGCTTGCCGTCGGAGGATTCTGCCGACCGGCTGCCGTCCGGCATCATGGTGAAGCGGCTCGCGACTCTGCAGCGGCCCGCCCTCGAACGGTTCGTGGCCGAAATCAACCGGTCAATCGACTACTACCGCCGCGAGTTCGGCGAGACGAAGATCGACCGGCTGCTGCTCTGCGGCGGCACCGCGGCGATGAAGGGCCTGCGCGAGTACATCCAGACCAGCCTCGGCGTCACCACCCAGTTGTTCGACCCGTTCAAGGAAGGTGGAATCTACAAGAAGGGCACGACGCCGGAGACCGAACTCGGACACCGGCTGGTGACGGCTCTCGGCCTGGCCTACGACCACACGGCAGTCGACCTGTTGCCGGTCGAGATGAAGACCGGGAAGTTCATCGCCCGGGACATCCGGCTGGCGGTTGTCGGCGGCATACTCTGGGTTGCGTTACTCGTTGTTGTCTACGTTATAGTCGCCGGCTGGTCGCAGGCTGCGGCCATGCAGGTCAGCAAGCTGAAACATGACCTGAAGGCGACCGAGGATGCAAACAAGGAGTACTTCGCGATCGAGGCCCAGATACGGGAGATGGAAGCCAAGCAGCGCAGCCTGACCGCGGTCGTCGGCGAGGAGATTATATCGGTGCCGGTGCTGGCCGCAGTTACCAGGATGATACCGGACAACATCCAGCTCAATACCCTCGTCCTGACCGGACAGCGGACGGTGAAGATGACGGGCGTGGTATCGGCCGATCCGTTCCTACTCGATATCGACCTCTCCCAGTTCATGATTGACCTCGAAAACAGCCCCGGGTTTCAGCAGGTTCAGCTCGTGTCGAAGAACCGAAGTACGCTCCAGGGCGAACCGGTCCTGGAGTTCGAAATCCAGTGCGTAACGGAGTAAACCATGGCACTACTTGAGAGACGGGTATTGATTATCGGACTGGCTATCTATATCGTGCTGGGTATCCTTGCGGTCTTCCTGCTGTACCAGCCGCGACTGAAGTCCCGGCAGGAGAACGCCGCCCAGGCCGCCCAGTTGCAGCGGCAGCTTGATGAGACACGAGCCCGGGTTAAGGGCATCGGCAAGCTGCGCGAACGCGCGGCCGAGTTGCAGCAGGCGAACGTCCAGTTCATCGCGCGGGTCATACCGCGCTCACAGATGCTTTCGATGCTGCGACAGCTGGCACAGCTGGCGGCAGACCGGAAGGTACGGTTCCTTGAGGTTGCCCCGCCGTCGCTCGATACACTGCTGCAGCAGGAATCTCCGACTACGCCGCTGCGGACGGTGCCATTCATGGTTACCGTTCAGGGCCGCTACGTCGACGTCGGCCAGTACGTCGAGAGCCTCGACAAGTTCCCGTACTTCGTCCGCGTGCCCGACTTTGAGGTCAACGCGCGCGAGGACATCCGTCCCGAAGTCGAGGCCAAGCTGCTGGTCAATCTGGTTGCTTCGAGCCTGGCCATGGGTGGAAAACTATGAGAAGAATTGTCCTCGTCCTGGTGGTGATTGTAGTACTGGCCATTGCCGGCTACATGCTGTTGCGGCCGAAGCGGGCCCCGGCGCGTTCGAAGTCCAGGACCGCGCAGACAGATTCGACGGGGACCGTTCGTCCCGCCGGCACCCGCCGGACCTCCGGCAGGGTTGCCGGTACGCTCAAGGCGAGCACAAAAGAAGAACGTCGTACCAAGGCCAGACAAATAAAGGCCGCGGAGCGCGCCCGCAAGAGGGCGTTGAAGCGTGCGGAGCGGGAAAAGAGGCGGATGCTATCCAGATCGGCCCGTGGCCGGCGCGGCCGGACGCCCCGCAGCGGTTCGCAGCTCTACGTGCTCAAGGCGGTCGTCGCTACCGCCGGTGAGAACTACGCA
>Ga0163209_1000672_pt1 | contig 14975 bp, 10 predicted proteins | sample Kivu_160m_FD_113538 | JGI IMG/M metagenome (GOLD analysis project Ga0163209, IMG submission 113538) | Freshwater microbial communities from Lake Kivu, Western Province, Rwanda to study Microbial Dark Matter (Phase II) - Kivu_160m | ecosystem: Environmental > Aquatic > Freshwater > Lake ...
CAAACGACAAAATTGCTCTTTATTATGTCATTCAGAACAACGGCGTTCATCCGGCTTGGAAAAAATATATTATCGGAACACTCTTCCCCGCTATTCGCCGACAATTCGAAAGCGAAAAAATCTTTATCAATAGAATAGAAAACCTTGTTGATCCGGAATTCATACTTCAACGCATCGCATTCGAGTCCAGCCCCGATTACCAATCCAGTCTTTCGAACATTCGTGGTCTATTCGCGCAGTCAACCCATCTTCTTTTGCTGCGTATGAATCAGTACCCCTCTAGGCCCATCGTGACGATGAGCGCCGAAATACAAGACAAAGTTCAGGCAAAAATCGTCGCCTCGACAGAGAACGTCGATATCGCCTTCGAGGATCTCCCTCCACCCTTTTCAGATCCGGAAACCGAAAAAATCGATGATCTCTTAGAACGGGCCATTCGGATCATAACCGAAAATCTTCCAAGCGAAGAAATCGTCCTCAAAGAGGAAGTTGAAGCTATTTTAAATTCGCAAAAAAATCAGCCGACTCTAAGTTCAGAGAGTATTTCTAAAGTAAATTATTTAGCCGCCTGGATGAACAAATTCCGAATCAGAGATCTATCACGTATTTGGGATATCGATCTTTTCAACGACCTAGGAATTACTTGGATCGAAATACCCGAAGGATGGTTTTTCATGGGCGGAACGGATTTTGGGGATGAAAGAGAAATTCGCCGCGTTTACTTGAACAAATATTGGATCAGTCAAAACGAAATCACCTGCGCCCAATTCCGAAGATTCTTGAACGAAATTTCGCATAACAACTTAAGGACGGACAACCGCTATTGCTCCAAGCCGAATTATCCCGTCGTCATGATTAATTGGGACGAGGCCGTTCTTTTCTGTATTTGGCTCTCAAAGGAGACCGGCAAGAAAGTTCTTCTTCCGACAGAAGCCCAATGGGAGAAAGCGGCGCGAGGAGCCGACCGGAGAAAATACCCCTGGGGCAATCGTCCTCCCTCCAAGGAATTGGCAAATTATGATTCTCCCGCCGCTGAAAAAGTCGGTTCTTTTCCTAATGGCCGGTCGCCCTTTGGCGTAAACGATATGGTTGGAAATGTCTGGGAGTGGTGCCGGGATTATTATTCCGAAGATTTCTACCATATTAAGAAAGACTATTTTAATCCCCAAGGACCTCCGGGCGGTATCAAAAAGACGATTCGCGGCGGAAGTTGGTTCCACAAAAAAGCCCAGTCCGTCTATTATCGATCAGGCGTTCCTAAAACCACTCAAAAAAACGACATAGGATTTAGGATCGTATTAGAAGAATAAAACGGGAGGGAAGGTTATGAAATCATGGATTTCCATCCTTAGCGTTTTTTTGTTCGTTTCCTGCGGAGGAAATCCTCCCATCGAAAAGGAATTTGATAGCGAAATTCATGAAGCCTTCAGTCTTCTCCCGACTCGCCCCACAACAGAAGGACAAATCCCCAAATTCATCAATCTTCTCATGGACGTTACAGAATCCATGCAAGGATTCATGCATGCCAACCGGAACGACTTTCTCGAAGTCGTGACCTCTCTTGTTCCGAAATTATCCGAAACTGGCGCAACGGCGGACCGGGATCAGACGAGCCGATTAAAATATTTTTCATTTTTAAAAGAAATTAAAGAAGAAGAAGAGGGCTATTTATCCATGTTGGAAGAAAGCAAGTATGAAAATATCAATACGGACTATGAGAAAATCGAACCGTTGTTGAAGAACGATTCCTTCACCGTCATTGTGACAGACCTTCAATTCAATTCGATCCATGATTTCACGCGACTTTCGTTGCTCCTCCAGAATCTCGTTTTAAAAAGAAATTTCTTTTTTCAACTCCGAGCGTTGATGTTAAATTTCGATGGGAAAGTCTATCATGAGCTATCTGCAGAGAAGCTAACTTTGCCCTTTCAGGGGCTTCGGCCTTTGTTTATTATCGTCCTCGCGGGGCAACAATACATAGGTTTCGCCGATAAAATTTTTGAAAATACAAAATGGCAAACCCATTCAGAAGTTTTAACGATTTTGAAAATCGATCAATGTCTCCGGCCTTTGGTCTCTCCTTATCACGACGAATCCGGCCGCATTGTCGGCGATATATTGATTCAAGACATGTCCGAAGCCGAAAGCGGCTATCTCGGACAGACGATTACGGTCAACTCAAATTCGCCGGCAAAGGCGAACATTTCCATTAAAAGCCCTCTCTTCGAACAATGGCCGCTTAACGAGAAAAACCTTGCCGTCGCGACCTTTAAGCAGGGGACGAGAGACGACATTCCCACGTTCACTCAGACGGAATCGGAATACTCGGTGGAAAACGTTTCGATAAACGGCGGAAATGGTGAACTGACATTTGTCTTTGATATTCCGCCTAAAAACCCCGAGTACGAAGAGTTGCTTATTAAGTTTGATGTGATCCCGCAAAACCCTCCCCCCTGGATCGAAAAGTTCAACTGTGAAGAAAACGACCTAAAATCCTTCGTTAACCATACGCCTTTGCTTACAAAACTGGTCAACAATATCTTTTCCTATATCGACGATACGATCCGTCTTGCGACGTTCTTCATATTCGTTAAATATGGGAGTTGATCGATGAAATTCTTTTTTTGGGCGCCTAATCCCACCAGGCTCGGCTTAGAATTCAACGTAAAAACCTTTTTAGCAAACTGGGATTATTTTATTCTATTTCTTTCGATCGTCGTATTTGCTATATGCTTTGGATATTACTTGACTAGACCGGGGAAATGGGCTTTTGTCCGATATTGGATTATATTTATTATCGGCTTTGTTATCTCTCTTTGCGCGCCGATTGTATATCTATATCTCAAATTTGATCAATATACAAAAAAGCCCGAGGCAGTGAATAAGGCAGATTTTTTTTCCGCAACGATAATATACTCCCTCTTTAGATATTTCATCATTTTTCTATTGATCTACATTTTAGTTCTTTATTTTGGCCAATTCAAAGGAAGAAATCGTATTCGCGCTATGCGTAAATTTCCTTTTAAATTCATGCCATAAAAGAGCCAAACCATGAAAGAAAAAGTATTGGCAATCGGCATCGGCGGAACAGGGGCAAAAATCATCGAGGCTGTCATCCATTTAGCGGCATCGGGAAACACGCCGCAAGAAATCATTCCGATTCTCATCGACCAAGATAAAAGAAATGGCAACGTAAGAAGATGTCTCAAGGTTATAAAAAATTTCAAGCTTTTGAGTAAGGCAAAATATGGGCGTTTTTTCAATAGAACGATTACGACTATTTCTAAATCCAATGTAGCTGATGAGGATTATTTATGTATTCCCATTTTCAAAGAGATCGATTTTCAAACCGCAATTCAGTATCCAAAGAACCCGATGACACCCGCCGATAAACGTCTATTGACGGCTATCTATAATGACTTCCAGTTATATGGAAAAATCGACGTCGGCTTCAAGAAGCGGGCAAACATGGGATCTCTCATCATTGAGATGATGTTGAATAGTGAAGACAATATCATCAACAAAGCCGTGAATTATATCCGTGACAAATCCCACGCTATCATTTTTATTTGTGGGTCCATTTTCGGGGGAATGGGGGCTTCAGGAATTTCTAAAATTGGAGAACATATCAGAAGAGATTTACCCCAAACACCAATCATCGGAGTGAAAATGTTGCCATACTATAAGCTTCCGACGGCTATTGAAGAGGGAGATGAAGAGGATTTGAATTTGTTGAATTCGGACGATGATATTTTAGCAACCAAAGTCGCTTTAAAAATGTACGGAGAGAATGACGGCAAGACTTTCGATGATATTTTTATTTTAGGACTGGAGAATCCTACAAGCATCCCGACGGATGTTCTCCGGAGTGGCGGTGAAAGACAGGAAAACCCGGCACACGTTCTGGAGTTGATCGCTGCTTCGGCGATCGCTTGGGAAAGTGAAAAAAAGCAGCAGTGCCTTCATCATGTCTTCATGCACTCTATGACGGGAGATACTCGGAATGGACGATATGTCGCGGATTTCAAGGAACGCGACTTATGGCCAATTCGCGTCAACGTTCATCAGAAAAACAACAAGGCGATGGTTTTAGCCAAAAATATGGCTAAAGCAGTCATCGAACTCAAAGAATATCCGAAGGTTAAATCAAGGACACCCTGGTTTTTCGACGAATTGAAAGCATGGGCGACGGATCATACGACTTGGTGGGACGAAATGGCAAATTCGGAAAGATGGAAGGACGTCGTCTTGACGCACAATCGACTATACAAGAAATGGTCCATTATTTCATCCCAAATCGGCGGCTTCTCTAGAAAAGCCGACGTCGAAAGCTTAAATGAAGCACTATGCCGTTTGGGAAAGTTTCGTTATAAGGAAGAATAATATGCCGAATTATTTTTTCCTTCCAGGATCAATTAGAATCGAAGAGGGAGGAGAACGCGGCTGGACTAATATCCCGCCCTCTGGCATCATCGGTTGTCTTCCTCAAGTCAATTCCGAAGAGTTTATCGAACTACGAGAATTAATGACGGATAAGAGGGCTGCCTATTACTCAATTCCTAATCCCTGGGCTTCGGCTTATATGTTCGCCGGAATATGTGAAAGTAATGTTGATCCATTTCGAAAGCAATACCAACTGATCACGTTAAATATGGTCTATGATATCTTATACAATGATTTCTCGCTTGAATTCTTTCGATATAATAAAAATATTGAGATGATTTGGAAATTAGCCCCACCATACATCAAGTTCATGAAAGATGAACACGATGATGACGAAGTGATTCCATTTATTCTCGATCCCAAAAAATCCAAAATCGTCGGGGGACTATCCAAACGTTCGCTCGTCTGGTGCAATCAAAACTACAGGCTTAATTTTTCGCGGGCCGAGTTGCTAAAAAAAAAGGATTTATTTATCTATTTAGGTTCGATGCTTGTTGATTTGACAGTGCCAATAATAGAAAACATCGAATATAAAGGAAATATCATATCTCATCTTTGGTGTGATGTGGAGTTTGATAGACCCATCGACCAATACGAAATTGACCCAAATGATTATTATGAACCCCCTGGTTGCGTTCCGTGGTTCAGAAATAAAAAGCCATCATCGAAGGTGAAGGACCGCTTTTTCAAGAAAGAAATCAATAAAATCGTCGTCGATTCTCACTCTTTGAAAGACAAGAATAATTTTGGAGAAAAAGCAAATTATTTATATGAGTATTACTACGATAAAAGCAAAGACCCGAAAAATGAGAATGCCTATTTATATCCTGACGCTTTGCTTCCATATGATAAAATAGAGGTCTGCCCAGTCGAGAATCTAGTCAATAAAGAACATATTCTCGTTATAGGAAAAGAACAGCCAAACGGGAAGTCTAGCGAAAATAGTTCGATCCTTGATTTCCATTACAAACAAATCATTTCTCCAAAATACGGAGCGAAAAATATCATTTTCACTGCCCCGATTCACATAGATTTCTTGAAAGCGAATATCGGGAATATTAACGGAATAGAGATCGCCGCCCAAAGCGCTATAAATTATGCGCTAATTAAGTATAAATATTCGATTAATGAAAAAGATAGTGAGAATTCCATTTTATTGGAAAAGAAATATTTCACAAGGGCGATCGGCATCTGGCCGCCTTTTCCGACTCCTTTCTGCAATACTTTTGCCGTCGAATATAAAAGAATCATTAATAAAGATGAAAAAGATAGTTTCAATAAAAGCAAGGATGTCGTTTTTTACGATAAGGAATACAAAGTTTTAAGCACAACGACCGGCATATACTCGGAGGACGATTTATATTTCTACAAATATTATCGCTTCGACCACATAAATATTTTTCCAAAATTTATCGAATTAACCTCCGATGATGGAAAGGTAACAGGTATTTTCGAAATTATTCCCCGCGAAAAGATGATAGATCCTCCAGGGCGCTATCATGTCTCCATTGATTTCGGAAGCAGTCATACAACGGTCATGTATCAAGGCCCATCCGACTCATCCCCCATCCCCATGACCTTCCTTAAATCTAGGCCCCTCATCATAGTCCCTCCCAGCGATGAAGAGGGAAGGCAAAATATTTCTCAAATGCTACAGTGTTTTTTCCCCGATACGATCGAAAAACATCCTCCGCAATCGCTCAAAGATTATGAAAAGAACCTTTTGCAATGGTTCCCATTCCAAACCATTTGGAAGCACTTCGGAACTCGATACACAATTGGCTTTATCAATAAAGGCCTCATTCCACTTTCTTATCCTCCTCAGGGTGTCGTTAAATTTGTCGGAAAAGAATATTCCGAATATAAATTCGAAAGAGACATCAAATGGAATGTCGAAGCCGACAAAATAGAAACGCGAAACGATTTTCTCGATTATTTATTGCAATTGATTTTAATCGAATGCGAAGCACGAAATGCCAATTCCATTTATTTCATCTGGTCCTATCCCCTCGCTTTTGACGAGGACATGATCTCTAAAATTTCTTCTTTTTGGGCTAAACGTAAAGAAAAATACGCGAACATCGGAAGCCCTAAGGTATACATTGAGCCTAACGGAATTCCAGAATCTTATGCAACGCTTAAGTACTTTATTAATGAATGTAGGTTCCTCCAGAGAGACATGGGCATTACTATTGACATCGGAGGAAAATCGACGGATATTGCTTTTTTCAAAGCTTGTGAACTTCAATATCAAAACAGCATTAAGTTTGCCGGAACAAATTTGACCCATCTTATTCATAATAAAATTATTCGTATTTACAATACTGTCAAACCGAAAAGCGAAACATCCGTTCAAGAAAAGACAGTTTACGAAGACATCATGCGGCTTTGGCCCGCCCTTCATAATAATTGGAGAGGAGAACTCGAAAAAGCTGAAACTATCATTTCAGAAAACAATGAACTTTTCCGTGAACAAGTTTGTCTCTTTTATGGGGGTATTTGCTATTATATCGGCCTTTTTCTTAAGGCAAAAAATTATCGGGATTTAGTTGGCCGCCTCGCATTCGCGGGGAACGGAATCAAATTTCTATATCTCATTTGTTATGGCCTTGACTTAGAATCCAAGGCGTTGAGCTTCGTCAGAAATCTCTTTGCCGAAATGTTCGTCCGGGGGCATAATATCGATTACCGACAAAAATATCCAGAAATAATCTTTTCCAAACATCCAAAAGAAGAAGTAGCTCGAGGGTCGCTTTCGTTGGATAATAAGGACCATCCAAACGAGCTCTTAAGCAAAATCATAGGTTTGGACCTTAATAAGGAAGAGACGAACGCTTTATCGTGGAAGGATTGGAAAGAGAAACTCTCATATGCCGATATCTCGAATAACTATAAAATCGATTTTAGCCTCTTCAAATTTTTTCTCATCGAGTTCTATGGTTTCCTAAATAAAACCAAACCTAATTGGAATAAAGAGGGCAGACTCCGGCAAATCGATAATCCCAAAACGTGGGACGATATCGACCAAAATCTTCAGAGTAGACTCTTGAATTATGGCCAAGAAAAAATCCATTCCCCGATATTCTTTGCCGCTCTCGAGACTTGGCTCGAATATATCTCCGCTCAAAAGGATCCGTCGACCTCTGAAAAAAACGATGGCGGGAAGGCGATCAACGAAAAAACGTTCGCCAGGGGAATCGACGGCCGTATTTTCTACGATAATGACGGAGCTTATCTAGTTCACAAAAAGAACGATCGTTGGGCTCTTACAGTCAGGGAAGAAATCCTCAACAAGATAGCTAGCTTGAATATCCAAATCCTTGTTAAACCATTTTTCGATATAGCTGAGGGTTCGGTAGGTAAGAAATGCAAGAAAATCGATCCTGCTTCGATTCGTTGGAACGCTGAGGACGGCCAAGGTGATCTAATAAAAAAAGGGACAATCTATCTGGATTGATTCTTCAAGGACGATCTTGCCTATGAAGATTTCGTCGCCGGTTCTATTAATCAATATAATTACCGGAGTTGTATTCCTGATTCAGACTTTTCTTCTCCTCTGGATAATTGCTGTATTTATTAGCCTTAAAAAAAACAATGAATCTGCGGATGTTTTTCGTGATGCGATGAATGCCTTGCTTGACGACCCGAATTATGTCGAAGAAAGGGCCTGGATTAAATCCGCTTTTTTAAATCTAGGGAGAAGACTGCCTCATGATGAAATTAATAAACTATTTCGAACGAGATTTTTATCTAAACTTAACGCCCTAAGAACATTCGGAAATTTAGGCCCTGCATTTGGCATTATGGCCACCTTTTTAGGTCTTTATTTCGTATTTCGTTCTAATGATCCCATCAATAAAAGCTTCGAAATTCAAGGGCTATCACCCGTTATTATCGGTAGTTTTTTCGGTATTGTTGTTTATGCCGTCAGTCTTGTATTATATAAAAAAGCCAGCGACTTCATTGATGATATCGTTTCGAAAAATACCGCAGTATTTTATGAATTGGATTCGAAATACGACAAAATATGGCTAACAAAAATCGAGGATTTAGGAGATCTTTACAAAAAGCTCTATGCCCCCATCAATCTCGTCATAAATAAATTCAAGACAGTTTCTCAAAATTTCGATAAATTTAATACGTCAATCGGAATTTCTGTAGATGAATTTAAAGAAGCGGCAAAGAATGTCGCAATGACGATGGAGGCGACATCTAAATCTTTCATCCAAAATATTTCGTCGAGTGCACAGCGTGTTCAAAATGGATACACGGAATTTGTAACTCAAGGAATTAGCTACTTAGCCGCAGAGTTAGGAAAAACAATCGCGAGCGTTAAATCGAGTATCGAAGAGAGCTCTTCCTCCTTTACCCAGAATATCAAATCGAATATTCAAATAATCCAAGAAAGTTTCGCGAAATATTTAGGCGAAAGCTTAAATTCTCTAAAAGATTCTTTAGAAATATTACGAACCGACGCAAATAGCTCAGGCTCAGCGATCGGGCAATATTCAAAAGGTCTCGAAAAAATCGCAAACAAGCAAAATGAAGCTTTAACGATTTTTCAAGCATCGGCCGGTATTGCGAATACCGTATTACAAAACTATGAATCCACCGCGAAAATGATGGCTGTTTTCTTAGAGAAATCAAATAATTTAATCGTCGATATAGATTCGCTAAATAGACATTCCACGAGCGTTACTGCTCTAGCCGAACGGCTTTCTGATTATTCACAAAAGCTGGAGAGGATCATTAGCTTCTATGACAAACTTTCATCGAGTCTAGATTTATCAGTTAAAATTCTAATTGAAACAAAGGAGAAACTCTCATCAGTAAATCAAGACGGGATTAGAGCCATGATTCTCGTCCACGAAATGGTAAAAAATCTTCCACAGAATTATTTACTCGATATTCGTAGCTATTTATCTACTCTCGCCAATCGCACGTCGCGGGAAGCTGCGTTGGCATCAGATCAGAGAGCCAATGCCAAAGATCTCCCTCCAGAAATAGTAAATGCATTTAAAAATTTACCGGAGAATTTCTTTTCGGATATTCGTAACTTCCTCTCGACAGTTGCACAAAGAAAAGGCCAAGAGATGCCCGTTCTCTTCGACGATGATGGACTTTCTCAAAGAATTGCCAATATCGAAAACCTTCTCGCTCGAATCGAAGAAAATACGAAAAAAAATGTTTTTTACACCCAATTAACAAAAAGATTCGGCTTTTTGCGAAAACGTTCAAAATGAAAGAGTCTGAGGGTTTTTGGCTGAGCTATATCGACGTCCTGACCGTCTTGATATCGATTCTAATCATCGGATATGTAGGCATATACGAGGGCATCCGCATTAAGAACGAAAATTCGGCAAAATTCGTTAACGCTTGGGAAGAGGCCGAAAACAAACTCGCAGGTCTCGGCGCTAAGCCTAGAACGAAGATCGATCACGGGGGATGGCAGCTTGAAATTGCCGAAGATATTCTTTTTCCGATTAACGAAAGCCGACTCAACGAGAATGGACTTGCTCTAATAAAAAAAATTGCGGCGATTATCCGAGAATTCGTCAGCAAGAGCGAATTGGTTTCTAAAACGATTCGGATAATCGTCGGCGGTCATACGGATATCTCGGGGCCAAAATGGTTTAATGTCGTTCTATCGGAGGAACGGGCAAGCGCCGTCTATACTATCCTGAAGGGCGAAATTAACGCTCCGGAATTGCAAATGGAATGGATCGGATACGGATTTCGCTACCCGAAAGAAGGCGCAAAGAACGCAAGAGAACACCGCAGAATATCAATCACCATCCAGCCAATCGCCGTTGAGTATATCAGGTAGCTGACTTCTCGGCATGGATTCGATCCTCTTTATCACCAACGATTATTATTCAACAAGAAAAGATAAGACCGCAGCCGACCAGTTCTCGGAACCCTGGGCCTTCAATTCCCGCAATATCCTCAGGATCTCTCGATTAGGGATGACGACAAACGGCTCTCTATCACTGGCCTCCGCTAAATCGTCCCTGGAAATCAACGGCGAAGCTGAAATGACAACGGCTAAATGCTCCCATCCTGGAGGCCCGACCTCGAAATAGCCCTCTATTCTTTCGCTGGGGAGCAGCTCGGGGCCGGGAATGAAATAGCTTCTTTCCGATTCGATCCGTGCCTTGGATGGCGGGACGAAAGGATTGGGAACATGGAGAAAGACATCTCCGCTCGTTCCAATATTGAAAATGGTCACAAATCCAGATTTTCGCGCGGCAAATTTGAAGCGGAGACTGGAAGCGATCGAGAGCGCTTTCACTTTTTTATGGCTGATATCGCGCGAAACAGTTTCTTGCATATCGATATGAATCATCTCGTCCGCGACGCCCTTTTCGCGAAAGGTCTGGACAAGAAATTGCCTCTCCAGCCGAACTCCCAACCTGGAAAATACCCAAACCGGAATTTCATATTCGGGCGAAATCAACTTCTCGATAGTTTGAAACGCTGACGCGCTCTGACGGCGGGAAATGATCTGATCAAGAATATCATCGGGCAAATTGCCGATTTTATTTGCTGCGTCTTCTATTTCTTCAATGGCTTTCTGATAACGCCCTGCGACCTCGCTCTCTAGAGATTCGAGTCTTTTCGCCCTGGCAATATCCTTCCTCAGAGAAGAAAGAGTCAGCTCATGTTCCAAAGCCGCTTTTTCGCCTTCTCTCTTGGCTTTTTCAATGTCTCGATCCGCCTCAAGCAATTCCAAAATGTATTTCTTTTCTGCAATCACGATTTGATGTCTCCGGCTCATCTCGTCCAGGCGATCGTCGCTCTCGATTTCGCGCAAGCATTGTTCGCGGCGCGACTTCGCCTCGGCCGCCCTCTTAAGCGCTTCGGCTTCCGCCTCGACACTCACGGCGATGCGCTGCAAATCTCGCAACCGTGCGGATTCGGCTTCTGCCGCTTCGGCTGTCGCGGACCTCCATGTCGTTTCCTGAAGCCGAATCGCGATTCCGCATTCGCCCATCCAATCGTTGAATTTCTTTTCCCACCACGGCTTTGGAAGGGCGTTCCTCTCCCTCAAATCATTCACAGAATATTCACGGACGACGTCGCGGACTTTTTCTGCCGCCATCTGGCCTATCATCGAACCGGCCATCTCGCTCGACAGCGAATGGCCGGGCCTCAAAACGGAACATAGCCGAGATAGGGCGAATGTTCGTCCGTCAATGACCTTCCAATCTCCGGAGACGAAAAAATCGAAAGAATTCCCCTTGTCGTCCGTTTTGCATCTTGAGAATTCCAAAGCCATTGGCTGGTCTTCAAACGAGATGAATATCCCCTGGAGTCCCGGAGAGGGTGGAAAGGATTCCGGCTTTTGGATAAGTCGCAATTCCACGGATCCGTCATCACGAATGGTCTTCAGAAAATAGGCTCCATTTTCTTGGGAAGGAGAAATCTCGATTTTTTTGTCTATCCACGGAAAAATCGAGCGCCGCGGAATGAGCTCATCGATTTTGGCTGCGCAGGTCTCCCTCCTTGATTTCTCTCCCATCTTCGATCTCCTAACTCTAGGCAGTTTCGAGTTTCAAAGCAAATGTCATGACCCGAACGTTATAGGCAAACGCAAATCCGACGGCCAGTATGAAAACGACAACGCGAAACCAAGAATCCAGGGCCGCCCCGACCATCATCCAAGCGATCAAGACATCGACAATTGAATAAATCGATAAGACAAAAGCATTGGCCCGATTCGATCCCTTTCTGACCATGGTCCTGATAAAACCGATCGTGAATACAGGCAAGAGAAGCACGATGACCAGCCATCCAAGAATGCGCTTGAACCAAGGAAATGCGCGGACAGCGTCCTGAATGGCTTCTGAATCGAAAACGGTCGACGAGGCATCTCGGCCGTATCTCTTATTGAAGACAACCTGCCGATTGGCCGTATCGGCCAAAACGACCTCGACGTCGAGTTTCACCCCCCCGGGATACGACTCGAACGCGTGAATCTCGCCAAAAAGAACCCCCGGCGCACCCAGGCGTTTCCCTTTTCGGATAGCCTCTTCGACGTCGGGGTATGCGGGATGGCGCAGCCGAAGGACATTTCGAATTTTCTCGCCGAAAGTCCGGTCGCGGAGGTCGAGCGTACCCTTTCGCTCAATGACGCTCCGAAGCCTGTTCGTGAAATAATCAGTCGGATCGTTGGAAAAATGAAGCAGGGAGGCGCGGCGAATGTCCTGGCGAGATACGCGAATGTCCTCGACAATCAGAGGGATGACTTGATCCGCTAACTTCTGACGTTCAGACCCGATAACGGGCTTTTGGGGTCCAAGGTTGTTCCACCCGAGCCAAAGAAGATAGGCCGCGAGGGCCCAAGGCCCAAATTTCGAGAGGGTCTTGAAGGCTTTCTTGAACATCGCTCTCCCCCCTTCTTCCCCGGATCCAAGCATCAGGGTCGATACTCGCCGTTCATTTCATGCTCTCGGCGAGTTTTTCATAAACGCGAATTTCCTTTAAAGACAAAGGCGGGGGGAGCTCTTTCATGGCGGATTCGACGTCGTCTTTCGAAATCCGTCCGTCTCCTCCCTCGATTTTTCGCAAGATTCCCCTGTCGATGAGTGTTTGGACCATCGTGGTGATGGCCCGCATGGATTGCCGATCAAGTCTTTTCGCCAACTCGTCCAAGGAAATTTCCTCATCATAGCCGTAAGGAAACTTCTTGAATTCGCGTTCAAGCAGCGCCAATCGGGCCTCGCGGGGGGGGAGCGGAACGAGGAACATCCCTCCGAATCGCGAGATGACAGCCGGATCCAAGGCCGAGGGGAGGTTCGTCGCTCCGATGAAGAGAATCGCGTTGTTGGGCGACGTCAAACCCTCCATTTCCTGCAAGAACTCACTGACAACGCCGTCCCGTACAGTCGACGCGCTCCCTCGCTTCGAAAGGATGCCGTCGATTTCATCCAGAAAAACGACCGCCTGAGGGCTCTTCCGAACGGCGTCAAATAGCCTCTTCACGTTCTTTTGAGATTCCCCAACCCATTTGTCGAGAATATTCGATCCCTTCACTAGAAAAAAATCGGCTGAAATCTCATGGGCGATGGCCTTGGCGAACATCGTCTTTCCCGTTCCCGGCGGGCCGACCAAAATCATCCGGTCGCCCAATCTCGCGCCGGGCCACTTGGAGACCTCCTCGGGGTTCCGGAATTTGGCCACGAAGCGCCTGATCCTTGATTTCAAATCCTCCAAGCCGATGATATCGTCGAATGTGACATCGGGCTTCTCCCGGAGAAGCCAGGGAGGGACCTCCCCGGGAGCTTCCTCATCGTCCAGAACCGCGGCGCCGCTTGAAGCCTGTTCCGTCTCTTTGGCCTTTCTCTCCTTCAGCTTCTCCGCAATTCGGATTAATTCGAAAGCATCTTCGACATAGCGTACCGCGATCTTCCCCTCGCTCTGTTCCGCCAAGGTTAATCCGAATTCGGCGGCCTTGGCCGTGTGGAAGAATGCTTTCGCATAATCCTTTTCAATCAACGCCTTTTCGGCGGCCGCTTCGTGCTCCCGCTTCTTATCGGCGATAAAGCTCATTTATCCTCCTCCAGCAATTCACTCAGCCGCTTTCGACCTTCGCCGATTTTCTCCTTGAGATGAGAGCCTTGATCCCCGCCTTCAGAGTCCTTGAGGGGTCTGGATGCTCCCAAATCGGCGGCGACTTCATCTTCGAGCTGCTTTTCCATTTCCTCGACGGAGGGGACAATATCAGTCATCTGCGTCTCGACCCCCTCCATTTCCTTACTGTGCATTTTTTCCCAGACCTTATCGACATCGACCTGTTCGCCGAGTTTTTCTTGAACTTCATCGAGGACGTCAGTAACCGATTCAGGATCGATGTGAACGACCGTATTGATGGCTTTTAACGCTTGAGCGAAATCTTGATCCGTTTTTGCCAACTCCAGTTTAGTGAGCAATTGCTCGAAAACCCAACGTTTGATTTCGAGCTTGGACATCATGATTTCGCTCGCCCGGCACGTTTGTAGACTTCTCTGCGAGGCGGCCTTCTGGCCGTCCTTGAGATAATTTCGGGCCTCGATCCAGGCTTTGTCCCTGTCTTTTTTCAGCTTGGCGATCCGGTCTTTAACCGTATCGATCGCGGACTCGGCCTCTCGGAACGCCTTCCGGCGCGCGCGCTCGCGGTCCTTCGCCCGTTCTTTCTCTCCCTTGAAAAGCTTCTTGAATTCCTCACCGATAGGCATGGATGTTCTCCTTTCGCAAATCGAGATATATCATATAACTCCCTTTCGGGCCAGTTCCTTTCCTATAGATCAAAGTTATTCCTTTTCTAACTCCTTCAGCCTTTTCTCGGTATCTGCCGACATGCCAGTTGGCGCTTCCTTCTCGCCGGTAATCTCGGAAAGACGGTCCACGGTCTCGTCGGCTTCAGCTGCCCTCGATGCATATGCCGCTTTATCCAAATCTTCTGCCGCCCGGTCCGCAGCTTTCAGTTCGTCGAAGGTTTCCTGCGCGTCTAAATAAATATCCGTGATTTCGTCTTCATTGACCCCGAGATC
>Ga0163209_1000674_pt1 | contig 14968 bp, 15 predicted proteins | sample Kivu_160m_FD_113538 | JGI IMG/M metagenome (GOLD analysis project Ga0163209, IMG submission 113538) | Freshwater microbial communities from Lake Kivu, Western Province, Rwanda to study Microbial Dark Matter (Phase II) - Kivu_160m | ecosystem: Environmental > Aquatic > Freshwater > Lake ...
CGCCCTCGAGAACCTCCTGGCATCCGGGCTCGGAAGGCTCTGCTTGACGGCGATCATCGTCCGCGGGCTCAACGAAGACGTCGTTCCTCAGCTCGTCGCTCTGGCCCTTCAAAATCCCAAGGCCATCCGATATCTCCATTTCCGGAACGCGGCCCTCGTCGGCCGCTGGCAGGATACGACCCCGTACGCCATGGACGAGCTCAAGAAGATCGTGGGCGCCCTGTTCACCCGAGAGGAATTCGCCCGGCGTTGCATCGGAGAAGTGCACTGCCTTCCCCGGGATGGGAGAGAATGCTGCTATCGATTCCGGCCGACGGGACGGCTTCAGATCTCCCTCATCGAGTTCGCCTCACGAAGGGCCCGGGCCTGCCCGCGCCGGGGAAGGCTCAAGAACGGCGAGACGACGATCCAGCCTTTCTTCGAGAGCATGTTTTGATCATTGTGAACAAACAATCGACAAGAACCCCGAGTCGCCGACAACAAGAGATTCCGGACCGGAACGGGCAAATGCGAGTCAGATCGCGTCTTCGATTTACCGGATTTCTTTGAAGGGGATGTCGAGGATCCGGTATTGTTTCCAGTCCTTGTAGTCGAAATGCCACCACTCGTCGGGATAGACCTCGAATCCCTCCTTCTCCATCGCCCGGCGCAGCAGGTCGCGCCGCTCCCGCTGGGCGGGGGTGCCGCCGGCGTAGCCCACGTCAGAGCGTTCGGTCGTCTCGTCGAACAGGCTCGGCATCTCGACTTCTCGACCGGTCTTGAGGTCGACGAGCGAGAGGTCCACCGCGCATCCCCGATTGTGCTTCGAGCCTTCCGCCGGGTCGGCGACGAAATTGCGCTTCTCCGGAGGGGTCGCGTCCCAGAAGATCTTGGTCACGGCCCAGGGGCGGTAGCCGTCAAAGACGACGAGCCCGTAGCCCTGCTCCTTGAGCGCCCGCTGGACCCGGACCAGGGCCTCGGCCGCTGGGCGCTGGAGGAACGCCCGCGCCTCCGGATAGACCGGGCGGCCGAGGAAGTTGTTCGCCGTCGCGTAGCGGACGTCGAGCCGAATGGAGCGGTCGAGCACGGTCAGCTCGACCAGCTCGGTCGCGCGAAAGGCGCCGAATTCGAGCGGCGGGCGGCTCCGGTCGACCGCGGCCGCGCCGGTTCTGTTGAATCGAACATTGAGGATCCGGCCGCGATTCAGGATGAAACCCGAGACGTGTCCCCGGGCGTCGTGGACGAATCGGATATTCCCGATGGGGCTGGTGAAAAGGTCTTTGACCGCCGGTTCGAGGGGAGTCGGATTCCATTTCACGCGTTCGAGCGTCAGCCGGCCTTGGCGGACCACAAGGCTGTAAACCGGCTCGATCTCGTCGCTCTGATAGCGCCCCTCGTAGTCCGCCAGTTGTTCGGGCGTCGGCTTGAATTCCTCGGCCCGTTCATAGATGGAAGGCTTGCCGCCCTCGGCGGACGTTTCGACGAGGCGCATGCCGGTCGCGCCTGCCGGTTCGAACCGGTACTCCGTGGGCGGCGCCGTGGGAGCCTTGAACCGGGAATCGCTCAGCGCCCGCAGCTCGAGGCCAGGCCCTGAGGCGCCCGGCCTGATCCGCAAGCTCCCGCCCTCCGCGACGAAGCGGCGGATGACGTCGCCGTCCGGATTGACATAGATCCCCGCTTTGCCCGCGACCTCGTCCGGGGCGAGCTTGACCGCGGGCTCCTCCGGCTTGGCCGGCTCCGGCTTCAGTTCCGAGGCCAGATAGAGGTCCGCCACCTGGCGGACGAGCTGGCTCGGGTTGAGGGAGAGGTTGCAGAGGACGGCGACGGAGAAGTGCTGGGCGGGAAAGCGGAGCAGGTGGCTCCGGTAGCCGGCGTCGCCTCCGGAATGTTCCACCGTCTCGAGCCCTTTGTATCGGCCGATCACGAGACCGCAGGCATAATCGATTGTCTCGCCGCTCGTGAGCCTGCCCCGCTCGAGCATGCGGTCGATGAGGCTCCGCCCGCCGACCCGCGGGTTGTAGAAGTTCTCGTCCCAGAGGGCCAGGTCTTCGACCGTCGTCAGCAGGCTCGTCGCTCCGGCGGTATCGAAGTTCGTCACGCTGAGCCGGAAGGCGCCGCCGGAGCCGACGTAGCCGTAGGCCATGCCCTTGACGATCTCGGAAAAATCGTCGCGGAAATGGGTGCTCTTCATCCCCAGCGGTTCGAAGATCCTGGCCGTCGTGAAGTCCCGGAACGAGCGGCCGCTCGCCCGGGCCACGACCTGGGCCAGCAGGGTGTAGCCTGTATTGCTGTAGAGATGCCTCTCTCCGGGCTTGAAGTTGAGGCCCTTTTGCCGGACGATGAGCGAGAGAACGTCCTCGTCCGTGATCAGGTCCCGGGAGTAGCGCCAGCCGGCCAGGCCGAGGAGCTCCCACTGGTCGCGCAGGCCGCTCGTGTGGTGGAGGAGATGCCGAAGGGTGATTTTGGCCCCGAAGTCCGGCAGTTCGGGGATGAATTTCCGGATATCGTCGTCCGCCGAGAGCTTGCCGTCCTGCTCCAGAAGGAGGACGGCGGCCGCGGTGAACTGCTTGGAGACGGAGGCGACGTGGAAGACGGTCGCGGGCGTGATGGCCACGTCGTGGTCGAGGTCGGCCATCCCGTAGCCGCGTTTATAGACGATGCGGCCGTCCTTCATAACCGACAGGGCGCAGCCGGGGGAAATCGTCTTGTCCCAGCGTTCGAAGAGCTTATCGACTTGAAAGGCGGAAGGGGCCGGGGCCTGGGCCGGGGCGGCCGCTTGGCCCGCGAGCAGGGAAACCAGAAGAAGGGAGCTTATCCAGGACATCGTCCACCTCCGGCGTTCATTCTATCACGTCCGCGTGACGCGGGGGTCAGTCGGCCTTCGTTCTCATCGCCCTGTATGTCCGGTACGAGCTGAGCTACGACCGATCCAATCCCAACGCCGACCGGGTCTATCGGGTGATCCGCGAAGGGCGGGCCCTCACCCCCGCGCCGCTCGGCCCCGCCCTGAAGGAAAAAATTCCCGAAATCGCCGCAGAAGTTCGCCTACCGGATCAAGCTGGGTCTTGTTCCTTTCCTGGTCTCGGGGGCGATGGTCTTTCTGATCGCCTCTCTCACGATGAGCTGGCAATCCGTCAAGGCCGCCCGGGCCAATCCCGTCGAGGCCCTGAAATGCCAGTGATGTCCTTATCCGGGCATCTCTTCCCAAGCTCTTGATTTAACAAAATACCGAGTGGTCTTGGACTATGGCCTTGACGCGATCCGTGCGCCTGGGATATCGTTGGATCAGAGATTTGCGATCGAGCATCGCAGGCAGGGGAGGAGTCATGAAAAGAGCGGGGATGGCCGTCGGCCATTCCGGAAGAGGAGGAGGCCGAACATGAGAAAGAATATCTCCGCTGTCGTCATGGCCGGGCTCTTGTCCGTCGGGGCGCAGGTCATCTTCGCTCAGTCTCGGCCCTTGACCGAAGTCCAGGTCAAAAGGCTGGCCGGCCTCGGCCGACTCTGGGGAACGGTCAAACTTTTTCATCCCTGGCTTCCCTCGGAGGCGGTCGATTGGGACAAGGCCCTCGTCGAGGCGATTCCCAAGGTCAAGGCGGCCGGGACCTCGGAAGAGTATAGGGATGCCGTCCAGGGGCTTCTTGCCGCGCTGAACGATCCGGCGACGAAGGCCGTCATTCCCGCTCCTCTTTCCGTGTCCGGCGCCGCGGAGGCTGCCTCGAAGGCCGGCCCTGTCCAGGCGCCTTCGTTCAAATGGCTGAAAGACGGACAGATGCTGGTCACGGCCCGGGATTTTCGGGCTTTCATGGACCCGCCGGCTATCCAGCCCGTTCTCCTGGACCTTTCCAAGCAGAGCGCCAAGGCATCGTCGGTCATCTTCGACTTCCGGCGGGACGACCGCGCCGATTCGACGGACGACGTCGGCTCATATTATTTCAGTTCGATCTTCGGTCCCTTCCTCGGCATGTTTGTTCACGGCGTTGCGGCGCTCCCTTTCTCTCGCTACCGAATGCATTCGGGCTACCCTCCCCAAATCGGCATGACCAGCGGGGGATATTACTCCGCTTTTGTCGACGTCCAGGCCGCGCCAATCGCCGGCCAGGCCGCGCGCAAGATTGCCCTGGTCTTTCTCGTCAACGAGCGCGGCACCGGGCTCGAGTCCGAGATCGCCGCCCTCCAAGCCGCCGGGCCGGCGGTCTGCATTTGTGAAGGCGAAAAGGCTTCGGATCAATCCGCTTCGACGCAGACGATCGACCTGCCGGATGGGGTCAAGGCCGAGTTCAGGATGGGAGAAGCGGTCAATCCCGACGGCTCCACGGGCTTCCGGCCCGATCGGATCGTCGCTCGCTCCGTCGGCGCTCCTCCCGGCGCGGACGCGGCCCTCGACCTGGCCATCCAGGCGGCCGAGGGCAAGATCTTGCCGGCCCAACGAGAGCCCGCCGGCGCGCGCGTCGGCGCCGCGACGCTCGACAGGCCCTACTACGAGATGCGGTATCCGTCGGAGGAGTATCGTCTGCTCGGCCTTTTTCGATATTGGAACGCCATCCATTATTTTTTCCCCTATAAACACCTTCTCGACCGGCCTTGGGACGGAGTTCTCGAGGAGACGATTCCCCTTTTCGTCGCGGCCGAAAACGCCTTGGCCTACTCCCTGGCGGCGGCCGAGCTCGCGACGAAAATCCAGGACAGCCACAGCTCGGTTGGCAGCCGCGACCTCCGGCCTTATTACGGGACCCACGTTCCGCCGCTGGCCGTCAAATGGATCGAGGAGCAAAGCGTCGTGACCCATGTTTTTGCCGAGGCCGGCGAAGCCGGGGGGGCAATCAACCCGGGCGACGTCGTTCTGGCCGTCGACGGCGAGGAAGCGGCGGCGCGCCGCGACCGGCTGGCCCGGACCTCCGCGGCCTCGACGCTCCAAGCGCTTCAGTGGAGGATCCATCAACGTTTTCTGGCGGGCCCGGACAAGAGCGAAGCGAAAATCAAGATCCGGAAAGCGGACGGTCGTGCGGCCGAGGTGATTCTGAAGAGGACGATGGCTTATCCGAGATACGTTCGACCGACTCCTGTTTTCAGCGTGCTCTCGGAGGGGTTCGGCTACATGGACCTCGAACGGCTGACGATTCCCGAGGTCGACAAGGCCTTCGAGACGATCAAAAACACGCCGGCCGTCATCTTCGACATGCGCGGCTATCCCCAAGGGACCGCCTGGTCCATCGCTCCTCGGCTGGCGGAGAAGAAAACGATCGTCGCCAAGTTCCAAAGGCCCGAGGTCCACGGCATCCGAACGGAGCATCCCTCCCTATGCGTCTTCGATCAAACCATCGAGCCGGCGGAAAAGTGGCGATATGCGGGGAAGGTCGTCGTCTTGATCAATGAGGAGGCCATCAGCCAGGCCGAGCACACTTGCCTGTTTTTCGAAGCCACGGCCGGGGCGACATTCATCGGCAGCCCGACCAACGGAGCGAACGGGGACGTCACCATGGCTATTCTTCCCGGGGGGATCACGATGTCGTTCACCGGTCACGACGTCCGTCATGCCGACGGCCGTCAGCTTCAGAGGGTCGGCATCCAACCCCATATCCTCGTCCGGCCAACGATCGCGGGGATCCGCGCCGGCCGCGACGAGGTCCTCGAACGGGCGGTGAGCTTCCTCAAGACGGGAAAATAGCCCCGGCTGCTTTTTTCTCAGGATCTTCCCCGGCGTCCGACCAAAACGATTGACTTCCGGTGTTCATGGCCTTATAATTAGTCATAATAGATGACTATTTAGGAGGTCATATGGATGGCGCGACCGTCAGCATCGCCGAAGGCAAGAGGGATTTGAGCCGTTTGATCAAGGCCGCGAACGCGAACAAGCAGGATATCGTCCTGACGAACCGCGGGAAGCCGGTCGCCGTTCTCGTGCCGTACTCGGAATACCGCCGCTCGCGGCGCGCCGAGAGCTTCCAGCGGGTGATGGAGGCCCGGAGCGTCTTCGTCGCGGCGGGCGTCCGGGCGGACGAGGTTTATCGGGAGACGAAAAGCCAGCTGGAGAAGAAATCGTGAACCGGTGCGTTGTCGACGCGAGCGTCGTCCTGAAATGGTTTCTCCGGGACGAGGTCGACGGCCCCCCGGCCCTCGCGGTCCTCGACAGGTATTTGACGGGCGCCCTGGACCTCCTCGCCCCCGCTCTTCTCGAATTCGAGGTGATCAACGGGCTTCGGATCGCCGGAAAAAGGGGCCGGATACCCGGCGAATCCGTCAAAGCCGCGGCTCGGGCCTTTCTTGACCTTGGCCTGAAGTTCGTCCCGTTGCCGTTCTACGCGGAAAAGACGCTGGATCTCGCCGAACAATGCGATTTGTCCGCCTACGACGCTTCCTATTTGGCCCTGGCCGTCGAGTCCGGGACCGATCTCCTGACCGCCGACAAGAACTTGTTGAAAGCGGCCAAGAAGAGAGGCCTCCCCGCTCGGGGATTGGCCGATGCCTCCTGAAACCCGCTTCAGAACGTCCAAAATCTGTCCGATGTCTTTTCCCGAAAGAATGCTCAGTTCAGGCAACCGCCGCCTTCGGTTGTCTTGGAGAAAGCTACAAGCAGATGGGACAATTCTCATCGGCGTTGGAACATTACGAGAAGGCTTGCGAGTTGGCCAAGGCTAAGTATCTTGAAAATCGAGATTGCGAAAGAGGTCTTGGAATAAGATCGGATTAATTAAAATGTGTCCTTGACAAAAGGACACCTTAGTGCGACACTTTTTTCATGAATCTCCATCCTGTTCTCACGGAGAAACTCAATTCGACGCTGCAGCCGAGTTCCGATCCGCCGTTCACGCGACGCGATGCACGGCTGCCGGCCGTCCCGGGAAAAGTCCATGCGGTGATCGGCATGAGGCGCTCGGGAAAAACGACCTATCTCCGTCAGCTTCTCGCCGAACGGAGACAAGTCCTCAAGCATCGACAGGCCCTTTTCCTGAGTTTCGACGACGACAGGCTAGCCGGCCTCGGGGCCGACCAGTTGGCCTCGATCCTGGAAGAATATTACCGGCGATTCCCCGAGCTGCGGGGACGGGAAACGGTCCATTGGTTTTTCGACGAGATCCAACTCGTTCAAGGCTGGGAGCGGTTCGTCCGGCGCATCAAGGACTCGGAACGCGTCGAGGTTGTCGTCTCCGGGTCTTCGGCCCGGATGTTGTCGCGCGAGGTTCACACCTCACTCCGCGGACGAGGGATGGAAACGATCATCCGGCCCTTCAGTTTCCGGGAGTTTCTTCGCCATCACGGCGAGGAGCCGGATTCGAAGGCGAGTCGATGGACGCCGGCCGAACGATCAAAGGTCGAAAAGCGGTTTCTGGAGTTCCTGGTTGAAGGAGGATTTCCCGAAGCCCAGGGCCTGACGCCCGCCTTGCGGCTCGAGCTCCTTCAGGGATATGTCGATACCGTCCTGTTTCGAGATATCGTCGAAAGACATGGGATCACCCAGGTGGCCGCCTTGCGTTGGCTGGTCCGCCACTGCCTGCGGAATCCCGCCGGGAGCCTGAGCGTTCACCGTCTTCATAAGGATCTGAAAGCGCAGGGACACGGCGTTGCCAAAGACCTGGTTCATGCCCTGCTCGGCCATTTGATGGACGCCTTCTTGCTGTCCGCGGTTTCCCTCGCCACGGAATCGGAGAGGCAGCGCAATTCGAATCCGCGAAAGGTCTATCCCGTCGATCCGGGACTGATCGGGGCTTTCGATGTCAGCGGTCGGACGAATCTCGGACACGCTCTGGAGACAGCCGTCCTGAACGAGATCGAACGCCGCCGAGGGGATGTCGGGTACGTCAAGACCGCGGACGGCACGGAGGTGGATTTTCTGTCGCGATATCCCGGAGCCAGGTCGGAATTGATCCAGGTTTGCGCGGACACGTCGGAGGAGAAAACGAGAACCCGTGAATTGGGCGCCCTTGAGGCAGCCTCGAAATTGCATCCGAAAGCCGGGAAAAAGCTTCTCGTGGCCACTCTCGACCAAGGCCTGGCCTTCGCCTCAAAAGGAATCGCCGTTCAACCCGCTTACGAATGGCTCCTGACCGAACGGGAAGGGGAGTGATTGATTCGAAGGATTAAGTCGGGTCAATCGCCAACCGACCGGCGAGGGGCTCTAGATCCCTTCGTCCGATTCTGGGCTGGGGACGGATTACGGCGGTTCCGATTAACCGTGGGTTCTAAAATGTCTACAATTGTAGTTACTTAGGAGAAAAAACAGTGAGTTCGATAGGCATCCGCGAGCTAAAAGCCCATACCGGCGAAGTCCTGCGGCGGGTCCGCAAAGGCGGAGAGACGGTCGAAATCACATTTCACGGCAGGGTCGTGGCTCGATTAATGCCTGCCGCGCCGCCAGCTTTTCCCGGTATTGCCGAAAAAAACCCCGTCTGGTCTGATTTAGATAAATTGGCCGCGGAAATCGGCGCCCGCTGGCCCGACGGCCTCTCGGCCGTTGAAGCGGTCCGGGAAGGGCGACGCGACCTATGATCACCTGGGATCTCGATCAAGCCGATCGCGCCCGCGGGCTGATATCGGTTTCCCCGCCAGTTCTCGGCGAGTCGCAATAGGAGGGGCGCAATGTATTCGCAATTAACCGTCAGAGATCTATTTCTTGCGGATAAAGTAATGACCATAGGCCCAAAGAAATAGACGATATCACGCCGGCGTCCTTGACTCGTTCCGGCCGCTCCCCGATACTATGATTGTCGGGCGTCGTTTCGCTCCGATTTGAATTTCGCTTTTGAAGCGATCAAGGAGGGAACCCGATGAACAAAGCCAAGACGTTCTCAGCCGCCCTGATAGCGCTAGTTCTGATCCTCGGCGCGACCGGTATCGCCCGGCAATCGGAGCACGAACCGATGATGGCTCCCATCAACGCCGAGATCGGCTCCCGCGACGTCGCGGTGATCCTGAAAAATGTTTTTCTCTACCCGAATGAGAGGAGCCTCTACGGTCCCGGTGAGCAAAACTACGGGATGCCGGTCAAGGAACAATACGGAAAAGGGCCCGTTGTCGTCCTGGCCCTCAAGAAGACGCCGGACAGGGCCGATAAGTTTGGGCTGGGCGATGTCAATCCTTGGCTTCATGTCCAGCTCTTTTCCGACGGCAAACCACTGAGCCATCACTCCGCCTCCGACACAGGGATCTACGGATTCAATTTTTGGGTGGCGGGGTCGGCCGGGGTGGAATCCTTTGAATTAGAGAAACTGGGAAACGTGGAATGCCTCGTCAGATTGTCCACCGTCATCAAGGTCTGCGACATCCCGGTCGGCAATGTCCAAAGGGGATCGAACCCGATATTCGAGGACGAGGATGTCCGAGTTTGGGACGTTCGATGGGACGAAAAGCCGGGCTACGAAGGGCAGCCGGCGACGCGACTTGAAATCGGCATCGAGACCAAGACGAAATTTATGGCCTTGAATGCGGTTTTCAAGGGAAGAGAAGGGGGAGAAGATCTCAAGCCGACCTCGATGTCCCTCATCGAGCCCTCCGAGGCTCTGAAAAAAGCCATGTTGTCTTTTTCCGGATTTTACGCCGTCAACCGATTGACCGGGGCCGAGCTCTGGAAGACTGTACCTGTCATCGAAAAGCGCTTTCCCGTCAAGTTTGTCCCTCAAAAAAATATTCTCAGGAACGGATTCTCTTATTAACCTGGAACGCCAACGGTCTTTACGGAACGGCCGGAACTCGCGGCTCGAGATGATACCTTTGGGCCGTTCGTGATGTTCATAGAGGTGGAGCTCATCTATGAGGATACAGCCCTGTCGGCGTCTCATCGCGCCTGACGTCTGTCTTGGCCTCGGCCTCATGGCCGCCGTCGGTTGTGGTCAGGGCCGTTTTACCCCGCCGGGTGCGGATTTCGACGCCATGGTCCTTCGAGTATCCCGGGCCGGTTGGATCCATAAGGAAAAACACCATGGCCGACGCTAAACCGCATAGGTCCGACGAGGCGCTCAGAGCGGCGCAAAAAATATTGACGGCGGAAGGGAAAGACCTTCGGACTTTGCTTCGCCGGGATATTTTGCTCAATGCGCTGGAGTGCCGACGAGATGATCTTGATATTTTGGACCTGAAGATCATTAACCGCGCCCTGGCCGAGGTCCGGCATGCCGCAAGCGTGTTCAAACCGTACAGACGGTTCCGCAAGGTCTCCATCTTCGGCTCGGCCCGCGAACCAAAGGGCAGTCCCTACTACGAGCTGGCGGTCGGATTCGCTCGTCATCTGGCCGAGAAGGGCTTTATGGTCATAACCGGAGCGGCGTCGGGCATCATGAAAGCCGGGATCGAAGGGGCCGGAATTCGAAACAGCTTTGGAGTGAATATCCTCCTGCCCTTCGAGAAAGGGCTGGCCAAAATCATCCGGAACGACCCGAAAGTCATCACCTTCAAATACTTTTTCACCCGCAAAATATTTTTCGTGATGGAAGCCGACGCCGTCACCCTTTTCCCCGGCGGCTTCGGCACTCACGATGAAGGATTTGAGGTCCTCACGTTGCTTCAAACGGGGAAGACGCCTCCCATGCCCGTTGTCCTGATGGAACTTCCCGGGGAAGATTACTGGGAAACTTGGGATCGATTCATCAGGCGGCAGTTGCTGCCCCGGGGCTTCATCACGGCGCAGGACTTGCGGTTATATAAGATCGCGCGTTCTCCTGAAGAAGCAGTCGACTGGATCACCTCTTATTATTCAACCTATCACTCCATGCGCCAGGTTAGAGAGAAACTCGTCATCAGGCTGGAAAAAGAACTTCAAGACGGCCAGGTCGGAAAATTGAACGAATTGTTCCGGGATCTCATTGAATCAGGCCGTATTTTTAAGACGCGGGCGCTTCCCGAAGAAAAAGACGAACCGGATCTCAGGTCTAAGCCCAGGATGGCTTTCGCCTATAAGAGAAAAAGCGCCGGGCGTCTGAATGAAATGATCTTGACGATCAATAAAATGGGCCGATCGAGCGCATCTGGGCAGGTGCGGGGATGCGGTCCGGTCGCTTGTTCGTAATCTTCAGGTCGTGGCCGGAACGACCCTCGAGCCCAACCTGGCCGTCGCCGGAGGCCGAACGCATCGGCAAATACATGACCCGGCCGGTGCTTTCTTTGGAGAGTCTGTCGCTCCTGGAGCGGGAGGCCGAGGTCGGCTCCCGCTGGGGCGAGGATGGGGGAGAACGTGATTGGTCCCGAGCCTGAAGGGGGAGGTCCGGGCGATTTCCAACTCAACCGTCCATGACATCCCCGGAGTGCCGAACATATATTATCGATCAGTGAGGGAAGGAGACGCTATCGTGAAAATTCCATCCCGTTTTCTATTCGTTTTTTGCTGTGTCTGTCTCTTTTTATTCGAATTTGCTTCGCTGCTTCTGAGCGGCCAAACTCTTCCGAAGTTAACGATCAAGGATGCCGCCGGGTTCGAAGGCGATAAGGGCACCACCCCGTTCGTATTCAGCGTGATCCTGACTCCCGCATCCACGCAAATCGTCACGGTGAGATGGGGCACTAACAACCGAACGGCGACAGCGCCGTCTGGGGATTTCGCCACGGGTTCGGGAGGAACGTTGACGTTCAATCCGGGGGAGAGTAGCAAGACGATTACCGTTCTGGTCAACGGCGACCTCCAGCCGGAGCCGGACGAGGAATTTTCGGTCAATCTGTCCGAGCCTGTGAACGCTACGATCCGAGACATGTCCGGCATTGGCACCATCAAGAACGATGATGTCCAGACGAAGAAGAAAATATAGCGCATAACCGTTCATCCTGGATATGGACGAATTCGCGGCGATGGCGAAGACGGATAAACCGCATTACGAGAGGATCGACAGGGGGATCGTCCTTTGGGAAACAGGCTCAAGTTCTCCGAACGAGGCGCGCTCGACGTCATCGAAAGCGCCGAGTAAATCCTCGCAAGGGCGAAAGAAATCCTGATTGGCCCATCGATAGTCTGATTGCGAGGCTGTTTCGAAAAACAGCTCCAGAGCTTCCCTTAAGTTCGCGCGCGCCTCTTCGATCGTATCCCCTTGACTGGCGATGTCGACTTCCGGGCAGAGGGCGACGTAGCCGTTGCCCTCGCGCTCAATGATAGCCGTTAAGATCTTTTTCACGAGTTTTAAGGACTCGATGGACGCAATGTCAAATCATCATGCCCATTGCAACGTGTACGGGGTGTGTGAGGGGCGGCTGAGGAGGCCCGGCCGTTTGTCCGGCGGCCGCCCAGGTTCACTCTTTCTTCTCGCGGAGGACCTTGAGGCGCTCGACCGCGTTCGCGTTTTTCGGGTCGAATTTCAGCGACAATTCGTAATTCCGGACGGCCCCTTCGATGTCGCCCCGCTTCTCCAGCGCCTCGGCCAGGCTGTCGTAGACGTTCCCCGACCGGGGATACAGCCTGACGTTGAGCTCGAAGACCTTGACGGCGTCGTCGATCCTTTTCGAGCCGAGCAACGCATAGCCGAAGTTGTTGAGGCTGGATTCATTGATCCGCCCTCCCGCCCCGCGTGCTTTCGCCTCGGGCTCATCGAAAAGGCGAAGGCCGGCCTCGATGTCGCCCGCGGATGCGGCCTTGAGGAGGTCGAAAATCGGAGAATCCATCGGATCGTATTCGTCCATGAGAGCCGAGGAAAGGGCGGGATGATTTTTCCCGAGGAGGCTGTCGGCGAATCTCCCGGCCAGGCTGAGGCCGGAAAACCCGTTGGCGAAATAGACGAACCCCGACCGGTCTTTCGCGTCGACGAGGAAGAAGCACTTGAAATCGCCGTTGTCTCCCCAATGCCAGATCGAGGTGCGCCCCCCGGCTTTTTCGAGGCCCACGCCCAACCCCCATCCGACGCCGGGAGAAACGACGGTCTGTTCGGTCAGCATCTCGCGGCGCAGGTCTTCCCTCAAGCCCGGGCCTTGGAGAAGGGCGGCGACGAAAAGCGCATAATCGCGCGACGTCGTGTGGAGGCTGGCCGCCCCGTTGGCGCTCTTCGGCTTGAATTTCGTCCCGGCCTCTCCAAACAGGGAATGCGGCGAGGCGGCTTGGGCCTCGTAGTCGGGAATCCAGACATAGGAGCTCGAGGTCATCCCCAGGGGATCGAAGACGCGTTCCTTGACGAAGTCGTTGATCGGCCGGCCGGTCGTCTGCTCGACCACTCTCTGGAGGAACACGAATCCCTCCCCGGAATAGCCGAATCGCTCCCCGGGATCGGCCAGGAGGGTCAATTTCCCGCCGCGCCGCCAGTTGGGGAAACCCGTCCGATGGGACATGACCAGGCGCGGCGTGATGCGGCGGACCCGGTCGTCCTCGATCTTTTCCCGGAAAAACACCTGAGCGAGGACTTCCTCCGAAGCATACTCGACCAGGGGCTTGTCCAAATCCAGCCTTCCCTCGGCGACCAGGGTCAGGGCGGCATAGGCCAAAACCGGTTTGCTCAGGGAGCAGGCCTCGAAGACCGTTTTCTCGGAAATGGGGTCCTTCGTCTTCCGGTTTTTGACGCCGAAGGCCCGGTTCGAGGCGATCCTCCCGCCGTCGAGGATAGCCAGGCTCAAGCCGGGGACGGCGGTCCGGTCCATGGCTTGGAGGACCACGGCGTCGAAATCCGGCCCCGGAGGCGAGAAGGGGCCTTCACTGCAGCCGGTAGCGGCCAGAAGGCCGATGGCGACGCCAAGAAAAAGGAGAGGGGTTAACCGACGCGAAAAATTCAATTTATGCATATGAATTCTCCCCGAACTCCGTCCGAATGATCCACGCTTCTATATACGAATAAAAATAAAAAAAGTGATCTTCCTAAAGCATCCCTGTCGATATTTTTCTGATGCGGTTATCGCTCTTCCGTGATATCGTAAATTTCCATCCTGAATTGGAAGCCCTCAAAAGTCATTAACATACGGCCAAATTCGTTCCAGGAGATCTCTTTTCCATCAATGACTAATAGGGGACCGCCATCGGGGTTTTCAAGATCGTAGCCGATCCGTGCTCGCACGATGTCTGGTTCCGCGATACCAAGTCCGTATTTATTGACCTTCAAATGCCGTTGCATTAAACCTCGGCGCATCTTATCCACCAATAGCTGATAGAGCTCAAGAGTATCTTCTTCGGGATTGTAGCCAATGACTTCGAATTTATAGCCGTGATGCTCGCCGTCTTTGATTTCTAAAGCAGAGATCGCGATCCGGTCGCCGAGCAATTGCGTATTGAAATGAAACTGATGCTCTTTTCCATCAATATCCGGCAGAGTCATTGGCTGATAGTTAGGATGCTCGAATCTGATGCTTGAATACTCAGCCATTTCTGCGTTCGCGCAAGCCATGCATAAGTGTTGATACCGGCCTTTCTCCGATCCAAGGCTTACGGATTGCCAAGGAGCCACGAGCTTTCCGCATTTTTCGCAGGGCGAGCGTTTTTGCATTTACGGCCTCATTTCGTTTGCAATCCTAGTCCCTGTAGATGCTTCCCCTTCCTAAATCTACAACAACTGAACTGAAATGCACAATAAAGAACTTCTTGAATGCTTTGAACGACCGGTCCTTGAACTCCCGCGCCCATTCCAGAAAAGCTGTCGTCGGTTCTATGAAAATCGCGTTGCGATTAATGATTGGCAAGTTTTCGTAGTCCATTGTGTTTGGCGGAATCATGTCTCCTCCCTGCAGGGTATCCTACACTGTTTTCCCGTCGAGTCCTCCACGTGATTTTCGTGGGGAATTTTGACGATTTTTTTGTCCATTTCCGAACGATCTTTCTGTCCATCTTCTTCATATCACAAAGAATTTAAAACAAAATCGTGTTAGCCGGTTGAATATTAAAGGATTAAGGATGGGTGAGTGGGGGGACTTGCCCCCCCACACTTCAATAGCCTCCCTTGCCTTGACCAAGCAACGCCGTTTTGGCCGCGGCCAATCGTCTCGGCAACCTTTTTTCCCGGGCCGGCGTCTTTGATGTCGAGAGTCCCAACCGGCCCCGGGCGGCGGGCCCGGGCCGATAGAGAGGGAAGGGAGGACGCTCATGTTCATGAATGGCCTGCGC
>Ga0163209_1000675_pt1 | contig 14960 bp, 9 predicted proteins | sample Kivu_160m_FD_113538 | JGI IMG/M metagenome (GOLD analysis project Ga0163209, IMG submission 113538) | Freshwater microbial communities from Lake Kivu, Western Province, Rwanda to study Microbial Dark Matter (Phase II) - Kivu_160m | ecosystem: Environmental > Aquatic > Freshwater > Lake ...
ATCCTGTTCCTGCTGTTTTGGACTTGGTTTGTGTTCTACAGCGGCGTCATCCTGTAGGTTTCCGGGGATTCTCGAGGACCTGTAGCGTTGGCGCAGCGTTGTCGTATTCAACTCCTTTGATTTCGTTTATGAATGAGTAAACGACGGGCACACCGGCATCACCTTCAGGTTGTGTTTCATAGACCACGCGCCATCTGCTGAGTTCCTCGGCTGCTTCAGCGTAGCCGCTTTGGTTCAGGGCTTCGACCGCATGTTCGGGCAGAACCGCGTATCTAAGGTTCGCTATCGAGGTGTTGTAGGCGAATCTCTCCGGGTTAAGCGGCGGATAGTAGGCTATGCCTTGGCCGTCGTATGCTATGGCGTGAAGCAGTATCGTCGTCCTGCATTCAAGGCCTTGGCTGAGGTAGCTTTGCGTGAGCACTATGTCGCCGGCCACGGTGTTGGCGTTTATGAACTCGTTAAGCTTCTGCATTTCGCTGAGGGGGGTTGCCCTGAAGTTGCTCCCTGATGCGAACCCGCTTATGTCCTGCAACGTAACCACGGCCGCTGGATAAAAGATTAAGGCTAAGGATATGGCAGCAGCAGCCTTCCTTGCGCCAGCCCCCCGTATGGCCGCAGTTATCCTCTCTCTGGAGCTGGCGAGCTTAAGCAGGAATACTGCCGCCCCAATCGACAGGATGGGGTAGAGCGGAACAGCCATGTGGTCCGCCCTGTTGTACACTCCAAGCATTGCTAGGTAACTCAGGTAGAACAACCACATGGTATCCCTTTTTTCCTCGTCTGCTATGAAGAGCAGCCCTATTGCGCCGGCCACCCAGAAGTAGCTTATTGGGTCGAGCATTGTTTCAGTGGTTGGAGGTATCAGGACGGCCAGCAGCGTAAGCGGCAGGTAGAAGAGGAAGACGTTCAAGCCTATGTGGTCCGCCTTCATGTGGAACCAGCCCAGCAGCTGCTTCAGCTTCTGCGGCCGCAGCAGGAAAAGTGCGGCAATCGCCGCAGCCAGCGCGAATGCTACGGCGTTTACTCTGCCGAAGTTGAACTGCAGGTCTTGGAGGAACCATCCGCCGTAGAGGTAAACCATCACTGCAGTATACGCCAGAACCAGTGTTGCTGTTATAAGTGCTGCCTTATTGAACTCCTCTCTCCTGTAAATGAGCGTGTGCGCGAGTACTGCCGCGATGAAGGCCGCTCCCGAGTATTCTGTGATGAAGCAGAGGAAGACCGCAGCCGAGGCAAAGTAAATCCTGTTCCCTGCTCTCTTGTTTATAAGCAGGTAGAGCGCCGTCGTCGCCAGCAGCATCAGCTGGTTGTGTGCGAACCCCATCCTGTTCCAGAAGACTGCTGCGGGATATATTGCATAGAAAAACGCGGCCGTTACTCCGGTCAATCCTCCGTCGAGTTTCTTTCCTATCAGGTAGACCAGGATGAGCGTAGCGATGCTGTATGCGATGCTGAGCAGCCTCAGTGACGCGATGGTTTTCCCTAAGAGTTCCATCGCAGGCAGGGCCGCGATGAAATAGAGCGGTGGATGCGGTATCCAGACGTACTTTAGCGCGAACTGCTGTGCCCTGCCTTCGGCGAGGTTTGAGGCGATGTTGAGGTTGACGCCCTCATCCCAGTCCCAGGCGGGCATGACCTCGATGTCGTACACCCTGAGAAACAGCGCAACCGCAATCGCCGCCGCCAGCGCAACCTTCTCTTTCATCTCCCCAGTTAACTATTCGCTGGCGTGTTTTAATTTGGATGCGAAATAGTATTAGTGGTTAAGATGCCTTCTGAGAAGCCTTTCTTTAGGAGACTCTACGAGAGCCACTACCCCTACGACCTTTTCGTCTTCCTCTTTGTGTTGGTTCTCTCCCTCGGCCTTCTCGCCTCAATGAGCTCGGGCTTTTTCGTCACGGACGAGGTCGTCTACTTCCTGTCCGCCAGGTCCTTCGCGATCAACCAATCGTTTGAGATATGGAACGGCCTTGATGAGGTGAACAGCAGCCTGCTTAGGTTCACTTCCCTGGCGGCCGTCTCAGGCGGCAGGCTCTACGGCCAGTATCCACCGCTTTACCCAATCGCAGCCTACCCATTCTACGCCCTGTTCGGCGTAAAGGGGCTTGTCCTCATGAATCTTCTGTCTTTTTCGGTTTCGCTTTTCCTGCTCTACGGCATCTCGCTGAAAGTCTTCAAGGATAAGTTCGTGGCCTCAGCGTCGGTGGTTGTCTGCTCGCTGTTCACATACTTTCTGGAGTTCGCGGTTGACTTGTGGCCGCACATGCTTTCGGCGGCCGTCGTGCTCGCCTCAGTCTACCTGCTGCTGCATCTCAGCAGGAATTCCGTCAACCTCTTTCTCGTCGGCTTGGTTTCGGGTTTGGCTGTCGGCGTCAGATATCAGGATGCCGTCTACTCAGCCGTCCTCGTGGCCTACGTTTTTTTGTCCATGGACTTCAGGAAGGCGTTTTCGCTTTTGCTGGGCGTTTGCGTTCCGCTCTCTCTTGTGGTGGCGCTGAACTACGGAATGTTCGGCTCCTTCACCACCGGCTACTCCGAGCTTGGCTTGTTCTTCGGAGGCTACCGATACCTTCAGCTGGCTTTTTTGTCCGCACTCGCTTTTGTGTTTTACCTGCTGAAGCCGAGGCTTGACGTCCGCCTCAAGGGGAAGGCTTCTGCATTCTATCTCGCGTCCGCAGTCCTTGTTCTGCTGGTTTTCCAGCTCCACGACCCGGCGTGGCCTGGCAGGCTGCTGTCTTCGCTGAAGGTTTTGTATGCCGAAGTCTTTGACATCGGCGCTTTTCCCCTGCTTGAGGTGCCGTCCAGCAAGAAGTCGCTTCTCCAGGCGTCGCCTCTTCTCTTTCTTTCGGTGTTCGGCCTTTACCGGCTGCTTAAGTCCAGGCCGCGCGATGAGGCTGTTGTGCTGTTCTCCGCCTTCTCCCTGGCTGAAGTGTTCTTTTTTTCGTCGGTCGTCAGCCAGCACGGAGAATACACCTCAAACATGCGTTTTTTTGTTGAGTCCCTTCCTTTTCTCGCGGCCTTGAGCGCATATTCGGCCGCCGGCTTCGTGAGAAGCCTGAGGGCTGTTGAACTGAGGGTTTGCATGCTTTCGTTCATTCTGCTGTTTTCGGTCTTTTTGGCCGCCAACAACGGCGGAGTCTCCCTCTTCTACTACCGTGTTTTCCCGCTGCTGCTTGTGCTTTCGGCTGCCGCTGTTTTCTGGCGTGATTCAGTCAAGCCCATCCGGAAGGATTTGAAGGCGCTTCTGCTGGTCGCGGTGCTGGCCTACTCCATGCACATAAGCGTTGCAGAAGTCGGCGCCTCGCTGTCCGCAAGGGAGATGCAGCAAAAAATCTCCCAGCAGCTTTCCTCAATAGTCCCAGGCGACTCACTGCTGATATACGGGAGCAACATAGGCATACTGCCGCTGGCTCCGCTCAGGGAGAGCAAGAAGGTGAGGTTCGCGCTGGTTCGCGAGAACGAGACCGAGTGTTCGCTGCCTTTGATTGAGTTCTACAGCCGAAAGGGAACTCCAGTCTATGTTGTCGACGACGGCCGGCAAGCCTCGTGGACCGCTTTCTTCAGCAACGCAAGCCTGAACTATGGGCTAACGGTAGTCCGCTTGAACGTCACAGACGAGGGGGAGTTTTCCATAAACCTTTGAGTGGTTATTAACTCTGCCATCAATTTAGATTACATGGGCAACGGGAGGCCGCTTGTTTCGATGGACTCGATACTGCTTTCAGTTCTCGTGGTGGCCAACATCACCCTGTTTAACGGCTACATGTTCCAGAAGAGCTTCTACATGGCCCTCCTCCTCTGCTACGTAACCCTTGACTTCCTCCACAGCGCATCCGGCCGCAGAGGCTCGTTTCTCGAGATTCCGCTTAAGGAGCATTTCCTCAAACAAAAGCAGGTTGTCTTCTACATTCTCGTGTTCTTCCTGCTTCTCTGGCCTGCGTTGTCGCAGATTTACGCGCGGCTGGAGAACGGCCCTGAACAGTACGCCCACGACGGCTTGATTCAGACCGAGGAGGCGGTGAAGATGCTGCTGCAGCTAAAGAATCCATATACTGAAGACTACCTTGACACGCCCATGGCCTCCTGGAAAAGCTGGGACACAAGCTACGGAGTGAATCCGGCGTTATACCACTTCCCCTATCTGCCTTTCCTGCCCGTCTTTGCCGCCCCCTTCTATGTTGCGTCAAAAGCCCTTTTGGGGTGGTTCGACCTGAGGCTCGTCTACATCGGGGTTTTCCTGATTGCCTTCCTTGCCGCCGGAAAGATGGTGAAGGACGACTCGCGCAGGCTCCAGATGCTCATGCTTTTCTCGCTGAACCCGTGGTTCGCCGAGTTCTTTGACGAAGGCAGGAACGACGCCTTCATGCTCGCGTGGATTGTGTTCGCGGTCTACGCCCTAAGGAAAAACAAACCAGTTCTGTCTTCGGCGTTCATGGCGTTCGCCTGTCTAACCAAACAGACGGCATGGATTATGCTGCCATTCTACTTCCTGTACCTGATGAAAGGGAAAGTAAACGTCAGCTTGCTGTGGAAGGCGGCAAAAAAGACGTATCCTCTGTTTGTGCTGTCGATGGTGTTCATCGTGCCCTTCCTGGTTTGGGACTACAGTTCATTCATCGACGACATCCTCAGCTACCATTCGGGCACAAGCGAGATAAGCTACCCTGCAGGCGGCTACGGGATAGCGACGCTGCTTATCGGAGCCGGCGTCATGGAGCACGGCGACTACTTCCCCTTCTGGATTCTGCAGCTGGCCGCAGGCGTGCCCATGCTCTGGCTGCTTCTCAGGAGGCAGGCGGCGGCCAACAGCCTCGGCGTCATGCTAGCCAGCTACGGCATCCTCACGTTCCTGCTGCTGTTCCTGTCGAGGTCGTTCCACGACAACTACATGGGATACATAATATCCGTGATGGCGTTTGCATACTACCTTGACGACCGGCGTTAGGCCTGTTTTTTACCTCTCCCTCGAATATCTACCTGAAGTGAAGACGCCTGACTTGAATCCGAGGGTGATGGAGTTGGAGCTTGACTACGTGAACAAGCTATTAGGGCTGGCTTTGACCGCGGAGCAGGCCCGAGATTTTCTGGAGAGAATGCGTTACGGGGTTTCAGGCGGCAGGAAGATGAAGGTCTCCGTTCCAGCCTACAGGACGGACGTGCTGCATCCCATCGACTTGGTCGAAGACATAGCCATCTCCTACGGCTACGAGAACTTCGTTCCGGAGGAGTTCAGGGGCTACAGCGTGGGCGAAAGGGACGGAACAGAAAGGTTTTCAGCCAAGCTCAGGGAGCTGATGGTTGGCGCCGGCTTCCAGGAGGTCATGACGCTTGTGCTCACAAACACCAGAAGCCTGTTCGGGAAAATGAACCTTAAGCCGGAGACGGTAGTCGAGGCCGAGAATCCCGTGACCGTGGAGCATTCGGTCGCCAGGAACTGGCTGCTTCCCTCGCTTTTCACGGTGCTCGAGAAAAACAAGACGCAGGAGTACCCGCAGAAGATATTCGAGGTTGGCGACTGCCTGACTGCCGAAGGCGAGACCCGCAGGAGGCTTGCCGGCGTCATAGCCCACTCGAAAGCCAGCTTCTCGGAGATGAAGTCCGCATTAGACGGCATCCTAGACTCATTGGGGCTCAGTTACACTCCAAAGCAGCTGGCTCACGGAAGCTTCATAAAGGGCAGGTGCATCAGCACAGGATTCGGGTTCTACGGCGAGGTGTCTCCCACAGTGCTGGAGAACTTCGGCATGGAGGTTCCGGTGGCGGCCTTCGAGTTGGACGTTGATTTAATAACAAAAAACCTATATCAGTGACCCAAATAAAAATGGATTCTGCAGTCGAATACAAGCTCAAGAGAATCTTGGGCGAGCTTAAGGGCAAGAAAGGCCGCCATACGGAACTTGTGTCAGTCTACGTGCCGCAGGGCTACAACCTGAACAACATAATGACTCAGCTTGAGGGCGAGCGCGGGACCGCAACCAACATCAAGTCCACCTCAACGAGAAAAAACGTGGTCGACGCCTTGGAGAAGCTCATCCAGTATCTAAAGCTCTACAACAAGACGCCGGAAAACGGGCTGGCGTTGTTTTGCGGAAACGTTTCCGAGCGAGACGGCGTCCAAGACCTGAGGATTTGGGCCATAGAGCCGCCCGAACCCATTACCACGAGGCTCTACCGCTGCGACAAGGATTTCATAACCCAGCCCCTCGAGGAGCTTGTGACGCCAAAGGACGTCTACGGCCTGGTTGCGATAGACAACAAGACTGCGACCATAGCGACCTTGAAGGGCAACAACTACACGATAGTGAAGAAGCTGACGTCCGGCTACCACGGCAAGCACCGCGCCGGCGGCCAGAGCCACCGAAGGTTCGAGCGCATAATAGACGAGCAGTCGCACGAGTTCAAGAAGCGGGTTGCGGGGCTCGTGGCCGAAACCTTCATGCCGTTGACCAAGGAGTTCCGGGGCCTTGTGGTCGGCGGCCCGGCCGCCACAAAAGAGGACTTTCTGGAAGGCGACTACCTCCACCACGAGCTCAAGAAGAGGATTCTCGCCGTAAAGGACATAACCTACACCGACGAGTCCGGAATCAGGGAGCTTATTGAGGCGGCCAAGGACGACCTCAGCGAGCTGGAGATGATACAGCACAAGAATCTGGTGCAGAGGTTCATGAAGGCTTTGGTTGAAGACGGGCCAGTGGCCTACGGTCCCGAGCTTGAGAGGGCGCTGGACGCTGGAGCCGTTGACCTGCTGCTGCTTAGCGACCAACTGAATCCGGAGGAAATAGACCGCCTGTACGAGAAGGCGAAGCTTTCGGGAACGTCAGTCGAAATCGTCTCTTCAGAATTCGAGGAAGGGTTCCAGCTGTGGGACACCTTCAAGGGCAAGGCCGCCCTCCTTAGGTACAGGATTTCCTGAGTTCACCTGCCTTTAGGCTTTTTCTTGAAGTCCCAGACGTCCTCGTCCTTGGCCCATACGTCTGATATGTCCTCCTCCTTTTCTTCGGCGGACTTGGCCCACTCCTCGCTGTATTCCTGCCTGGTTTTCCTGTCGTCTCTCCGCTGCTCGCGCACTTGCGTCCTCTGTTTGGCTTTCAGGCAGAGGTCGCACACGCCTTGCGGGTTCCTTGTGGGCCTGCCGCACATGCCACAGTTAAACATTTTGGATAATATAATGGGGTGACGCGTTAAATATTGTATCCCCTGAGTTTCGCCATCTCCACGTCCACCTCCACCAGCTCCTTCTGGTAGCCCTCCATTATGCTCCTAAAGTTTTTTTCGCTCATGAGGCCGTCGTTGTACCTGTCTTCGGCAAGCTCGATAAGCTTTACAAGACGTTTCCTGTTGTCCCTCATCTCCTCCATCTGGAGCTCCCTCCTCTGTTTGTCCTCCATCAAGTCGCTTATCTTGCGCTCCTCCCTGACTATGTCCTTCACGTGCTTTCGCTCAACATTCTTTTCCTTCTCCTCGAGCTCCAGCATCTTCTTCCTCTTTAGCTTCTCCTCCCGCTCCCTCAGCCTCTCCTCCCTGCCCGTGAGTTCTTCGATGGTTAGCTCCCTCTCGCTTTTTGGCTTCGGAAGCATCCTCTCCTCAACGGGTTTTCCGGTAGACTGGGGCGCATCAGCCTTGCCGGATGTTTCCTCCCTGGCCGTTGAGTCGATTATCTCCCACTCCCGCTCCCTCTTCCGTTCCTCCCTGCGCTCGGAAAACCTCATCAGGACGAATATGACAAGGGCGACGGCGATTGGCATCAGTATTATGGCCGGCACAAGAATGGGGTTCTGCTGCAAAAACGCCAGCGGATTAGAGAGGCTCATTGTATTAACATATTCCTAAAGGGCATTAATATCCTGTTTCCGTGTCGGGCGCCATTTAAAAAACCCTAATATAATATTATAGTCATATTCGGTCTATTCAGTTTCAACAAAGAGGTGGATTAAATGCGAAATATGAAATGGTTTTTAATCGGGTTTATGGCGTTATTGATTACTGTAAACGTTAGCGCTGAGTTCATCAGCCTGCAGTCTACCATCGACATGCAGCAGGTCGTCAACGACACCTCGACTGAGGCTAACATAACCATAACAAACTCCGGCGACGAGCCCGCCTACGACGTCATAGTCGAGCCCATGAGCAACCAGGGCTTAGCCAGCGGGGAAATCTCGTTAGGCACCATAAACCCCAACCAGACCGTGGTTGGCACGCTGGAGATAAGCATACCCTCAGACGCGAAGCCGGGGAAATACGCGATGGGCGTCCTCATCAGATACAGCGACGTGCAAAACTACCCGTTCACATTCGTTACCCCACTACACCTCTTCTACCAAAAGCCCGTGCAGTCTAACGTTGTGGGCCTCCTCAACGAAGTGGAGCTGGTGGGCGAGGAAAAGAAGACGCTGACGCTTGAAATCCAGAATCGGGAGGATAAGGAGCGCGAGGTTTTCGTTAAGCTTTACACGCCAAACCAGATAGCCGTGTCCGGCAAGGAGCAGACAGTCACGCTGTTGCCAAGCAGCAAGACAAACGTCGAATTCGTCGTGTCCTCTCTCGGCGCTTTGCCGGGAGGAAACTTCTACGTGTTCGCCGTCATAGACTACGATGACGACGCCATCCACTACTCAGTGGTTTCGGCCAACGGAAAGATACTGACGTCCAAGCCGAAGGCCATGATGGACTCGATGACGCCGTTAATCGTCGTTGTGGTGGTTGTTCTTGTTCTGGTGTTGATATACTTGCAGCTTAGACAAGACAAGCCGGTTAAACCAGCAGCCAAGAAAAAATAATGCCGGCAGCTACTCTGGAGTCGCGGAACGTGAAACGCTTTTCCGTTGTAGGCGAGCAGAAGCTATAAAATGGTAAAATCCACCAGAAAAAAACCAACGGGGCTTTTAGGCCGCCTGAAAGAGAACTGGTCGACGGTCGCGACTTTCGTGATAATCTACCTCTTCATCCTGCAGTTCTTCGGAACCTACATGCTGACGAAGACGACCACAACCGGCGGCGACCTGGGCTCCCACTGGGTTCTGGCCCAGTACCTCAGGGACTACCTTGTTCCAACCGGGAGACTGGTCGGCTGGTACCCCCACTGGATGGGCGGCCTGCCGCTTTTCCAGTACTACTTTGTGCCGCCCTACTTCCTGATGGTCCTCCTCGGTCCGCTGATTTCCCTGGAGGTTGCGTTCAAGCTGGTGAGTGCGGCGTGGATTTTCTTCACGCCAATAGCGTTCTACTACGGAGCCAAGGCGTTGGGGTTCGAGAAGCCGGGGCCTGAAATAGCGGCCACGCTCTCCCTCTGCCTGACTTGGCTTGAGACCGTCACCGGAGGCAACTACGCACAATGGGGCGGCAACGTAAAGAGCGCCATGGCCGGCCAGTTCACATACGGCATAAGCCTTGCATTCTTCGCCCTCTGTCTGGGGCTCCTGTGGAAAGCATACCACACCCGGAAACACCTGATACTCACTTCAGTCGTCTTCTCGATGGTCGTGCTCCACCACCTCTACCCGACCATAGCGTTGGGTCTTGCCTCAACCTACTTCCTCTGGCACGCCATCAAGCACAAGAAATTCGAAAACGCCGTTCACTTGGGCAAGATTTTCCTGCTTGGGTTCATGATAGCCGGCTTCTGGCTGATTCCCTCCTACGCGAAGCTGAACTGGTCCTCTCCGCCAAGGGACGTCTTCTACGGCCTGCCGAGCATGGACTGGGTGTTCATACAGGAGTACACACTGTTCTTCATAATCATCATCCTGGGGGCCTCAGTAAGCCTCATACAATACTTCAGGAAAAACAACAGCCTCCTCAACTCGCTCCTGTTCTGCGGCGGGCAGCTTGTGGCAAGCTTTTTGACGATACACTTCTTCAACGCCATCTTCTTCAAGCACAACAGCATAAGCTTCTACCTCGGCTTCATAGGCATACTGATGACTCTCCAGGCGGCCGCCTTAATCAAGGAAAGCAGGCTCCTGTTCTGCGTCTACACCTTCTTCCTGATATTCATCCAGATATACCTGTCGATGGTACTCAACCTGCTGTACGCGAGGTTCATCCCAATGGTATTCGTCGTCTACCTGCTCCTGACCACAAGGTCGCTCATGACGCTCACCAGATGGTTCAAGGCCAAAGCCCTCGTGCCCATAATAATCGCGCTTCTGGTGGTCATGTGGATGGGCGTCGGCGTTGACGGAGTCCCCTACATCGGGCCGATGTTCAAGAAGACTTGGTATGTTAGCCACGGCATAAAGGATGCGCCCGACTGGCTCAAGTGGAACTACGCAGGCATCGAAGTAAAAAAGTCGTGGCCGGCGCTCAAGCAGCTCTACAACTACACCGCCAACCTGCCCCTCACGGGGAGGATAAACTACGAATACTACGACTACGGGCAGCTTGGCACCGCAAGGATATTCGAGCAGTCGCCCGCATTCACCAACCGCAGCGTCATGGAAAGCCTGCTTGTTGAGTCCTCAACCACCTTCCCGTTCTTCTACTACATGCAGAAGACCGTCTCCGAGACGTCATGGTGGCCCGGGTTCCCCATAAAGATACCCACCGAAATAAACCTCAAGCACGGCAAGGACATATTCTGGGTCTACAACGTGCAGTACTACATCATCTACTCGAAAACAATAAAGGAGCTGATAAAAAACGAGACCGACTTCCACTACCTGAAGACCATAGGCGATGCGGACGCCGGCTACTTCGAAATCTACAGCGTAAACGAGGACTCCCACTACGCCGACATAGCCCCGAGGGAGCCCATACTGGTTGTCACAGACTACTGGCGGCCCTTCTCCTTCAAGTGGTTTGACGTGACCGACTTGGACGTTCCGGTGGCCTACAAGAGCACGGTCGACGACTACGACCTAGACCACTTCAACATAATAGTCGTGAACAAGACAATCGACTTCGAAAAAAGGCCCGGCACGCGAGTATTCGACTTCAACCACTTCCTCGACGCAGTAAACGCCTCCAGGCCGCTGGACACAAACTGCCGGCTGTCCGAGGACTACCTGGGGGAGCTGCTTACCGTAAACACAAGCTGCGCCGGAAAGCCGCTGTGGATAAAAATACCCTATTTCCCCAACTGGAAGACCTACGACGCAAAAAGAATCTACTACGTCTCGCCCAACCTGATGCTCGTCTTCCCGGAGACCGAGTCGTTCACGCTATACTACGCATGGCTGCCCTCGGACGTGATGGGCTACCTAGTGTCAATCATTGCCCTGGTGATAGTAATCTATCCACTGCTGCTGCACAACAGCGTGTTCACCGAAAGATTCCACAAGCCGCTGCTCGCCAGCATGCGGTCAAGCAAGCGGCTGAAGCTCCTGCTGTCGCTTCCCTCGAAAGCAGAGGGCGCATTAATAACACTGCTCGAGGACGGCGTCGTGGTCGTCAACAAAAACAAGTGGACCATAATCATGGTATTCGCCCTCCTGTGGGTGGGCATGTCAACCACAAAATACAACTCTAGGGTGTCGCTGTGCTCCGTAGACTGCATGTCAAAGGGCTACGAGGACTACAAGATACCGCCGTTCGGCAACGTCATAGACAACTACGACATGGGCGCAAACAACGAGGGACAGAACATAATCCGCGACCTCAAGTGCACGGCAGTCTGCGACCCAAGCAGGAAAGACTTCGTCTACGTCTCAGGAGGCGGCTACGTGGAGTTCACGATGTACGTCAAACCAATGGAAGAAAACACGCTATCGATATACGCCATAGACAACCAAAACTGCAGGCAAAACGACGTCTACGTGGACGGCAAATACCTCGGCCAGATGTACGGCATCGGGGAAATCGGTCAGAGAGCAAACTTCGACTTCAGGCTCCCGAAGATGAACAAAAGCGTCATACGGGTTAGGATATATCACAACGCATCCAAGACCGACTGCTACGGATTCGACGTATTCACCAACCAAATAAGGATACCAGAATGCCTGTGTCTGAGCGAGCCTTCAGCAGCACAGCAAAGAGAATACCTGCTGATGAACATCATCGGCGTGCTTGCGGTCGGCGCCGCAGCCATTGTCATAGCATACAACCTAGCCGCCCTCAACAAAACCCTCAAAAACAGCGTCCGCGACCCCCTGCAGTCAGCCATAAGGAAGACCGTTGTCTACGCGATACACGTCAAATTCACAACAAAAGCGAGGAGCGCCGCAGCGAAAATACGCCTGTTGATGACGGAAAACAAGAAGCTGGCGGTATTGGTCGTCATAGCCATCATAGGCTCCTACTTCATCTTCCAGTACGCATCACGCTACCTGGAGCGGCAGTCCATATGCACGATAGAATGCAGGGACAAGGGCTTCACGAAAGGATACGCCCCCTCCCAGACGGTCGTTGACGAATTCAATTTGGGCGCGGACAACGCCGGCGAATACCCGGAACACAACTTCGTCTGCAACGCCGTCTGCGACGAGCTGCGGCGCAACTACGTCTACGCATCAGGCGGACAATACATTGAGTTCGACATGGCAGTCGAGCCGGAAGCCAAAAACGTGCTCTCCATAAAGGCCGGCAACTTCAACGAGCTTTGCAGGCAAAACGACGTCTACATCAACGGCGTCTACGTAGGCGAGATGTCGCAGCCGGAGGGAGAGCTGCCCGAAGGCGAATACGACTTCGAAATCCCGCACACAACCGCTGAAAAAATAAAAGTCAGGATAGACCACAACATCTCCAAGACCAGCTGCTGGGGCAACGACATATTCACCGTAAGAACAAAACTCCCCAGGTGCGTTTGCGAGTAAGCAAATCCGAGAAGCCATGACAAAACAGGCGGCCCAGGAAAAATGAAGAAGAAGACTCAAAGCGCCCCGACAAAAGACTCAGAAAAAAAACTCAACCTACTGCTCTCAATAGCCCTGGTTCCGGTGGTGTTGTTCTCCCTCTACTCCGGCGGAGAAATATTCGCCCTCGTGACGCTGCTAATACTGCTCGCCGCCTCCTACAAGGCCGTCAGATACTCGCTGTCCGAAACACACCTCGAAAAGCTCATGCTAATCACTGTGGGCGCATACCTGACGCTCGTGTCCCTCATCGGATTCACACTCACCCTCATCGGATTCAACCTAAGCGTCAGAAACTTCTTCATCCTCTCAATACTCGCATTCGCCGCGCTTCACCACCTGACAAAAGGGAGAACGCCATGCAAGGTAAAAATAGACGGCAAACGGCTACTGCTCATAGGAGGGGCGCTCCTCATTCCAATGGCGGTCTACATGTGGCCCTCCCTGCCGAGCTTCACCTCCCCCTGCACCGCCGGATTCGACTGCACGCTTCACATGGAATACATGGACAACATATACAGCCTAGAGCACGTGGTGCCTCCGGTGACCGACTGGCGCTACTACCCAAGCGGCTTCCACATAAACGGCGCGTTCCTGGCCCACGCCCTGGAACCCGACATGCCCTCCTACAGCAACCTCTCCTACCCCTTCGCAGCCTTCATCTCGGCAATGATTGTGGCCATAATGGCGGGCATGGCCTACGACAGGCTGAAAAAAAAGCGTTACGTCGCCCTCTTCATCGCGGCCATACTCTCGACAGTATACCCCGCCAGCGCGTTGATAGGCTACGGCTTCTGGTCCCACGTGATGGGCATGTACTATGTAGCGCTTTTCGCGTGGACGCTGTCGGATTTCGTTGAAAGGCCCGGCGACAGGAAGATACTCCTGCTGCTGCTCTCGATTGCCGCAGCATCCATCATCGCCTACCAGCTGCTGACGTCCGCAGTTGTCGCCGTCTCATTCGCCATATGCTCCCTCTCTCTGGCCAAGGCACCGCTCAAAAAAAGGATTGCAACCACGCTGGCATTCCTCGCCATCCTCGGCGGCTTCTACGCCCTATACACCCTCGAGGGATACTCGCGCTACCTCAGATACTCGGACGCGCCGGTTTCCACCTACTCCTTCTTCCAAAACCAAACCCCAGAAGGCGTCGGACTAAACAAGGGAACCCTCGACATACAGCTAAACAACACAAAATTCTACATAAAAGGCACCGGCCTGCATGTCGAGGAACTCTACGTCGACCAAGGAGTCAAACCACTGGAGCTGCTCTCCAAGGGACTCGACACAAAAAAGATGGGAGACTACACGGCGGTGGGAAGAAACAACATCAGCGGGCCGTCAGGAGCGGTCCTGTTCTACAACATAATATGGTTTGGCCTGCTCACCATACTGCTGATGGCAGCAGGCATCCTATACAGCCATGGAAAGCGCGAATACACGCTCGCCTTCATGGAAGCCTCCATAATACACGTCTTCATCTTCTATGTCGGCATGAAAACAGGGATGATAAACGAATACTACTACTCAAAGATGATGTACATCCTAGTGTACCCAATGACGCTATACGCCGTAGTCGGCGTGGAAGAACTGTTCTCCAGAATGGACGCCATCAAAAAAAGCGTCGCAGCCTACGCGCTAGTCATGCTGGTCCTGCTCTCCCTCAGCCTCAACCTGCTGTCCAGCGAAAACATGACCCTTCTGTTCGGGGAAAAAGAGTCTCTGTACAAAAGCGGCGAACACTGGGCGCTTCTGGAATACAACCGCTTCCTAAGATACTGGGACCTCAGCTGGGGGATAAAAAGGGACGCCTACGGCCTCCTAGGCTGGCTTAACATGCTGGGCATAGAGTCGGTGCCAATCCTCGAGGGCCAGGAATACTCCAACCGCGTCCGCTTCGGCGTCTGGAACGCCACAACCGACTTCAGCCACGAACTAGGACTCGAGGCCGCAGACGGAAGCTGGCAGTCCGAAGAAGGAGGATTCGGCTACATGATAGGAGCCAACTACATGGAGATACCCCGGGGCTCCTATGTCGTGTCCTTCACGGTGAAGGTGGACGACAACAAAGTAGAAGACGGCAAAAAGGCGGTCACAATAGAAGTCGCCAGAGACCGGGGGGCTCCAGTCGTGGTCAGAGACCTCTACCCCAAAGACTTCGAGCAAAAC
>Ga0163209_1000678_pt1 | contig 14916 bp, 16 predicted proteins | sample Kivu_160m_FD_113538 | JGI IMG/M metagenome (GOLD analysis project Ga0163209, IMG submission 113538) | Freshwater microbial communities from Lake Kivu, Western Province, Rwanda to study Microbial Dark Matter (Phase II) - Kivu_160m | ecosystem: Environmental > Aquatic > Freshwater > Lake ...
CTCCCTCTCCCCAACGGGGGAGAGGGAGGGGGTGAGGGGGGAAATATTAGAAGAAAATTCTCAGATTTAAACATGTTTGAATCTAAGTAATGAGGGAAGATAAAATCATGAAAAAACGACTCCTCATTATTGCCACTTTAGATACAAAAGGAAGGGAAGCCGCCTATGTAAAGGATTGCGTACAAAGGCTTGGTATCCGTCCTATCCTGATGGATGTCGGAACTTTGGGAGATCCTTTAACCCATCCTGATATCACACGAGTCGAGGTCATGGAGGCTGCCGGGTATCATTTTAAACATTTAAGCAAGGGGAAAAACCGGTCAGTCGCTATTAAAGCAGTACAGAAAGGTGGAACCATTCTGGCAAAACGTATGTTTGAAGAGGGAAATCTCCACGGAGTATTTGGGATGGGGGGTGGAACAGGTACTGCAATTGTCACCTATATTATGCGGTCTCTTGCTTTCGGTTTGCCTAAGGTCGTGCTTTCCACAGTGGTCTCCAGGGATATACGAGAGTATGTAGGAACAAAAGATATTGTCATGTTTCATTCGGTCGCAGATATTTTGGGCTTAAATGAATTCATGCGTCTCATCCTTGGACAGGCATCTCATGCGGTATGTGGAATGATCGAAAAAGGGAGTGTGATCAGAAAGGGAAAGCCGATGGTCGCTGTGACCGCCTATGGCATCAATTCAGTTTGCGCAATTCAGGCTGAACCTCTGCTCCAAGAAAGAGGATATGAGATGATCGCTTTCCACGCAAATGGATGCGGCGGCATGGCCATGGAGGAATTGATTGCCCAAGGCCTGATAGCAGGTGTCCTTGATTTCACGACTCATGAAATTGCCGATGAAATGTTTGGAGGATATTGCAAAGGCATCGGCCCGACACGATTGGAGACGGCGGGTAAGATGGGAATCCCCCTCGTGGTTGTTCCGGGCGGACTCGATAACGCAGTCTTCAGTCCTTTTTATCCCATGCCAGACCGATTAAAGGGAAGAAAGATACATCCCCACGATATTCGGTTTTGTGTCCGGATGGGGCCCAGAGAAATGAATCAATTTGCCCAAATCATCGGAGAAAAACTGAACGGATCAAAAGGACCCACCCATGTGCTTATTCCTAAGAAAGGTTGGTCTGAGGCTGATAAAGCGGGTATGGAACTCTTCGATCCAAAGACGGATCAGATTTTTGTGAACGAACTGAAAAAGATCATGGCTCCAAAAATCCCGATCGAGGAGATTGATCTTCATATTAGCGAACCCGCTTTTGCGCAAAGAGCAGTAGAAATTCTAGACGATATGATTCGATCAAATAGGACACAATACAAGTAACGGACCATGGTGGGCCCCTCATCCCTTCATCTTTCAGAAAACCCCATTGACTCAGTTCAAAATTATCCCCCCCTCTCCCTTCCCTCCCCCTCAAGTGGCTGTGTCGTAATGGCAAGCAAAGCGGGGAGAGGCAGTCAGGTTCCAAAGCTTTAGAAGAATGCGGGTTTTTATCAATAGTCACGTAGTCTTTTAGTCTCATAGTCTTATCGTTAATTGACTCATTGACCATCTGACTAGAGACCATGTAACTATTTCAAGGTTACCGCTCGGGTATGAGGAACTTCCCGTTCCACCCACCCGACCGCCTCTCCCCTTTTTGAAAAAGCAGATTTTTTTCATATTACGACACAGTCTCTGAGCAGGAGGGAATTACATCGTGTTTCGATCGTTCATAATCAAATGGATACATTTTCTCGGCAAATTGAAGAAAAGGTAGAAGTCATTGCCTATTCTGGTTATCGGGGGGAGGAGACCCCGAGAACGATTATCCTCCGTGACAAAAAAATTGAGGTATTTAAAATTCTGAATAGATGGATTGAGGAAGGGTTCGAAGAGGGGGGAAGAACAAGGTTTTTCAAGGTCAAAGGGAGTGATGGAAACACACATAACATATATTATGATGAAGAGGCAAAGGAATGGTTTGGGGATCGTCACATGAGTATTGTCTTGGTAGCCGTTGGCGAAGTGGACAGGAACGTGATCGAGGCGCTAAAAAATGATTTGAACAAAGTATTTAACAGGCAGGTATTGATAGGCGAAGCGACGCCTGAACCTCATTATGCCTTCAACAAGAAAAGAAACCAATATTTATCTACTGCGATATTAAAGGCCATCATGGAGCAAAAGGACGATACCGCTTACGGAAAAATATTGGGGATTGTTGACCACGACCTCTATGTCCCCGAGCTGAATTTTGTTTTTGGGGAGGCCGGCAGGAAAGCGGCCGTCATCTCCCTGACTCGTTTGAGACAGGAATTTTATCACATGCCTGAGAACCGGAGCCTTTTTCATCAGAAGATCTTAACCGAGGCGGTTCATGAATGAGGTCATACCTACGGGTTGGGGCACTGCGAGAACCCCAGATGCGTCATGTTTTTTTCAAATAGTTTAAAGGATACAGACAGGAAAGGCTCAGAATTCTGTATGAGGTGCAAAGACAAGCTCTATACCGAAAAGCAGCTGGTCAAGTTTCCTTCATGTAGTTTTTCCCTCACAAGCCAGACTTATGAATCAGTTTTTTCTTCTCCGATATCTTGCTCCCTTCTCGCGAACACCGCTGACAGGCTCGATCTTCAAAAACTCATCCACGGAAATAGCTACTCCCGGGAACTTTTCACGGAGCTTCTGGTCCTCCGTCACACATAGGATCTCCATTTCCATGGCCAGCGCAATGAACTGTCCGTCGTAGGCTGTGATTCCGTATTTTGCGACGAGATCGAGCACCTTGCCCACAGAAGGTTCACACTCGTTATCTATCAGGATATCAAACACCTTTTGCCAAACGTCCGACGCCTGCTCTTGCGTGATCTGTTTAACCTTGATCGCTGTCGCGAGAATGTTCTGAAACTCGTATCGCCACAGGACAGGCACAATCCATACAGGGTCCTTTTTCTCAACTTGCTCGGCTCTTGGTGTCAGGGTGCTACTCAGGTTTCGCGCGGTGATGATGTTCGAGTCCACTACGATCATAGGCGACCCTCACGTTTGGCCTGATCAATGAATTCCTTTGTCAAGAGCGTTCGGGTTCGCAATGGGGAGGGAAACTTCACCGGTTGGAAGCGCAGCATCCTCTCCTCGAAAACAACAATAGCCTGTTGAGTCATGGAGCGACGATTTCTGTCAGCTTCTCGTTTTAGCCATTCATGCACTTCACGGGGGACATCTTTTATCAACAAGGAAGCCATAGCTCACCTCCGATAGCATTCTGCTATAATAATACTATCGTTTAACCGGCCTGTCAATCTCTTTAATATCGACCAGGGTTTTTGAATAATTGGCTGGTATGTATCTGGTATTTAGAAGAAATATGAGAACCGGTCCCAATTAAATGAGAACCGGTCCCAATTAAAACTCCGCCGTTAGCGCCGTGCGCAGCACGGCGCTAACGGCTTTGATCACTTGGGATAAATAGTGCAAAGCAAAGCGACGCGCTATTTCTCATCAAGTGCATCCAATTGTTCGGCTTCCTTTAGTTTTTCGAGGTCTATTTTATCTTGTGGTCTTCCACTCGCTTCCTTTGTTTTGATGAGATCAGATCGCGATATGAAGAATATTTGAAGATCATCCAATTCAAAAACTTCGCGATTTTGCCATGCCTCATCGAACTGAATTCCTGGTATTGACATCATAATATCAACTCGCAAAGGTGGCCTTCCCATCTGATAAAAATATCCTTCATGAGTAAAATCATCAGGAGTAAGATTTTCTAGCGGTGCACCAAACTCTTTCAATGCCAAAAAAACACTTTTAGCATTTTCTCGGTCAGATGCTATGAACACATCGAGATCTTTTGTAAATCGAGGTTCACTATATTTCATTACCGCATAGCCACCTACAATAAGATATCGAATTTTATGCTTTTTGAAAATTTTCAATAGTTCTTTGAAGTCTGGACTCGTCAGCATTTTTCCCTCGTATCAAAAAATAGTCATTTAACATTTCCGTTACTGCCTCAAAGATGGCAAGATCTCCTTGTGATTGCCAGAATCGAATGTCAAATAAACGCCTATCATCAATAATACGTTGATAATTTTCTTCTATTTTTGTCATCTCTTATCCTCACAGCCGAACACAGAGTTAAGCGGCGCGCGCAGACCACTACACATATGAAGGAAAAACTACAAACCTTAATGCAACCGCTTATTCGCGCGTCCGCTTCAACGACTCGTTCGGCACTCCCTTCTCTGTTTATAAGCAGCGATGCCTCTTTTCTTATCTGGCTCATCATGGGCATGTCCCGTAAGGCGCTTTAGCCCACTGGCAATGTGCCATATGCCCCTTTCTTGAACACATAAATCGCCCACCCCAGCGTTTCTCGTCCCCACCTCAGGTACGCTGTCTTGTTTTCCCGCACTCGTTTCAGCACGGTCTCCACATCAGGATCATCCCGATGGTCACTCGCCCAGCTTTCTGCAGCATACCATTGTAACCCTTCATACTCGTCCCAGTCATCTTGGCTGCTTACGAGTGTGTAGACAGCCTCCAATCCGTGCTCTTGCCCAGCTTTTATATTCTCATAATGTGTTCCGTAGTTATTCCGTGTCTCGCTGATGGCCTCTAAATACTCTCTTTCCGGTTCATGCCGCCAGTATGGTTCTCCCACGACTATCCAACTTTCTGGAGCTGCCATCTTGTATAACGCGTTCAACGTCCCTCTATGCCCGCCATAAATCCAACTCGCACCGATGCAGGCCACCAAATCAAAACACTCTAAGGTCTCTGGGACATACTTAGCCCCATCCATCTCTAAAAAATGGAGTTGGGCATCTGGAACGCGTGCTTGGTGCTTTTTGTGGACATCTGCAATGCAGTAAGGAGAGAAATCAACCCCTGTCCCTGTCATTTGTCGGTACCGCTCTGCGAGCCTGATGAGAAACTCGCCCTTTCCAGTGGCGATATCAAGCACGCGTGCACCAGGTTTCAGAGGCAGAAGCGTGATAAGCTGTTCAAGTTTCTCAAGACTCATCGGATTGCAGAGAATGTGCTTCCGATGCGTGATGTCAAAGAACTTCCACATGTCCATGCGTATATCTCCTTTATCAATGCCAGCCGGACTCTTAATTATACAGAAAAAATTCTGTATAGCGTGGGTTATAGGCGATTTTTACAGAATCCTTTTAAAACAACGATATGAGACAGTGTCAACCATCTCAGAACACCGCCGAGGGTCAGGCTTGCTTTTCGACAATTGTTCATTTCGTCTTATCACCTTAGGCCCAGGCGGCTTTTTTCAGTCCTTGTTTTCTGTAGATCCCGTTAGAAAGCGTTCTACTTTATAACGAGAAGGCTCACACCGGGCATTAAACCCCGTGTTTGCTTAAAAAGGAACGACCATTATCCCCGCTAAGAGCAACAGGGTTTTTCTAACGGAGTAAACGCTGGTTCTTTTATTCTGTTACCTTCACTCAACCTGAGTATGGACCCCACCCCTGGCTGCCCTGACCAGGCGCACCAATGGATCTGTAGATTTTAAGTCTTTCGATAAAATCAAGAATTATTTAAAAGGGTCCCCCAATTAGAAAGAGAATCCTTGATTACTCTTTTGTAATTTCTGCAGGAGTTTTTCTTCCACGGGGCGTTCGATCAAAGTCGCTGTCAAAACTTACTATGGTTAGATTATATTTGTCAGCCGCACTGTTCGAGCCAGACATTTGTGTCAACAAGGTACACGATTCAATCTCCCCGCCATTCCAATGCCTTTTTCTGGAGCTCAAGGGAAGAATATTTGTCTCGGTAATCTTTCAGAGCACCAGCCCAATCCTGGCGCAGTTTCACACCTTGTTTCCTTGCCTTCTTCTCAATCAGAAAATCGATAAAGTCCTTTACCTCTCGTTGAAGTTCAGGAGGTAACTTTTTTATTATTTCCTCAATGTTTTCCATACAAATTCACCTGCCCCCCTTAATTTTTCTTCATAATACCACAATTTTCAAACCATTACTACCGTTGGGTTACGCGACTTTTTTCGGTTCTTGTCTTTGATAAGAAGCCAGCCTTTAGGCCAACTCAGACTAACCGATACACTTCTGGAGTACACGATAAAAGTTGCCACCCATGTAGGCTTTAATGTCTTCGTGTGAAAGACCAACCTCCTGCATGGCTGCGACCAAGTGAACCAAATCCGTAATGTCCCGGTAACCTTCAATGAACCGCGGGAGGCCGCCACCCCCATCTGTTCCTAAACCCACATGTCCCATCCCCAATCTTTTTTTCATCTCCAGAATCTCTTTTGCCCAATCCAAATAAGTGACTCGAAGGGATTCTCCCCTTTTATATGCAATGGGCCAAGTGCAAACAATACCGCCTGTTTTGGCAATCAGCTCCATATCATTCCATGTGCGAAATCTCCCACATTTCAATGGGTCTTCATCAGGGCAAGGACTTGTGTGCGAATCCACCAACGGTTTTGAACTCGCTCCCACGATCTGCTTCAGGGTGACTGCGTCAGCATGGGCCACATCCACCACCATACCCAGTTGCTGCATCCTCTCCACAATTCTACGACCCTCTTGGGTCAGACCATGATGGCTTGGCCCTGGATTTAAATTCTCAAAGGCCCGCATGATATCTCCAAGCTCATTATTTCGATAATGGACCAATGTGATCATTCTGACTCCGAGCCGATAAAACTCATCCAGTCGGTCAGACTTCCCCTCCAAAGGATCGCCTCCTTCAATCGCCAGAATAGCACCCGGAGGATTTTTTTCATCCACAGCGTCGGGAATATCGGAAGCTTTTAAAATCAGCTTGAGCTTTGCTTTCTTAATAGGACCCTTGCTCCAATGTTCTAATTGGGTTTTTGTGCTGCCATACTCCGTTCCTGGTTGACGATCCCGGCTGAGAAATACTGAGTCACCCACTGCGGCAAAACAGCTTGCGACCATTCCCAGTTTCTGAATCGCCTTGAGGGTCGAACTATGATCTATCTGGCGGGGATCACGTACGTATCGATCCGGGTGGGCATGGGCGTCCATTACTTGGATATCCTTTAGGATGGCCGTATCTCTTGTCGGCATCCCGGCAGCCTCTCCATTGGGAAAAAAATTCCTTAGGGTTGCTGAAAGGCCACAAAAAGCAGAGTAACGGAGAAAATCACGCCGATTCATCTTAAACTCCTCAGCCTCCGAGGTAGAGGCGGCGGACATCCGGGTTGTTAAGCAGATCCTGGCCTCTCCCCTCATATCGATTATTTCCCATCTCAAGGACATAACCGTAATCGGAATACTCTAAGACCATGGCGGCCTTCTGCTCTACGATGAGGCAGGGAATGCCAGATCTTTTAATCTCCACGATCTTTTCAAACACGGTCTTGACCCATTTGGGAGAAAGCCCGAGGGAGGGCTCATCGAGAAGAAGAATTTTAGGTTGGATCATCATCGCCCTGGCCAACGAAAGCATCTGTTGTTCACCCCCACTCATTTGACTTGCTTTTCTCTTCTTTTTTTCCATCAACCAGGGAAAGAGTTTATGGATACGTTCAAGAGTCTCTTCTTTCACCATCCGATCCTTAATCGTCCAAGCCCCCATATCAAGGTGTTCCTGAACACTCATATCTGCAAATACAACCCTTCCCTGGGGATTAAAAGCGAGGCCCTTCTCCACAACCTGATGAGGAGGGCAATTCGTGACCTCCTCTCCTAAGAACATCACCTTTCCGGAAGTGATTCTTAAAATGCCTGCAGCAGCCTTGAGCACGGTCGATTTTCCGGCTCCATTGGGTCCGATCAATGCCACGATCTCTCCTCTGCTCACCGAGAGAGAAATCCCGTGGAGGATTTCCATCTTTCCGTAACCGGCAACAAGATTGTCAATCGTTAAAATCTTTTGACTCTCTCTATCCATCCTAAGGGTTCCTGAAATCGCAGTTCTTTAGTGCTTTAAAGAAACTGATCTAATCACCCTTCTTATTAACGCCCCCCTCCCCCTCTTAAGATAAGAGGGGGAGGGGGGCGTTACAAAAGGGGGAGACCTTTCTCCTCCCTTTGGCATCTTTTCCCTGCCGGAGTGAGGCAAAGGGAGGTTGGGAGTTCTGATTATCTTCCAAAATAATGTTCCAACAAACTTTCGTCCTTCTGAATCACATCACAGCTCCCCTCCGCGATTTTCTGACCGTAGTTAAGGGCAATCGCCTTTTCACAATGGCCCATGATCACTTTCATATCGTGCTCGATAATGATAAAGGTTTTTCCTTCTTCATTTAACCGGTGAATCAATGCCATGAGTTCATTCTGGAGCGTGGGATTGATGCCTGCGGCAGGCTCGTCGAGGAGAATAAGTTGGGCATCCAGCATGAGAACTTGAGCCAGGGAAAGGAGTTTTTGCTGACCGAAAGAGAGGTCAGAGGCGTAATCATCCTTCTTCCCATCAAGTTTGACCAGACGGAGAAGGTCCATTGCCCTCTCGATCATCTTTCTTTCTTTTCCTTTTCCCACCACGATAAGATTTTCAAGGAGAGTCATCTTGGGGAAGACCCGGATGATCTGATAGGTTCGGCCCACACCTTTTCTTGCAATCTCGTAAGGTCTCTTCCCTGTGATCTCCTCCCCTTTCAAATAGATATGACCGGAGTCAGGCTGGAGCACTCCTGTAATGAGGTTAAAGAGGGTCGTCTTCCCTGCCCCATTCGGACCGATCAGTCCAGTGATCGATCCCGGCTCAATGTCAAAGGAACAATGATCCAACGCCGAAACCTCTCCGAACTTTTTCACGACATCTTCAATTCTTAAGAGAGGCTCTTTTATCATCTTTCTGCCTTCCGGGTTCTCCTATATCTTTCTAATCCTTGGCAATATCCCCCTCTCCTTCATCCAGCCCAACAGACCTTGAGGAAAAAAGAGGATCAACGTCATCAGGATGCCGCCAAAAATGGCCATATATAGAAGGGTCACCTCAGCCCAAAGGATTTCATGGATCAGTGTAAAGAGGACTGCCCCGGTGAGCGGGCCGAAAACCGTTCCAACCCCACCAAAGAGAGTCATCACAATGGGGGTAAGGGTGAGGTTGATATTGAAAGCGAATGTAGGGTCGATGTAGTTCTGATAAGTGAAATGAATTGCACCTGCGAGCCCCACAAAAAAGGCGCTGATAACAAAAGCAATGATTTTGTCCCTTGTCGTATGGATGCCCAAGGTTTCTGCCGCCTGCTCATCTTCACGGATGGCCATGAGGCGAAGGCCAAATTTAGAAGACGTGACCTTATAACAGACGATGATTGTAATGAAAGCGAGTAAAAGAATCGACCAATAGAGTGTGGGCAGCCGGATTCCTGCGACAAAAGGAACGCCCTTCCCTCCATGCGTGATGGGTGCGAGATATTCTGTGCCAAAAAGTTCCCTCGTCCCTTCAGTCAGAGCCACCATGGAGATGGCAAAGTAGACCCCTTTGATTCTGAGAAGGATGTAGCCGACTCCGATGGAGATTATACCCGTAAAGATTGCTCCGATAGGCCAAGCAAAAAGCCAGAAGAATCCATGGTCGGCAATCAGAAGCGTGCTCACATATCCACTTACGCCGATGAACCATGCCAGACCAAAATTGGTGTATCCTGTCAAGCCTGAGAAGAGGTTCCAACCCGCTGCATAGACCGTGAAAACGAAGATGAGCACCAGAAGGGTGATCCAATAATCTGTGGCAAAGAAGGGGAACAAGATGAGAAAGGCCATCAGAATAGCAATTCCTAATATCACCCAGTTTCTTTCAAATAAATTCTTCATAATGGTATGTCAACCTTAGATGATCAAAAACCCAGCAGTATTCCCTCTCCCTTGATGGGAGAGGGTCCGGGTGAGATCCTCTCCCGCGGAGGGAAGAGGATGTATTTAGGTGACTATTCTACATCACTTCTTTTCATTTCTTGAACAGTCCTGTCGGCCTGAGCAGAAGGATGACCAGTATGGTCATCGACGGGATGATCTGTGCCATCTTAGCGCTCAGATATTGGGTTACAAGGGATTCCAATATCCCAATGATCAAACCGCCCACCAGGGCGCCCTGAATGTTACCCAGCCCACCCAGGACAACAATCGCAAAGGCTTTCGAGATGTAGCTTCCTCCCATCTGTGGAAAGATGACCCACTGAAGGCTGACAATGGCTCCGGCTGCGCCAGCCAGGCCAATTCCCATCCCAAAGGTGAGCATCCTCATCTTCACCGTATTGATACCACAGACCAGGGCGACCTCTGAATTCTGAGAAGTGGCCCGGATTCCTTTTCCCAATCTGGAATATTTTAAAAAGGCAAAAAGAGCGATGGTGATTGCAACCGCGAGACCAAAGGAGACGGTCTTGCTCTTTCCGAGAACTAATCCAAAAAAAGGGAAACTACCTGTAAGATAGGATACGGATCGATAAGTATTGGTCCAGAGAAACTGGGCTAAATTCCAGATCAGGATGGACATCCCAAAGGTGAGGATTAAAGCTGAAAGCTCATGCTCTTTGACCAGGCGTTCAGTGATCCGTCTGTGGATCACCACACCTACAAAGAAGAAAACAGGGATGGAAAGGGTGACTGTAAAGAGAGGATTAAAGTGAAGGAGACTAAATGCCCAGAATGCAAAATAGGCCCCAAGCATGACAAATTCCCCATGGGCAATATTGACGATCCCCACCACTCCCCAGACCAGAGTCAGGCCCATTCCGACGAGGGCATAGACAGACCCCAGCATCAAGCCTCGGATAAGAATCTCAATGAAATTGACCATGGCAATTCATTTTACTACCGGAATAATGGAAGAATGGAATGATGGAATATTGGGTTAAGAAATGGGTCAGGGTGTCTGCATTTTTCATCATCATTCCAGTATCCCACCATTCCATCATTCCAAGAGGGTTATTTGCCCCATCCTGGAAAGGGGAAAATGACATCGGCTGTTTTCACCCCTGCAGGATAAACAATCTGTTTGGCCATTCCTTCGATGGCCACCTGGTTTGGAAGGAGTCTTTTCCCTTCAACCTTCTGCCACTGGATGAGGTTAGTCGCCTTGCCGACCTGCCAGCCCGCATCTGGATGGCCAAGGGGATTCACCTCATACTCGCCGAAGATCGTGGTGGTCTTGATTGAATAGAGTTTGTCTCTTAACGCCTTCTTGTCTTCAATGTTTCCAACCTCTTTAACCGCTCTCTCCAGAATCTGTCCGGCAGCAAAGCCAGCTGCAGCATGGTAGGAAGGTTCGCTTTTATATTCTTTCAAATAGGCCCTATAGAATTCTAAATTTCCGGGTGTCTTGACAAAGGGTTCCCAAAAGGTTTCACCCGTCACAAATGTCCCATCGAACTTTAAAGACTTGGCAAAATCAGCAATCGCTGGCCCGACGAGGAACCCGAACAATTTCGGTGTGGCATTGATGGCCTTGGCAGCCTTTATCAATCCAATCGAATCCGGAAGATAACCTCCTCCCAGGATGATATCTGGCCTTTGAGACCAGGCCTTGGACATGATGGGCTCCCAATCTGCCGTCTCTTTCGGATAACCCTCATCGAGAACAACCTGCATCCCCATCTCTTTGGCCTTGGCAACAAGAGGTTTTGCCGCGGTGATGGGAAAAGGAGTGTCCTGATAGATAAAAGCAATTGTCTTTGCCCCTTTCTCCTTGCCGATCATGAGACATCCGTAGAGATTCTTCCAAGAAGGGGGAAGGACACCGACAAACCATTCCCTCTTTTTTCCTTCCCAGATCACGGATGCGTTGGCTAACGGGGTGATAATGGGAATTTTATAATCCTCTGCCAAAGGTGCGATGGCATTGGAGGCGCCACTTCCATAGGGACCCAATATCAGATCGACCTTGTCGGAAACAATCAATTTCCTTACCAGCTTAACAGATTCACTTGGATCACTCTTATCATCGTAGACAACGAACTCCACCTGCCTTCCCAGAAGCCCGGGTCCGGGACACCCCAGTTTCTCTACTTCTCCAAAGGTGCACCCCTTTTCATTGATGATCTTTCCCCAGAGTTTATATCCTCCCACCTCCAGTTCTCCTTCACGGGCCATGGACCCTGTCAGAGAGATGGCCACACCCATCTTGATAGGAGACTTTGTCTGTGCAAAGATCGATTTCCCTACCAAGCTGCTCATGCTCAATGCGGCAGCTCCAAGGGTGGTCTTTTTCAAAAAATCCCTTCTGCTCCATTTTTTCTTATCTTCTTTCTTGATCATATTCGCTCCCCTCCTTAGGAATAGATTTGAAAGTGATGTTATCAAATTTCTGATTTCTTTGTCAAATATCACCCTCCCTCAGGACCTTAAGAATGATGATTTCCGTGGTTAAAGGAAGGGTATCCTTGCTTACGCTGAAAGTGTTCGTATTGAGAGATCGAACCCTGTAAGGCCCATCAGTGAATCTTTCCAGAACGTTCATTTGATACCAGTAGTGCATTGGGATAACAACCTTTGGTTTTAACTTTTCCACGATCTTTTTAGCCCCTTCTGGACCAGCCGTATAAATCCCTCCTATGACCTGAAGGAGAATATCCACATGCCCTATGAGATCGAGCTGGTCCTCGTTATATGGTTCACTCACGTCCCCGGAGTGGAGGATACAGAGGCCGTCCATTTCGAAAACGAACGCGGAACCTCTCATACTCCCTTCATATCCAGGAAACCCTCTCTGATGGATAGGCACGTTGTAGATCAGGGCATCACGGAAGGTCGTATTAATCTGATTCCAATCATTGCCTCCATCTTTGAGGCCCCTCAGGACAAGAGGATTTCCCTTGGCAAGCCCAGCATTATTATGATTCCCATGTTCCCTCCCTATGGTCACGACATTCGGCCACACCTCAGGCATGGGAAACCCCATCGCTCCGAAAGGGTCGGTGATGATCTTCGTTCCACTGCTGGAAGTGATCTGAAAAAAGGAATGACCGAACCATTTGATTTCGACAAACCCTGATGCTGCTGCTGGCACGACGAAGGGCCCTTCCTCTACAATATTAGGATTTCGACATGCAGCCTGCGCCTGCCATCGTGATGACCCTATGAAAAGGCAGAGGATTACGAAACACATTCTGAAAACTCTGAACTTTGAACTCTGAACTCTGAGCTTCATTTTCTCCTCCTATTACACCAATCCCCAGCGCCTCCTGAAAAACCATTCTACAATAAGGAAGCCTAAAACAAAAACCATCACAAACGGACTTGCCCACATGGAGGACCGCTTCTCTTCGATGAACCGACCTTCCCCTTTCCGGACATAATCCTCTATCTCTTTTAAGAGGTCAAGATTCTTAAACAAAAATTTCCCACCGGTGGAGGCAGAGATCTTTTTGAGCTGCTCATGATCTGGCGCAGCATCCAGGCTTTCGAAAGGTCCGGCGACAACCATGGACTCCTCCAGTTGACCGGCTGAGGTTTCAACTTTTAATTTGTATAGTCCGCCTTTTGGAGGAAGAAAGGAGCCAAGATACTCACCTGCTTGAGTGGTGGGCTTTAGCTTTGATTCAATCTTAAGGCCATCGGGATTAAGGACAGAAAACAAGACCGTGGATTGAAGATTTGGGAAGAGATCTTCTTCTCTAAGTTTGATCCTGATTTCGATTTCCTGGCCGGCAGATCCTGTGCTCTCCGGCAGGGTGATCTGAACAGGGTCCAGGTTCGGGTCTTTCGTGAGCCACCGGACCATCCTGTCCACGAGCCTGAGGTAGGCGTGATTTCCCTTTCCTTTGGCAACCATTCCCATATACCATTTCCAGGAGTAGTCTGTGGCCAAGGTGAGAACTCTTCCTTTCCCATAATTGGAGACAATAAGAATAGGCCAAGGGATTCTATCTGCGTTTTCCAGAAGGACGGTTGCAGAGCTTTTGGCCTCCAGCAGGTTAAAGCCATCTAAGGGTGGCATCTCTTGCCAAAAGTTGAGACGTTGGGTATCATCCCCCGTTGTATCTGATGACAAGCGCATGATGGGATGGACGACTCCTGCACGGCTCAACCTCACAGCCACCTTGGAATCCCTGCGATAGTCTTCCCTCTCTGGGAATCTGATAGGGAGGATTTCACCTATGGGGGTCCCTGCATATCTTCCCTCGTTTACGAGATGGGGCCCTCCGATCATGGCGAAGCCACCTCCTCCCCTCACAAACTCCCTGATGCTTTCAAGGTGATGAGGACTGAGGTAAAGGGGGTATTTAAAATTATCGAATATCAGAAGGTCGAAATTCTTAATCTCCTTAGAGAAGAGGGTCTCCACTGGAAAGGGGATCAGGCTCTGCTCGTGAGCAGGGACATTGAGAATATCTGAGGGTGTCCTCAGAATGACGAAGGAGAGAAGATCGATGGAGGGATCGTTCTTGAGGGCCGTTCTCATGAAGCGGTAATTCATACTGGGATTACCCGACACCATCAGGATCCTGATCTTGTCACGGACGACCTTCACGGAGAGGTTGACCCTGTTGTTAGAGACCAAGCTCTCTCCCAATTGTTGTGGGATTGAAATGGAAAGGTTTTTCTGGCCCGCCTCCTCAGGGATGAAAGAGAGAGAAGCAGTGACCTCACTTAGGCTGGCATGGATGCGGGTGTTTTTGGCTGTGAGAAGTTTGCTCCCCTCTTTCAAAAGCACGGGGAGGGTGAAACCTTTGTAGCCATAGCTTTTGATCGTGACGTCTATCGAGACCTCTCTGCCTCTGAAAGCGAGAGGAGGGGCTTTGACAGCCTCAATCAGGATATCTTTGTACTCTCTCGTATCTCCCATGGGAACCGTTACAATGGGAAGGTTTGAAGATTGACTCTCATCCCATTTCAGATTTCCATCACTCAAAAGAAGAGCAAGACTGTTCTTTCCGCTAAGTTCCTTCAGGATCTCACTCAAATTTCCCTTCATGCCGTGAGCCTTCAGGTCTGCCAATTCTTTTGCCTCTATGGCTCTCATTGA
>Ga0163209_1000679_pt1 | contig 14916 bp, 11 predicted proteins | sample Kivu_160m_FD_113538 | JGI IMG/M metagenome (GOLD analysis project Ga0163209, IMG submission 113538) | Freshwater microbial communities from Lake Kivu, Western Province, Rwanda to study Microbial Dark Matter (Phase II) - Kivu_160m | ecosystem: Environmental > Aquatic > Freshwater > Lake ...
ATTATGGCCGTTTCGTTCCCTATCCGGAAGGACTCAACGTAAAGATGATCTGTGTAATTCCTGAATCTTTTCAGCGAACAGGATCACATGAGCTGACGGAAAAGTTCCGATATGGATCGGCGGTCGATATCAACCTTATCACAGTGAATCAGGTAAGCAACGCCATAGCAGAACTGCATCTTATCCATTGAAAAGAGAGATACCATGATTTACGGCAGGATTAAATATCATAATTTTACTCCCGGCAACAGTCTGCTTTTTTTATATATAAGATAAGTCCCTTGATGCCGGTACCAGGAAAAATATCCATTATAACCCCCACGCTGAACCAGGCCGGGTTCATTGAGCGGACGATCCGGAGCGTGCAGGATCAGCAGGTGGATGTTCCGGTCGAGCACATCGTGGTGGATGGCGGTTCGACGGATGGGACGCTTGAGCTTCTTGCAGGATATGCGGGCGAGGTCAGGCTGATCAGGGATCCGGGATGCGGGATGCAGGACAGCCTGAACAAGGGCTTTGCGATGGCTGCCGGGGAGGTGGTTGGATGGCTGAATTCGGATGATACCTACCTTCCGGGAGCGCTGCAGGCCGCGCTGGATCATTTCAGGCAACATCCGGAATGCCGCTGGGTTTATGGGAACTGCCGTATCATCGACGAGCATGACCACGAGATCAGGCGATGGATCACTGCTTACAAGAACCGCCTTTCGCGCCGCTATTCCTATAAACGGTTGCTGATGGAGAATTTTATCTCGCAACCCGCCGTGTTCATGCTCCGTGCGGAACTCCTGTCAGCCGGGCCGGTGGACCGGTCGCTCCCCACGGCGATGGACTACGACCTGTGGCTCCGGCTGGCGCAGCGGTCGGCGCCGGGCTACCTCGACCGGGACCTCGCCTGTTTCAGGGTGCACATGCAATCGATCAGCGCGAGGAGCTACCGGGCACAGTTTGAGGAACAGTACCGCATTCATCAGCGGTACGACAGGCATCCCCTGAGGCTGTTCAGGCATCGTGTCAAGATCAGGATGATCGTCTTTGTCTATGGCATTCTCCGGGCGGTGCGAAAATTTTCCCGTCAAGGAGGGAAGTAACCATTTTATGGGTGCTGGTTCCGCCGGATCAGCGAAAGCTGCTCGGCGATCAACCCCAGGAGGAAGAGCAACAGTACCATGATCAGCCCGAGGAGGGTTCCGATGCTGAGCCCCCTTCCCTGGATCAGCAGTGGGATCCCCCAGAGACAGGTAAGGAGAAAACAAAGGATCGACAGCGGCAGGAAGATCTTCATGGGGTTGAAGAGGATCACGATGTGGAGGATCTCCATCACCGTCTGAAAGGCGGTCTGGATACCGATCGTGCTCCGCCCGGTGCTCCGCTCCCTGATCCTGATCGGCTCTTCCAGCACAAGGTGACGGTTGTTGATGAAGACCAGGGTCATGACATCGCTGAATGACATGGTGTCGGGGGTCAGGAAGAGGTACTTCTGGGCGATGTCGGTGCGGTAGATCTTCATCCCCGAATTGATGTCGTGCACCGGCACGGTCATCATGATGCGCGCGATCAGCCGGATAATGGCTTTGCCCAGGTCCCTGAAATGGGTGGAGGACTTCAGCCCCTTGCGGGAGCCTACCACCATATCGGCATCATTCTCCAGCAGGGCGCAGCGCAGTTTATCGATGTCCTCAATAAGGTGCTGTCCATCAGCGTCATAGGTGATCAGGTATTCGGTTTGGCAGGCCCGGATCCCCGATTTGATCGCGGCTCCGTAACCCTTGTTCAGCTTGTGACGGATAACGGTCAGCAAAGGATCTCCTTCATATTGCTTCAGGAGATCCAGGGTTTTATCAGTCGAACCGTCATCTACCAGGATGATCCGCCAGTTGTTTTCCCGGCAGTGGTCCATCAGCGGGGGAAAAACGATCCTGAGGTTCTCGGCCTCGTTGTAAGAGGGGATGATAACCGTGAGGTGGGTTCCGGGTTCCATGATTGGTGTCGGTTTAAATATCGTAATACCTGATCAGGGTGACGTAGATCGAATAAAGCAGCGTGAATGTGCAGAAGGCGATCAGCGCCAGCGAGAACATGCGGTCGAAAAAATATTCCTTCGACAGGATCTCCTGCCGGATGGCCGGTTGCAGTTTTGATTTGGCCATGAGGTATTCCTTTCTCCTGCCGCTTACCAGGATGTTGAGCGTGGGATTCAGGTATTTGTTATAGAAGAGCATGAAAAAGAGCGGGGCCATGGGGATGAAATAACGTCCCTGGACACCGAATACGCTGTCGCGGCCGGGCTTGGTCGCATAGACATACATGGCGGTCTCGATGATGATGTAGCCCAGGATAAAAATCATCAGCAGCAGCCCTTTTTTACAGGGACCGAGCCTGACGGTTTCATTCCAAAACAACAGTGCGGTCAGCAGGATCACCAGGAGATAGGAATAGGTCAGCATATCAGGCAGCTCCACATCGATAAAACCAAGCAACCCGACAAAGCTCTCGAGAATATAAGACCGGTAGAGGATCAATCCGCTATTCGCGATGAGCTTCATGTAGCCGGGGATGTCGTTCAGGATGATCCGGATCTGTTCATCAGGTCTGATCAGCTCCTGCTCCTCCGACTCCGCAGAAGGCGGCAGGGAAGCCTCTGCGGTGACGCCGGGTTCCGACATATAGCGGGAAGCCACCGGGACCACTTTGAGCAGGATCACAGCCAGGGCCACTACGCCTACGCCGATCATGATGTATTTATAAATACGGCCGAATTTCCGGGGAGGTATGAAGAAGAACAGCAGCGCCAGCAGGAACGACGGGGGCTTGCAGAGCAGCAGCAGTACTGCGATGAGGGCCATCAATCCGAGGTCTTTGAGCGTGATCTGTCGTTCACAGGCGAAGGCGTAATGGAAGAACACCGCCATCGCGAGAAAGGAGAGGCTGATCGTAAGGCTGTCGTAGGAGAGCGAACCGAAAAGGAAAAGTGTCTTGGGCATCAGGGCAAGGATCAGAAAGATCCATTTGAACCCGGGCATGATCCTGATCGCAAAAAACAGGATCAAGATGGATATGAGGAGATTGGAGATCCTTCCGAGGTACATCAGGGTCGCGATGGAGGAGGTGAAAGGTTTTCCGGCCATTACACCGAGCGCTTGTGGCAGGTAGGTCAGCGTGTTGGAAGGAGGGGTATAGGCAACCCTGTTAACCGGTTCCGCCTTAATTTCAAGCGATTTTCTGATCTCGGCGGCCGAGGTCTTCTGGCCGTTGGCTTGCCTCAGGTGTACAAAGTTTTCATACAGGCGGGGGATCGAGGCCGGGACCGTACCCGGACTTTTCAGGATATGAAATTCAGTGATCTCCCAGATCCTGTCGTAATGGAGTGACTCGTCGGGCACTTGCAATGGCGGGGTGAGGAAGGCGAATAGCAGGGAGAAGGGCAGGGCGATAACCACAAAGGCCCATTCCGGCCGGATCCGGGTTGCGGTCAGGGCGGACCGGAATTGCGGGAACCAGATAATGATGATGGCCAGGATGACGGCCAGGAAATAGAGAAGGAACTTCATCTGCCAGAACTGGCTGGAGCCGGTCTCGAAGGTCCTCATCATCAGGCTGCCCTTGTATTGCCCGATCTTGTTTTTCAGCGAAGCTTCCATGTCGTTCTCTATGGCCCGGGAAGCATAGAACGGACCGGTCGAATCGGCCGGGTTGAACAGCAGGTGTATCGCATTGTCTTTGGTTCCGTCATTGGAATAGAGGCACAGGTATGCCGGTTTCCCCTTCCCGACGAAGACGGTGTGCTCGAACAGGATCGGCGTCAGGTCCCCCTCCTTAAGGATGGAGGAATTGAAGGTGGTCTTGTATAAGGTACTGAATCCGGCATCGAGCAGGAGGAGGGTGTTTTCGTTGGTGTTTTTCCTCCCCGAATGGGTGCAGATGATATCGACCCCCCTCATGTAATCCTTCGCCGCAGTGAATTCCTGCGTGAAGAGGAGCCCCTTGACCAATCCGATGGTGACGCCTGCCTGGCGGCTCTGGTTCGAGCGGGTGGGGGTGGAGGCGTTCGGGTTAATGCGGATCAGGGTAATGGCGGCGAAGGCAAGCAGCAGAAAGAGTGTTCCGGCGATGATACGGGCGTGGCGATTCATTCCAAATGGGTCAGGTTCATGCAAATTTGAGAAAATTATTCCTAAGTATGAAAAAAACTTCCCTTTTATGTATTACCTTTTGCTCCCCAGAACGATTAAGCATTAAAATAACTACTTTTGTTCACGGAGTAATTAACTTAAATTCATTGATTATGGCAACTGGAATCAACAAGGTGATTTTGATCGGCAACCTGGGGCGGGATCCGGAGATCCAGAATTTCGAAAATGGTGTGAAGAAGGCGAAGTTCAGTCTTGCCACAACCGAATACGCCGGTAAAGAAGGTGATAAGGACAAGACCCACACCGAATGGCATAATATTGTGTTGTGGAGAGGGCTGGCCGATGTGGCGGAACGCTTCCTGAAAAAGGGGAACACTGTTTACATCGAAGGGCGCATCCGCAAGCGGGAATACGACGACAAGGACGGACAGAAGAAGTTCATTTACGAGATCATGGGCGATTCGATGCAGATGCTGGGCGGACCGCGCAGGGAAGATGGTAATGGGCAACTGCCTGCCGTTGAGCAACCTGCTCCGGAACCAATGGCTGCCGCGCCGGAGGATGATCTGCCGTTCTAGCCCCTTCCCCAACCCCTCCCCTTCAAGGGGAGGGGTGAAGGGGCGGGGTCATTTCATTCACGAATGCGGATTCTATACCTAACCGGGTTCCTGCTTTTACTGGCCTTGGCCTGCACGGAACAATATACGCCGAAGCCAAGGGGATATTTCCGGATTGATTTTCCGGAAAAGGCCTACCGGAGCTTCGATTCGGCATTTCCTTATGCATTCGAATACCCGGTTTACGCCGCTATCGAAAGCGACAGCAGCATGATGGCCGAGCCCTGGTGGATCAACATCCGCTACCGGCCGTTCAACGCGACCCTGCACCTGAGCTACAAGGTGATCCGGGGGAACCTGGCCGGGTATCTTGAGGACGCCCGCACGCTGGTGAACAAACACATCCCGAAGGCCAGCGCCATCACGCAACGGGAGTTCGCCGATCCCGGAACGGGGGTCTACGGCCTGGTTTATGAGATCAGGGGCGCTGATGCCGCTTCGCCGTGTCAGTTCTACCTGACCGATAGCGCCACGGCATTCGTCAGGGGAGCGCTCTATTTCAACCAGCAGCCCAATAACGACTCGCTGGCGCCGGTCATCGACTTCCTGAAAAAGGATATCGAGCATATGATCAATACATTCCGCTGGAAAAAACCAGGCAGTCATTCACCCATAAAAACGAGCCGCCATGATTGAAACCATCAGATTCGGAACGCTCAGGTGGTCACACATCGTACGACCCACCGAAGAAGACCTCATGGCGCTGCAGGAACGGTACCATTTCCATCCCCTCGATATTGAGGACTGCCGCACAGAGGTTAATCTGAGGCCCAAGATCGACATCTACGACGATTACCATTTCATTATCCTTCACTTCCCGGATTTTGGCGTGACGGAACAGTTTGTGGAGATCCGTGAAATAAAGTTTTTCTGGGGCAAGGACTACCTGATCAGCATCAGCAAGTCGCAATGGATGGTGAAAGACCTCTTCAACAGGGAAAAGTCCAGGCAGCCCGGAGCGGGGCGGATGGAAGTGGGAAGCAGCGATGCGCTGTTTTACGAGATCCTCGATCACCTGATGAAAGACACCCAGCGGGTCGTGGAACGGGTGGATAAGGACGTGGACGACTGCGGGAAATCCCTGTTTGCCCGGAAGGCCGAAATGGTTATCGAAAAGATCTCCATGACGCGAAAAAACGTTATTCTGCTGAACACCATGTTCAAGCCGCAGATGGTCCTCTTTAATAAGCTGCAGAGCGGGGTCATCAGCAGTTTCGCGGAGAACATGGAAGACTACTGGGGCAACATCATGGATTACTACCAGAAGATCTGGGACATGGTGGAGGACGACGGTGAATTGATCAAGGGGTACTCTATGACCTTCGATTCGCTGCAGGTTAACAAGACCAACGAAGTGATGAAGATCCTTACCCTGGTGTCGTCGGTGTTGCTGCCGCTCACCTTCATCGCCAGCCTCTATGGGATGAACATCAGGCTGCCCATCCAGGAGCATGAGTATTCTTTTGTGATCGTCTCCGTCGCCATGCTGGGCATTGCCATCATCATGCTGATTTATTTCAAGATACGGAAATGGATGTGACGGCGCTCAGGCATCGTCGCGGTTCATGACGTCGATCTGGCGCTGGATCCCTTCTTCGTGAACCGATTCCAGGAGTTTCAGGATGAATTCCCGGCTGAGCCCCAGGCGGACACCTGCTTCGATCCGGTCTTTGGTAAGCTGGCTCCAGCGCTTCAATTGCAGGATCGTGATCCGGTTAGCCTTCTTATAGGCGCCGATCTCCTCCACCACCTTCATGCGTCGTGCCAGGATGTCGATCAACTCCTCATCGAGTTTATCAATCTCCGACCGCAGCTCCTCGAGCTTGTTGGCGAATTCGATGCTGCCTGTTTTGCGCCGCAGGATCAGCTTCGACAGGATCTCTTTGAGCTGTTCCGGGGTGACTTGCTGGTTCCTGTCGGTCAGTGCCCTGGCGGGATTGATATGGGTCTCGATCATCACCCCGTGCATCTCCAGATCGAGGGCTTTCTGCACCGTTGCCTGGATGAGGTCGCGGCTGCCGCATATGTGGCTTGGATCGGCCAGGACGGGCAGTCCGGGGCAGCGCCGCATGAGCTCGATGGGGATTTCCCACATGGGGGCGTTGCGGTACGGGGTTCGGTTGAAGAAGGAGAAGCCGCGATGAATGGCGACAAGGCGCTTCAATCCCGATTGGTTCAGCCGTTCGATCGCGCCCATCCAGGTATTCAGGTCGGGGTTCAGCGGGTTCTTGACCATCACCGGGATATCCCTTCCGCCGATGGCTTCGCCGATCTCCTGGACTGAAAAGGGATTCACGACGGTGCGTGCGCCGATCCAGAGGATGTCGATACCATGGTCGAGCGCTTCCTGTACATGCTGCGGGTTGGCTACTTCAACCGTGACCGGCAGGCCGGTCTGTTCCTTAGCTTTCTGCAGCCATTTCAGGCCTTTTATGCCCACGCCCTCGAAGGCGCCGGGACGGGTGCGGGGCTTCCAGATTCCCGAGCGGAAGACCTTCACCTGCGGGATGGCGGCTAGTGCTGCTGCGGTTTCCATCACCTGCTCCTCGCTCTCCGCGCTGCAGGGTCCCGCAATGACCAGCGGGGAGGTAGCCGCCGCCGGCAGCCACGAATCAAGAGGTATCAGATCGAGCGTCGAAGGCATGAATACAAAGATACTGAATTACGACAGTCATCGTTCTGGAATTTGTAACATGAAGTACCCTGTGCTGAGCGGCATTTGCAATGCCGCTCGGAACACTGGATAATTATCAATTATCCGAATGTCCACAATTTGCTATCAGGCAGAATTTCAAATTCTGCTGTGTTCAGGGCGGAATTACAAATTCCGCCCAGCATAGAAGACCAGCCTCCAGATACTCCACACCACTTTTACCGCCGACACCACCATCGCGATGATCAGCACAATGGGGATGAACCAGTCGAGCCAGGTCAGTCCCGGGTAATTGGAGAAATCAAATGGATATATGTAGTAAAGCGCCAGTTGGGTTACGAACGACGCCGCCTCGGTGACGATCACTCCGAGCCGGCGCACCACCCGGTAATCGAGCATCAGCATGACGGCGTTGCCTGCGATCTGTACCAGGATGTTTACGTTGAGGATCCAGAGGATCACCATATAATTATCGCGGATAAAGCCCCAGTGCCAGTCGGGGATCTTGTTGACGATCCAGAGCATGATAATGCTGACGACAATGGCGCCGATATAATCGCCCCGTTTTGAACGGTGCGGTTTTTCAACCCACTGGCGGGACCTCTTTTCTTCTGAAAATTCCATAATGCGATTGTTTTAATGTTAGACCCGGGGCAAGGGAAAAGTTACAAAGCGTGCGACCCTATTCCATTTTTGATCTTTGATCTTTGTTCTTTGCGCTTGCAAAGCCCCACCCCGCCAGGCACCCAGCCGCATTGGCGATGAAATCAAACACCGATCCCACACGCAACGGGATGACAAATGCCTGCATCAGCTCGGTACCGGCCGAAAGGACCAGGGCGATCAACAGGGTGATGAGGACGGCGTTGCGGCGGAGGATCGGGAAAACTGCCTGCTGCCTGAATCCACGGATCTGCAGGATGACATAGATCCCGAAAATCAGGATATGCAGCAACTTATCAGGCTGGAACAGGTCCAGGAAAACGGGAATTTCCGGGATCACCCTGCCCGGCAGGGCCGTCAGCAGGATGATCAGAAACCCCCACAGGAACGCCCATCGGTTGTATTTCAGGAATATCCGCAAGCGGGACCGGTAGCCGTTGGGGGCCTTCAGCCGCCGATATGCGAGCGGTACTGGTCTGCGTTGAGCAGGCCTGCCACCTGGCTTTCATCGGCGATCCTGATCCGGATCACCCAGCCTTTGTCGTAGGGGTCCTGGTTGATGATCTCGGGGTTGGTGGTGAGCTGGTCGTTGAATTCCAATACCTCGCCGCCCACGGGCATGAACATGTCGGATACGGTCTTGACGGCTTCAATGGTGCCGAAGGTTTCATGCTGCAAGATGGTTTCGCCCACCGTTTCCACTTCAATGAAAACGATGTCGCCCAGCTCATGCTGCGCATAGTCGGTAATGCCGATGAGCGCCTCAGCTCCTTCGACTTTCAGCCATTCGTGGTCTTTCGTGTACCTGAGATTTGCGGGAACATTCATAGGGGTTATTTTTTATCCTGTCAAAGATACGTTTTTTTCTATTGTCCAAGTGTGAACTTCAGCGTGATCCCGCCTTTGGTGTTGGAGGTCCGGTACTGGTTCGATACGTAGGGTTTGTTGATCACCTTGTCGAAATAAAACCGGACGTTGAAACGGGCGCTCAGGTTGTAGTCGGCGGAGAAGTTGAGCGTCATCACCTGCTGCCCCACCGAGATCTGGTTGATGTCCTGGTCCACCCGGCGCAACACGGTCTTGTTCCGGCGAATGGAGAAGTCGAGCTTGAGGTTCAGGTCGCTGTTGGTGCGGGTCTTTTTTCCGCCGCCCAGCACGCCCGACAAGGTGAACCGGATGCCTTTGATCCGGTAGCCCAGCCCGACGATGTATTCGGTGCTGGAGATCTCAGTGAGTTGGTTGTTGACGAAACTGAGGGAAAGGTTACGCGATTTCCGCACCTCGGCGGTGGCGAGGAGGCTGTTGATAAAGCCCAGGTCTGCCTTGATCAGGGGATTGAATTGCTCGGTGATGGATACTACCGTGGCCTGCGACTTCGGGATGAAGTTCCCGGCGTCGTCCTCCACCACCGGCATGTTATCCTGCTCCCGGTAACGGATGTTGGAGTTGAAGCTTCCCACGCTGTAAGTCGAAAGATAGGCATGCGTGAGGGTGAAGGTCCTCAGCCAGCTCTTGAAAACCTTGAGCCTCGCGAGCCCGTCGTAGGTCAGCCTCCAATTGGGCAGCGGGATTTTCGGAAAGGAGGTGAGGGCGATGGTGGCGGGATCCCGGCCCGCGTAAGCGGCCTGGAAAGCCGAAGTAAGCACCTCCTGGTTGGTCGCGCCGTATCCCTGCGGATAACCGGTCGAGTCGATGATGATCCTGGAGTTGGGGTTCGTCGCCGCATAGCGCTGCGCGATCTGCAGCCGGTATTGCTTCATTTTCTCGAAGACGGGCGACTGACCGTCGCCGTTGTCGCTGACGAACGAGGTCCCGATAATGATGTAGGACATCGTGAAAGTTCCCTGGTCGTATGGAGAGTACGATTGAAAAACGCGTTGCGCGTCGGCCTTGTAGTATTCCTGGTGGTTGATCGAGTATTGCCTGTTGGCGATCACCTCGATGCGGAGGTCCTTGATGGGTTCTATGCTGACAGCGATATTCAGGTTCTCGTTGTATTTGTTCATGTAAGGGTTGTTCAGCATGGTGTCGGCCGTCATCCATCCCCGGTCGGCGGCTGTATAACGGATGTCGCGCTGGCTCCCGAAGACAAAACCCAGTCCGGGTGCGTTGAGGTTCCAGTCGTTGCCGAGGGCGACCGGCCGGGGGAGGAAGCCCGGAAGCAGGGTCCCGTTCCCTTGCGTATAGGTAACCTTGGCGGTGCGGATGCCCATCAGGAACCTGAGGGTCCCTTCCAGGATTATTTTGCCTACGTTAGGCCTGTTGGGCTTCAGCTTGAGGCTGTCCTGCTTGCTTGCGTCCTTGTCCTTCGGAGGCTGGGGCTTTTTACCCTTCGTGTCGGCGGTTGCCTGGTTGATCTTCTTGAGGTAAGGGCTTTTATTATAGAGTGTTACAAGGTTCAGCCCGCCATTCAGCGTTTTGGTGTTGGCGTTTTCGATGGAATTGCCGTATTGCTGCTGCACCGACAGCGGTGTGGCCAGCCAACGGTAGTTGGCGGTATAGCCTGCCTGCAGGTTGATGAAGTCGAGGTAGGGGATCTTGCCGATGGGGACATCCCAGGTCACACCGAATACCTGATTGTAGTTGTTTTTCGTTCCGAAGTTAAAGATCTCGTCCCACACCTGGTCGCGGTTCGACCGGTCGATCTTGCCGGGCGGCTCGTTCACGAAGGCCTGGGTGTTAGCCGTCAGGGTGATCCTGAGGGATTTCGCCAGGTCGTATTTGAGGTCGAAGGTGCGTGTCCAGTCCCACCGCTTGATGAAAAAGGTCTCCATCGGGACGATGGCGGAGCTCTTGTTCCTGAATTGTTTCTGGTTGAACTCTCGGTTCATGTCGGTTCGGAAAGAGAAGGACTTCGGGAGGTAGTAGAAATTGAAATCCTTGATCAGTGCCAGTGCCTTGGGCTTGATCTTTTTGAACGGCGTCACGTTCTTCGGCTGGGCGGCATAATTGTATCCGAGCCCGCCCGTGTATTTTTTCTTCAGGTCGTAGGCCACGTCGACGTCCCGGTGGAAGGTCTCGGAATAGGCATAGCTGACGTTGAAGTTCTCGATGTCGTAAACGCGCTGTTTCTTACTGCCTGTCCGCTCCTTCCTCACATTCATCAGGTTGAAATTCTTGGTCTGGGTGTACCCCTGGGTAATTTGCCTGATGGAGTCCTTCTGTTCCTTGGTGTCGAAGGCGTTGATGACGTCCTTGAGGTAGAGGTCGGGATTCAGCGGGTCGTATTTCGGGCTGATCTTCGTCATGGAATAGTCGAAATGCAGCGGCAGCCGGATCCCTGTTTTAGCAGGGAAGAACTTGCCGAGCTCGATGTCGGTATCGAATCCGAAGGTGAGAACGGATTCGAGTGGCCGCTGGGTCTGCTTCTGCTCGAGGGTGCCGAAATCGGCGCTGGAATAAGTGCCTGTCAGTTGAAATCTGCCGAGGTCGGCCAGATCAACGGCGGCCCTGGCCGATACAGCAAACCCGGCCTGCTTGTTGAAATCGGTCAGCCTGAGCTCGTCCACCCAGATGATCGCGCATTTGGGCTGGCCGTCGTCATCGGGCGACTGTGTACTTTTTTTCGGGTTCCTGATACCGATCATGAGCCCCTTCACGTCGCTGATGGTAGGGGATCCGACCACGGTGATCTTGTTTCTGCCGTCATACTCCGTATATGGAGTCATGGTGTTGGCGGTTTGTCCCTGGTTCCGCTGTGTGATCAGGCGGTTGTATTTCACGTTGACAAGTCGTTCCAGGTCGATGTCGAAGGCATTGGATTCCGGCCAGATCACTTCGGGGTCGCCACCTGAGGTACCCCATGGGGTGAAGACAAGGGGTATTTCGTATTCGTAATAGTTCTCGGTAAAGTCGGAACCGATGCGCATCACAATAGTGAGGTCGCCGGTCTTGAGATTCTGGTTCGGAAGAGCCTGTTCTGCATGGACGAACATTTGCAGCCGCTTGAAATAGCGGAAATCGAATTCAGTGGTTTTGTAGGCGGCACGGGCATCCCCGTCAACCAGGTTGCAGATCCGCATCGACATCGACTGCTCATTGAGCTTCTGCATGTTGGTAGATCCCCAGTTGGTCTCCCGTTCGATTCCCGGGGGCATCACGTAGGGAACATGGGCTCTGCTGCCGTCCTCTTCGAGGCTCACGGCGGCTATATCGAACACGGTCTGGTTTTGTGAGGCTTCGGGGATATATTCGCCCGGTGAAAGCAGACTGTAGTTGTACTTTCTCCACTCGGCCCTGGCGAGCTCAAGCGTGGCAAAGCGGCAAACGACCGGGCGTTCAAACCCCTTGAGGAACATCCTCATGAACCGGATGGAGGTGAAATCGTTGATGTTGCCGATTATCTGGTCGGGCGTGCGGATGGGGATCTTAAAATGGTACCAGTTCACGCTGCCGCGGGTGCCGTCGGCCAGGGGGATATCGCTTGCCCGGTAAACGTTGGCGATGTAGTTCATGCCTGGCTGCATGAGGTCGCGGCGCAAATTGATCACGTATTGATAATACCGTTCCGCTTCGCTCAGGGTGTTGTCCTTGTTGATGTCTTCAATGTTCGGCAGCGTCGAGGCGAGCGTCGGGTATTTTTCGGGCGATTGTTCCGAGGTGGGACTGTTTCCCTCGGGTCCGTTGTACATCTTGTACCGGTTCAGGATACTGCTGTAATAGGGGTCGTTATCGAAATCGCCGCCCCTGAAATAGTGGTAATTGTCGGAGGACGGGTCGGTCGTCACCTCGCCATAGGCTCCCGACGACTCGCCGAAAGCGTTTCGGACTTTCACGATATAGGAAGAGTCGAAGAACGAGAGTTCATCCCGGTCGCCCAGCCCGTCGTAACCAACGTCCTGATATGGCCTGGACGACGGCGTGTTGTCGAAGGCGTCCACCAGCGCCTGCAGTTGGGGCACGCGCCCCCAGATGGTGGTGTCAACCCCGGTAGCCGGTTCGGAAGTGGGGAGCCCGTTTTCGTAGCTTTTCCTCCCGTCGCGGAGGATATCCTCGGAGATGTCGCCAAGGTTAAAATAGAGCTGGCCGCTGTTCAGGGTGTCGTAAATGAAAGGGTCCATCATCCAGAATTCGATGTACTGGATGTTGGTAGCGTCGAAATCAGTCGTCTCGATCTTTCGCATGATCCCGCCCCACCGGGTCTCAGGGGCAGCCAGCGACCCGTCCGGATTCAGTCCGTTTGAAAAGCCCGTAGGGGTCACATCGAAGTTGTAGGGTCCCCTTTCCGTAGGATAGATGGCGAGGTTGAGCACTGCAAGGTTCACCGGGACCCCGTTGAGCGGCTGCTTGTTCGGAAAGATCTCGGTTTCCCATACCTGGCGCGCATACTGGTTCGACAGATCCTGGTTCGATACGTTGGGAGGAAGGAGGTTTGTATTACGGTCGTAGAAAAGCGGATCAATGATGTACCAGGCGAGCCTCGACCGGTTGAACCCGTAGGAGAGCCCGGTTCCGTTGGCCGCCTCGGGGAACAGCTTCGATGTATACTGCCCCTGCGGGGTGCTGGCCATGAACCAGTTTCCCATGTTTTTCAGGTCGATCGTCGACTTGGCTCCTTCGAAATCGTCAATGTAGGTGGTGCCCGCTTTGCCGATTGATTTAGAATGGCCGGGGATGAAATGCGCAAATTCCACATCCACTGCCACGGCCGACGGCGCCTTGGTGGTGATCAGCGGCAGGGCGTCAACGAAGCGGGTGATGAGCCTCGATTGCGTCCGGTACGACAAGTTCATGCCCCAGATGGTGTTCGACATCGGCTCGTCACCATAATTGACCTTCTGTGTAAGCGGCCGCTCGTTCAGGTTGAGGATCGTCGCCCCCACCACGAAATCCCTGCTGACTTTGTAATCTACATGGGCGCCCATCAGGCGCTTGGTCTGCACGTTGAACATCTCGTTGCTCTCGAGCGAGATGTTGATGGGGGTGCCGGAAGCCAGGATCCCGTCGTTGATGATACGCACCCTGCCCAGGGTGTAGTCGACCGTGTAATGGACATTCTCCTGCAGGATGACGCCGCCGGCTGTGACTTTGACCGATCCCGGCGGGACGTTCAGCGCGTTGAGGGATATTTCCGAACCCGCCGTGGATTTATAGAACCCGTCGAGGACAAACTTGTTCTTGTCGGGGTACTGCCGGGCGTTGGACTTGGTCATCGTATACAACGAATCGAAGCAGTATTTGTCGGCCAGCTCCATCGATCCATTGGGATCAGCCGGATCGTAGATGGAATCGCGCAGGTCCTTCCCGAACGGTTCGAGCACGGTGAAGAAAACCCTCCCGTTTGAGGCCTGGATGGTTCCTCCCTGTGTGGCCGCGTTGTCGATGAAGTCGAACATGCCGTCGCCCGGAGGGTTGAATTGCTGGTTGAGGTTGTCGAAATTTAGCACGCGCAGGAGGGAGATTCCCTTGAGACGGGTGTCGGTGAGATAGGAGGTGGGCACGCCGTTCGCGTTTCCGGAATAGAGGATGTTGATGGTAAAGTCGTTGGGTTGAACCTGGTAAGCCCCAAGGGCATAAACGTTCTTCATCATCAGGTTCCAGATGGGAATTTTGGTATTCAGGGAGGTGCTTTTCAGCAGTTTCAGCACGAGACAGTTGGGAGAGATGATGCCCTGGTCGGAAAATTCGCCCACCTGGTAAACCGCCGTGTCGCCGACCACCTGGTATTGGTAGGCGACGGCCAGGGTTTGATCAGAATTGAGCACTGTGTTGAGCGAGATGAATCCAAGCTTGGGGTTGAAAGTATATTCCGACGGCAGCAGCTTCCTTGCGCTTTCGACCTTTTCGAAGTCTTCCCCCGAGACCAGGAAGAAGGGCGGCCCCTTCAGGTAACTGGTCACGGTGTTGATAC
>Ga0163209_1000680_pt1 | contig 14907 bp, 14 predicted proteins | sample Kivu_160m_FD_113538 | JGI IMG/M metagenome (GOLD analysis project Ga0163209, IMG submission 113538) | Freshwater microbial communities from Lake Kivu, Western Province, Rwanda to study Microbial Dark Matter (Phase II) - Kivu_160m | ecosystem: Environmental > Aquatic > Freshwater > Lake ...
CCTCGTCGGCGCATTCGAGAATCGCCGTTAGCTGCGGGACGCCCACTCCGGCGACGATGCGGGTGGTGCAGATCGCGCCCGGTCCAATACCGACTTTAACCGCGTCCGCCCCGGCCCTGATCAAGGCTCGGGTGGCTTCACGGGTGGCGACATTGCCCGCGATCAGATTGGTTTGCGGAAATCGCCGGCGGATCATCTTGACCGCCTCAATGACACCGCGCGAATGTCCGTGCGCGGTATCGATAACCAGGACATCCACCTGTTCCGCCACCAACGCCTCAGCGCGTTCGAGATAATCGCCGGCAACACCGATCGCCGCGCCTACCCGCAGCCGGCCAAAATCATCCTTAACGGCATTGGGAAATTTCTTTTTCTTGAGTATATCCTTGACCGTAATCAGTCCGTTGAGGCGCCCCTTGTCATCCACGATAAGCAATTTTTCGATGCGATGACGCTGCAGAATCTCTTCGGCCTCTTCAAGGGTCGTACCGATCGGAGCCGTTACGAGATTGTCCCTGGTCATACGCTTCGCAATCGACTGATCGAGATTCGTTTCAAAGCGGATATCCCGGTTGGTCAGGATGCCAACCAGCCGACCTTCATCAACTATGGGGATACCGGAGATGCTGTAACGCCGCATGAGTTCCAGCGCTTCACGGATGGTGTTGAACGATGACAAGGTAATGGGTTTCACGATCATGCCGCTTTCAGATCGTTTCACCCGGTCGGCTTCGGCGACCTGTTGAGCGATCGTCAGGTTCTTATGTAAGATGCCGAGCCCTCCTTCGCGCGCCAGGGCGATCGCCATGGTTCCTTCCGTGACGGTGTCCATAGCAGAACTCAGAACCGGAATATTGAGCTCAATACGGTTGGTCAGGTGGGTTTTCAGATCCACCTGCCGCGGCAGGACTTCCGATTCAGCCGGAATGAGCAGCACGTCGTCAAAAGTAAATCCGTCCTGAATGATTTTTTTCACAAGTACCTCATGTGGTTTCGCAGTTATCCGGATCGGCCAGCCGGGCAACGGCAGCGATAAAATCGAGATCATCGAAAAGCTGCTGAATCTGCCGTAAATCCGGGTACATCAAACGGTCAGCCGCTAAAAATGGCACCAAAGAGCGTACCTTGCGGTGGCCGAGCCGGACACCGTTCCCGCTGCCAAGCCCCTGGTGATAATCGATTCCCTGAGCCGCACAGAGCATTTCAATGCCGACGATTTGCCGGGTATTCTCAATAACCTGGAGCAGCTTAAGAACCGCGTTCGGTGCCATGCTGACATGGTCTTCCTGGTTGGCGGAGGTCGGGATATTCGTAACCACCGCGGGATGGGACAGTGTTTGATTTTCAGCTGCCAGAGCCGCGGCCGTCACCTGCGCGATCATAAAACCCGAATTCAAGCCGCTCGATTGAACCAGAAAAGGCGGCAAATGACTCATGTTCGAATCGGTCAGATTCGCGATCCGGCGTTCGCTGATATTGCCCAGTTCGCAGAGCGCCAGGCAGAGCTGATCAGCGGCCATGGCAATCGGTTCAGCGTGGAAGTTGCCTCCGGAGATGATTTCATCAGTCGCACTGAAAACCAATGGATTATCGGTTACGGCGTTGATTTCACAGCTGACGACATCCTTCACAAAGCGGAGGACATCGGCCACGGCGCCCAGCACCTGCGGCAGACACCGGTAACTGTAAGGATCCTGTACTTTGGGACAGCTGACATGTGAACGAATGATTTCACTGTCAGCCAAAAAATTCAGAATATGGCGCGCCACGCGTCGCTGCCCCGGATGCGGACGAATCGCATGCAACTGCGGCAGGAATGGTTTATCGGTGGCCATATCGGCTTCGATGCTCATGGCTGCCGCCAACTCGGCGATCAGCAGCAGGTATTCTGCATCCAGCACCGCCGCGGCCAGCAAAGCGGTTGAAAACTGGGTACCGTTGATCAGTGATAGTCCATCCTTGGGCCCCAGCGCAACCGGCTGATAGACGCCGTCCTTCACCAGGCGGGCGGCCTCACAACGTTCACGGCGATAAAACACCTCGCCTTCCCCGATCAGCGGCAGACACAAATGGGCTAACGGCGCCAGGTCGCCGCTCGCGCCGACCGAACCCCGACGCGGCACGACCGGAATGACATCCAGATGATGCAATTCGACCAGCTTTTCAATCACTTCCAATGAACAGCCCGAGTAGCCGGCCGCCAGATTGTTGATTTTCAGCAAACGGATCAGCCGCACCAGCTGCGACGGCAAAGGATCGCCAACACCACAGGCATGACTGCGTAAGAGGTTGACCTGCAATCGCGCCAGATCGTCGTCCGGAATCGACACATGCGCCAGTTTGCCGAAACCGGTATTGATTCCGTACACTGTTTCATGCCGATTGATTTTGGCCATCACGACCGCCCGCGCGGCCTGAATCGCAGCCACCGCCTTCCGCGTGAGTGATAGCCGGGGATTTGTCCGTAAAAAATAGCGGATTTCCGCCAGAGAGAGTTTTGTTCCGTTGATTTCCAGTGTTTTCATCGTGCAGGAAATTATTAAATAGTTTAATACCAGTCAAGCCAGACGATATTGATCGCAAATCGCAGTCCTTTTAAGTCCATAATCGCACGGGGGAATGCTCTTGTCCGGGCATCACATGCGGCCAAAGTTGTCGCGCCGCAGGACATCTTCAGACGCTGGAATGCGCCCAATCCCCGCGATCGTGGCACCCTCCGCTGATCAGAGCTTCGGCATGTCAATCGGTTTCGGTCCAAACCGGTCGCCAATTCATTCAGCGCTCCAAAGAAAAACAGATACCCGCCGTAGTTATCCTGTCTTGCATCTGTTCCGGGTTTCACCTATATTTGAAAAAAAAGAGGGCATGATGAAGCGGTGGTTGGTTTTGGGTTGGATTCTCTGGGCACCCGGTCTGCTGATCGCCCAGAAAACCATTGAGGTTACGAACATCACCATCAACCAGATGGAGAACGACCTGTTGAGTGTCTCGGTTGAAATTCGCAACCGGACCGGCAAATCGGTCAGTGAAATCGAAGGCGTCCTCGATTTTTATGATAACTTTAACCGCGTCATTTTACGAAGACCCATCCAGATCGTGCATGTCTACGACGTTCCGTTTGCAGCCGGCGAAAGTCGTCGCCGCGAGGTGGTAGTATCCCGGCTGCCCAATATGGCCGGAACCGTTCGCTACCGGATTACCGGCTTGCGCCTTTTCGGTGAACAGGAAATCTATCTGGTCTGCCCGAATTGCGGTGAACTGATTCTCAAAGAATAGGGACGCCCCGCGGCGAATACCAACCCGATCGCTCGTTGTCAGTGAAGTTACCCCTCGAATGGCTACTGGACGGAGAAGCCTGGATTGAATACCGGGTACGGCGTGATTTGTTGGGTCAGGCAGAGGATCACCCCGCCGTAATCCGCGCACGCCACCTGATGCTGGCCAGCGCGCCGGTGCAGCGTCTGATTCTCGAACTTCAGCAATGGCCGGGAGCGGTCATAGCCAGCCATAAAAACGCCGGCCAGGCCTTTCACCAGCTGACCTTTCTGGCTGATTTGGGGCTTTCGGCGGCTAATCCGGGAATGGCCGTCATCCTGGATCACATCTTCGAACACTCGTCTGAAGAAGGACCCTTCCAGATTCTGATGAACATTCCAATCCATTTCGGCGGAACCGGCCGAAATCAATGGGCCTGGGCGCTTTGCGATGCACCATTAATCAGTTATGCACTGATCAAATTCGGCCTGTACCATAAACCCGGTGTGCAAACAGCGATCAACTATCTGGCCGGCCTGGCGCGCGATACCGGTTGGCCTTGCGCAGTTTCACCGCAACTGGGCCGCTTTCGCGGACCGGGTCGCAAGGAAGACCCCTGCCCGTTTGCCACCCTAGCCATGTTGAAACTCCTGGCGGAAATCCCGGAATGGCACACCGCTCCGGCATGCCGCACGGGCGCCGAGACCCTGCTCAATTTATGGCGTCACAGCATGACTCAACATCCGTACATCTTTTACATGGGAACCGATTTCCGTAAACTTAAAGTTCCAATGATCTGGTATGATCTTCTGCACGTACTGGATGTACTCACTCACTTCTGCTGGCTGCGGGGCGACCCGCGGCTGGTGGAGATGGTGACCGTTCTGACAAGCAAAGCCGATCCGGAAGGACGGTTCACACCCGAATCCATCTGGAGCGCCTGGAAGGATTGGGAATTCAGCCAGAAAAAGAAACCTTCCCGCTGGCTGACTCTGGCGGCCTGGCGAATCATCCAACGGTTCGGACAAGAACCGGTTTAGCAAACCGAAACGCCGCTCTGACCAGCGACGATTAGTCGTATTGAATCATCAAATCGTTTATCCACTCCTGACTGGTGCGGATAAACTGCCGGATGAGCTCGGGCGACTGGTGGTGCTGGATCATGATGACGGCGATCAGGGCACAGGGCAGCGGTACATAGCGCTGTGAAATATCACGATAAAATTCATCCAGCCCTTCCGTATAGCGACGCAATCCACCAGGTTTGAGTTCATCCTCGAAGACAGACTGGCGCAGCGAGTCCGGCAGGTTGGCCGCCTTCAGCCGATAATATAATTTGGCGTCCAGTAATCCGCTCAGGTAAGCGCTTTTTACCCAGAAAGTCAAACCGGGCTGATCGGTAGTGATCCGATCGATATTGAGCCAGTCATAGCCATCCCAGAAAAATTTTTTCTGCTGGGCGGAAGCCATAACTCCCAAAAATGCAATCCCGATCAGAGCGTATACAAAACGATGGTTGGAGTGTCCTTTCACTGTGCTTTCCTCTTGAGCAATTGCCGGGTTATTTTCACATACTGCCGGTAAAGTGTTCTGAGTTCCGGATGAGCCCGTAAAAACCTGAGATGTCCCTTCACAACCTGGTAGTCGCCGCGCGCCAGGGGTCCGGTCAGAGCCTGCCCGAGCGGCTGATCCCAGGCGTTTTCGATTGCCTGTTCGGATAACCGGCGCAGCAGGGCGGTAGTCAGGTCGGCGGGAAGCTGCCACTGCGTGCACATCTGCTGAACCGCCGCGATCAGCGCCACCGAGTAATTATTCAGAAAAACAGCCGCAATATGGATTACACGCTTCTGATCCGCCGACAGCGCGAGCGGCTCGACTCCCATTCGGGCGGCCAGTTGCAGTAATTGGCTCTGCAATTCGCCTTCACACCCGCACCAGGCGCCGGGTAAATCGCGAATCCCCTGCGCGACCGTCGGGATGCTCAGAATCGGGTGCATGGCTCCGGTCAGGGCTCCGGCCCGGCTGAGAGGTTCCAGAACAGCAGCGTCCAGAAATCCTGAGGTGTGAAAGATTTTCACCGGACGCGGGCGGGTGATCAAAGCCGCCAGTTGCGAAGCAACCCCTGAAAGCGCATCATCCCTGACCGCAATGACTATCCAGTCTGAATCGGTCAGAGCCGGAGTGAGCTCGGTGGTCAGGGTTTTAAAGCGCACAAACGCTTCAGCCCGACTGAGACCCGCGGCGCGATGATTCCACAGGATTTGAGGTTGCAGACCGGCTTTTTGCATAAAATGAGCCAGGACGATGCCTACCCGGCTGGCTCCCAGTACACTGAATGATTCCGGCCGACTGTCCGTCTGATCTGCTATTGCTTCCTTAAAGGCCGGTGCTGTCATATGTTTTCGGTTGACAAAATTCGATGACTGATGGTTTTCGCCAGTTGCTGCCAGTCCCGGCGCATTGCGCGGATTTCAAAATTAACCTGATGATCGCGATATTCAGCAGCGTCAACCCGGCAATGATCGCGGATCAGGGCGATCTCACGCACGGCCCCTAGAGGCAGTGCGATGCGCAGATGAACTTCCTGCCGCCGGAGCTCGTTCAGCATGGCATCCCGGACATCATGAAGGCGCAGCTGCGCAGCCGCCGAAATGAAAAGCGCCTCCGGATAAGCATCACGGGCGAGCTGATACCGGCTGGTCTCTATGCAATCGATTTTGTTCAAAATCAAACGCGCGGGTTTGTGTTGTAGTCCCATCTGTTCCAACACCTCATCGACCGTGTGAATTTGCCCGAAGCAATCCGGTGCACTGACATCGACGATTTTCAGCAGCAGATCAGCCTCATCGATGATCTTCAGGGTGCTGCGGAAGGACGCAACCAGGTGCGGAGGCAACTTGCGGATAAAACCGACCGTATCGCTCAGCAGAACGGTATGATCTTTATCCAGCGGGCATTGGCGGATAGTGGTATCGAGCGTGGCGAATAATTTGTCCTCGACGAGCACATCCGCGCCGGTCAGTCGGTTCATCAGCGTGGATTTACCGGCATTGGTGTAGCCGACCAGCGCTACGCGAAACAGCGATCCGCGCCGCTGCGCCTGCACGGTGCGCTCGCGCTCAATACGGTTCAATTCCTGCCGCAATTTGGCAATCCGCTGACGAATCAGTCGCCGGTCTACTTCGATCTGGGTTTCGCCGGCTCCGCTGCGCACACCAATTCCGCCCACCTGCCGCTCAAGATGCGTCCAGCGTTTGGTCAGGCGCGGCAGCAGGTATTGCAGCATAACCAGCTCGACCTGGGTTTTGGCTTCCCGTGAGCGGGCATGTTTGGCGAAGATTTCAATGATAATTCCTGTCCGGTCGAGGATATCGGCGTTGATTCTTTGACGCAGATTGCGCACCTGGGTCGGCGACAGATCGTCGTTAAAGATAACATTCTGAATTTGATGAGTCTCGACCTGAGTAACGATTTCGGCGATTTTCCCGCGGCCGATAAAGGTGGCCGCTTCGATTTGCTGGCGGGTGATCAGCCGGACATCCACCACTTCGTAGGCAAGGGTCTGCACCAACCGGCGCAGTTCGGCCAACTGCAGATAAATTTCTGCGACCGACTGATCAGGCAGAGCAACGCCAATCAGCAACGCCCTTTCGGTTGCCGTCCGGGTATCGGGACCCGCCATCGGTTCCGCCGCCTGATGAAAGTTCATGTGTCCCGCCGGTTGATCCGGCCGATATAGGTTTCCGCCAGAGCCAGCGCCAGCACCAGCCAGAACAGGAACGGACTGATCTCCGAGCGACTGATGACCGACGCCAAACTGCCATCCTGATCGGGTTCCAGAATAACGATCCGCGCGGGGTCATTTTTCTGCCATTCAACCAGTTCCGCCGGGGTCAGAAAATCGGCCGCCTTTTCAGAAACCGGGACATTGACCGCGAAACAGTATCGGGATTGACCACCCTGAAAAACCGTATAGATACCGGATTCTTCGGTCAATGAAAAAGATTGGCGCTGCTGACCTGGCGTGCGATCAACATTGAACCGGCGGCCGGAGGGAAGCATGATTTGCGTACTGCCCTGTAATTCCGGCCAACTGAGCGTATCACCGACTTCATAGCAAACCGGAGTTAATTGCTGGCCGTACAAATACAATGTCATGCGGTACAGCAGGGCTGGGAAAAAGCCGCTAAACTGCAAATCCGACCAGCCAGCGGCAGGGATCGTTCCCAGCAGCAATCCGCGGACCGAATGATTTTCAATCAGCAGCGGTGTACCGTCGTTGTAACTGACAATCGCGCGGTGCGACGGATGCAACGTAAAGCCCGGAACCCGGAAAAAGCGTGGTGAGGCGTTGAGACCTCCACCATAGCGCCACAAATCCTGAAAAATGGGGTGCCGGGTGTTGATGGCTCCGATTTTTAAAAAACCTTCTCCTTCGACCTGACGGTTCAGACGCCACCGGGGAAACCCGAATCCATCCGCCCACTGGCGATTGAACCGTTCGGGTTGGCAGTCACTACCCGGCATAACAACCAGCCCACCCCCCGTAGCTGAGAAATCATGCAATCGCCGGTTTACGACGGGCGGCAGGTCATCGATGTTCAGAAACCAGACCAGTTCGTACCGTTTCAGGTCAACAACCGGCAGGTCGGTGAGCGTTACCAGCCGGGTCTCAAACAATCCCGCCGGAAAAGAACTGAAAGCCCGCTCCATGTACATCCCGTCGCTGCTGCTCCGGCTGACGATCAGAACACGAATCGATGCCGGGATGAACAAACTAAAATAAAAAACATTATCGGCGTCCGACACATCCTCCGGCAATGTCAACCGGCCATTTACGGCGCCCGTAACATTAGGGATGAATTCAAATTCAGTCGTAGCCAGGCCACGCTCGGTCAAATCAACCGCGCCCTGACCCACCCGCTCATCCTCGAGGTAGAGTGAAACCGCCCGATTGGGCGCGGACTGTCCCCAGCTGACAACGGTGGTGGTTAAACGGGTGGTCTGACCTTTTTCGATTATGCCGGTCACAATTTCGGCCGTCATCAAGCTGAAATTGGCCTGTGATTGCCTGAATGGCAACAATACTAGTCGCGCTCCGCTGGCCGCAAACAGTTTTTTGGTCAGACCGCTGAGACGATCGATGTCCGTATGCGAACGCTGAAAATCACTGAGTACCCAGATCGTCGCGTTTTCCTGGCGGCCGGCCAGGTCGGAAGCGACGGTTTGGAGCGCCGCCGCGATATTTGCCTGACGAAAAGAACCTGAAATTTTCTGCAGCGTCGCTTCGATACCGGCTGCCGAGCGAATCAAACCGGCGTCATGTAATTCCTGCGGTTGAGTCGTGCTGATCCACTTGAACCGTACGGGGTATTCGACCCCACCCAGCAACCCCGTTGCACCCGCCAGAGCGCGGGTCAACAGATTCGTCCCTTGCTCTGCGGTCCGCATTGAGGCCGAATTATCGATCACCCAGTAAAGCGTTTCGCCGGCTTGAACCACCAATCCCTGCGACCGGCTGGTGCGGTAAGGCCGGGCAAAAGCCAGGATTAACACGGTGATCAGCAGAGTCCTCAGGATCAGCAGGATAATCTGACGGAGCTTCAGGCGCCGGATAACATCCTGTTTGAGTTGTTCGAGGAAACGGATCGAACTGAATTCAACCGTCCGATATCGTTGCCGGCCGAATAGATGAATGATCAGGGGAACACCGATCAGCGGCAGCAGATAAAGCAATACAGGATTCAGAAAAGCCATTTCAGTCGGTTTCCGGCTGCAGGGTACGCATGCGCTTACATCCAACCATTCAACGCGACCATGACGGCCGCGCTGACCAGCGGAATCGTGAGATTATCGTCGATCCGGAAGGCCGCCAGTTCGACCAGACAAGCCGCGAGTGCGCCACCGATCTTCACCGGCAGCGGGATATCCGGAATCCAGCTTGTGACCAGGATTGCTGAGACCAAAAAAGCGGCCGAGCCCTCGAGCGTCTTAGCGTTGATAATCCGTATCCGGCCCCAAGCCCGGCCGACCAGACAAGCGGCCGGATCGCCAATGGCCAGAAACAATAACGCGGCAACCGCAATGGGTTTCGGAAACAGAATGACCGTCAGTGACGCTCCGATGAAAACAAAACTGGCGCCCGTGAAACGGGCGGCCTGTTCACGTGGCCGGATAATCGCGCTGAACCACTGCAAATACAACCGGTGACAAACCGGAACGACCATGCGCAACGACTCAGCCGTCAGGATGATTAGAGTCAGGCTGCCAAGCACAGCGAGCGCCGACCAGCGGTCTTCGAATCCGAAATAGTAAATCAGCGGTATCAGGCTGGAAGCCAAATGAACCGATTTGCGCGCCCATTCATTCACGGAATAGGTCATTGTGGTAACCGTTGGGATAATTCACGGTAACGGACACCCGGCGAATCTGCGCTGAAAATCGCAGAACCGGCCACCAGCAGGTCGCAGCCTGAAGCAATCGCCTGATCGAGCGTCTCGGCGTTCACGCCCCCGTCGATTTCAATCAGAAAAGCGCGATCCGGACGGAATGACCGCGCCCGCCGCACCTTTTCCAGCGCCGAGGAAATCATTGCCTGACCACCGAACCCGGGGTTGACGGTCATTACCAGCAGGTGATCAATCAACGGCAAATACGGCTCAACCGCTTTAAAAGCCGTCGGTGGGTTCAGCACGATGCCTGCCGCCGCGCCCATTTGCCGGATAGCAGCCAAATCGGCGATCGGCTGATGACTGCTTTCCACATGAATGATAACGGTATTGCTGCCGGCTGAAATAAACTGGCGGATAAACTGATCGGGATGCGCAATCATCAGGTGGGTCTCCAAATGCAGCGCGGTAACCCGCCGGATCGCCTCAATAATGAACGGACCGATCGTGATATTGGGTACAAAGTGACCATCCATGACATCCAGATGCAGGCGCGTCGCTCCGGCGTCTTCCATTTCACGAATTGCCCGCACAATACAGGCAAAATCAGCGGACAACAGCGATGGCACAATCTGCACGCTTGGCTCCTCAGGGCAGAACGGTTATTTCGAGGTCGATCCGTACGGGATTATCGAACCGGAGACCGGGTTCAGGTTTCTGATTGACTACCGTACGCGCCGCCAGTTCCTGATTGATAACTTCCCGGAGTTCACCTTGCAGAAAACCGGCCTTTTTAATCTCGCGCCGGGCTTCATCAAGACCCAGGCCGCTCAGATCGGGTACTTCCAGTTGGCGCGGCGGTTTGCCTTTGCTGACGATCAGATTGACAGTCGAATTCGCAATCGTCATGAATCCCGGTTCGATTGACTGACTGATGATCACTCCCGCGGGAAGCTGGGATGAATATTGATAATCGAGCGAATCGACGCGCAGGCGGAGCTGATCGAGCTCAATCTGCGCGGCCTTGAGAAATTTTCCAATCAGATTCGGCATCGCAAAGTAACGGGCGCCGCTGGTAATGATCAGACGCACGACGCGACCCGGCTTCACCATACTGCCCGCCGGCGGCTGCTGATCCATGACCGTTCCGGGGGGTAAACCCAGATTCTCGACCTCATCAACGATCTCGGTGATAAATCCGGCCGCTTCGAGATTCTTGCGGGCATCGTCAATCACCATCTGACATACATTGATGAGCGGCACTTCCTGCTTCAGTCTCACATATATCGGCATCACCAGTTTATCCATCAACAGGGCGAAAATGACGGTCATCCCGATCAGGATAATGGCGAAACGAAACCAGTTTTTAAGTCGAATATACATAGCGTGCTTGCATCTTAATTTAGGTGTTCCAGACAAACCGCAAAAGCTCCGGGAAGATGGTGGACATGCGGCCAAATTACCATGGCACCCAGCGTATCACACCAGCGGCTCGCGATCCGCTGATCGGCCGGGATAAGTCGAAATTCGGGATGTCCATCCAGAAACTGGCGAACGACACCCCAGTTCTCCTCCTCCTCAAGGGTACAGGTGCTGTAAATCAGCTGACCGCCCGGCCGCACAAACCGGCTCATATTCCCGAGCATTTTCAACTGTTTGGGCGGGTAATGCGGTAAATCTTCCGGCCGGCGATTCCAGCGCAAATCCGCCCGGCGACCCAGTATGCCGGTCCCTGAGCAGGGTGCATCTAACAATATCCGGTCGGCGATCGGGTACGCGGCAGTCGCGGCGTCGGCGGTTGCGATGGTCATCCAGTCAATAGACAGGCGGCGGCACTCATTGCGGATCAGGTTCGTCCGGGATTCTTCCAGGTCGGTGGCATAAATGCGGGTCGTGCGACCGGCAGATTGGGCAATCGCGGTGCTTTTTCCGCCCGGAGCCGCGCAGGCGTCGATAATCGTTTCACCCGGCTGCGGATCGAGCAGACCAACAACCAGCGCCTGACTGAAGTCCTGCACGGAACAGTATCCCTGCCGGAATAAATCACTCTGCAGCAACAGACCCGGTTGTGGTACGATATAAAAGGTCAACGGACGGGTGGCGATGATCAGCGGGGGTCCCGCGACGGATGCGATCCGTTCCGCCGCGTCTTCCCAGCGGCAGCGGAGCGGATTGTGCCGGAAAGTAATGGTCTGATACGTGTTATTGAATTGCAGCAGTTGCCCGGTCGCCTCCTGACCCCAACGCGTAACCCAGCGGACGACCAGCCACTGCGGATGACTGTACTGGATCGCCAGCCTTTCCACCGCCGGTAATTGCGTCAGCTGCTGCTGCCAGACGGACTCCGGAGGCAATTTTCGCAACGCCTGATTGAGAAACGCCGCCAGCCGCGAACCGCCCAATTCGCGCGCAGCGGTAACGGTTTCATTGACCATGGCATAATCCGGCGTGTTCAGCAAATACCGCTGGAAGGCGCCCAAACGCAGCAAATGCAGGGCACGTGAATCAGTTCGGTCAATGCCCTGGCCGATTCCGAGCCGAATCGCGTAATCGAGCAGTGTGCGGTGCTGAATCACTCCTTTAACCAGCTGATAGAGATAATCCCGGTCGGCCTGACTGAAACAGAGACGACCGGCGAGCTGCGTCGTGGCATTCTCATAGCCTTTGCCATCAGCGCCAAGTGACCTTAATACCGAAGCAGCCGCGGCGCGTGTATTCAATCCTCGAACCGGTCTCCTGTTTTGCCCTGGAAGCCGCACATGAACACCTGCACGGGATGGGCATTGCGACCCTCAATCTGCAGCTGAAGCGGCCAGAGAATCCCGCTGCCGGTCTGAATTCCCAGACGCCGCTTCCCGCATACAATAATCTCTCCGGGGCGGGCTCCGGACATTTCAGAGCTGACGGCGGCCTGCAGAAACCGGATTCGTTGCCCCTTCAGATGACTATATGCGCCGGGTTGTGGTGATAAACCATGAATCAGGCGGCGGATTTCGATCGCCGGACAATGCCAATTGATGGCGCCCAACTCGGGTTTGATTTTCGGAGCCGTCGTTGCACGGCGCTCATCCTGTTCGAGCGGTTGACTGACGCCCCGGTTGATCTGATCCAGCGCCTCCAATAATGCTTCCGCGCCGATATGCGCCAGTCGAAAAGCCAGCGAACCGGCCGTATCCTCATCGTTGATCGCTGTTTCACGCTGCAAAATGACCCTGCCGGTATCTACCGTCGGTTCAATCTGAAAAATCGATACACCCGTGACGCGGTCGCCATTGATCAGTGCCCACTGGATCGGCGCGGCGCCGCGGTATCGCGGCAAGAGTGACGCGTGCAGGTTAATCGCTCCCAGGCGCGGGATTTGAATTGCAACAACCGGCAGAATGCGGAATGCGACAACCACCATAAGATCAGCTCGCAATTCCGCCATCTGGGTTAAAAAGATCGGATCCGTCAGTTTTTCAGGTTGATAAACGGTTAAATTCAACTCCCGTGCGGCCTGTTTGACCGCCGATTCTTCGATCCTGCGACCCCGGCCGCAGGGCTTATCGGGGGCGGTTACAACCGCGCTGACCTCGTGTCCGGAGTGATATATCATCCGGAGACTTTCGATAGCAAAAGCGGGCGTCCCCATGAAGATTATTTTCATCGGATATCCGGATTCTTCAGGAACCTTTTTCCTCGGCGCGCGCGCGGGCGGCCAGACGTTTGAGTTTGCTGGCCAGAAAACTACGCGCCAACGGCGTGATCCGATCGACAAAATAAATCCCGTTGAGGTGATCCGTTTCATGCTGGATGACGCGCGCCGCAAAATCCTGATAGTCTTCTTCCAACACGGTGCGATCCAGGTTCTCATAGCGCACCCTGATGCGTTGGGCGCGCGGTACCTGAGCCCGGATTTCCGGCAGACTCAGACAGCCCTCCTCGGCGATAATCTCACCGGATGATTCGAGTATTTCAGGATTGATAAACACCTGCGGAGTGAGACTCTTATCATGAAGCGAGAAATCGGCCACAAAAAACCGCATATCCAGACCGACCTGATTGGCAGACAGACCGATTCCGTCGTCATCATACATCGTATCGTACATGTCGGTCAGGGTCTGCCTGAAATCCGGCGGCAGTTCACCGACCGGAGTCACCGGCCGGCTCAGGATGGAGCTGCCATAGAGTTTGATTTTTCTGATCGCCATAATCAATCAATCGGTTTCGCCAGTTTTTCTGAGATGGCCGAGCGCATCATTCTGATTTTGATATCCTTGGCGACTCCCAGAATGATGATATTGTCCTTTTCACGGATACCTTCAATTTTACCGAAAATGCCGCCGATGGTCACCACTTCATCACCCACCTTGAGTTCCTGCAGCATGCGCTGTTTCTCTTTCTGTTTTTTGGCCTGCGGCCGGATCATCAGAAAATACATGATCACAATGATCAGCAGGAACGGTAAAAAAGTCATGATCTGATTGGGTGAACCGGTGCCGATCTGGCCTCCGGCGGCAAACAACATTTCAGTCACAAATCCTCCTTATTTTTCCGGGCTAAGTTTAATTAATCTGCGCGGTAATGACAACCCCGGCTGCGGCGGTTGAGCTGCGCGGCGTGCAGAACCAGCAGGGACGCCGTGGTGGCGTTGCGCAGACCGAGTAATTCATCAGTGAGTTTGGCTTTGGCGTAGAAGGGTTCGATTTCCTGTTTCAGATGACTCAGGATACCGAAAGCGCGGTCGAGTTTTTTCTGATCGCGCAGGATGCCCACATAATTCCACATGGTGTGTTTGATGGTCAGCCAGTCCTGTCGGATCAGATCGGGATCGACCGGTTCATCGGCCGCTCGCCACGCACCGACCTCCGGCATAATGACCGGCAGCCTTTGCAGCACCGGACACACATCCCGTCCGGCCAGGGTACCCATGATCAGGCATTCCATCAGTGAACTGCTGGCCAGGCGGTTGGCGCCGTGCAGGCCGGTACAGGCGACCTCCCCAACGGCCTTCAAACGACGGATGGTGGTATTGCCGAGCATATCGGTAGCGACACCTCCGCATTCGTAATGCGCCGCCGGTACCACCGGAATCGGTCTGGCCGTGATGTCGATTTTATGTTCCAGACATTTACGATAGATCAGCGGAAAGCGGTTCTGAATCCATTGCGCCGGCCGGTGAGTGATATCCAATTCGACATAATAGGCGTTGGTGCGACTCATTTCCGTCACAATACTGCGGGCGACGACATCACGCGGCGCCAACGAGCCGTCAGGGTGATAG
>Ga0163209_1000683_pt1 | contig 14874 bp, 13 predicted proteins | sample Kivu_160m_FD_113538 | JGI IMG/M metagenome (GOLD analysis project Ga0163209, IMG submission 113538) | Freshwater microbial communities from Lake Kivu, Western Province, Rwanda to study Microbial Dark Matter (Phase II) - Kivu_160m | ecosystem: Environmental > Aquatic > Freshwater > Lake ...
CATTAGGCAAGCTTCTCCTCCTCTTTTGTTTTTCATGTAGGTATCATATTTGTAATAGGACCTGTAAAAGAAATCGTAAAAATATCTATCTATCGGAAAACCAAAAAATAAATTTTTAGTGCGCTTTCTGCCCAGCCATATGAAAAACGTGTTTACTTTCTTGAGCAGCCTTGATTGTATCTGGTGATTTGCCAGGAGAACCCCACCCGCAAGTGAGTAGTAAAAACTCATATTAGATGCCAAATTCCTATGAGCCTGCCAGGGCTGTTGGGAAGTCCTCTCGGTGTAAATTTTAACATACTTCTTAGTTGCCCATTCTCTGAGGCTTTTTGGCTCCTCAAAAACGCCTTTCTCAAGCAAATCTTCACACATCTCGCTCTTGGGATAAGGGCGGAAAGTAGGCAGTCCGAATGCCATTTCTGGCGCTATATCTTTTAACCTGTTTATCAGTTTTGCCGTCAGCAGCATTTCCCCCTTGGTTTCACCAGGAACCCCGGTCATAAAGGAACATCTGGCCACTATTTTGTGTTTGTGGCACTGCTCCACACAGTTTATCACCTGCTCAACCGTAGTGCCTTTCTTCATATAGTCAAGTATTCTCTGAGACCCTGATTCGCATCCGAGTGTTAACTCGATAAGCCCGCTTTTAGCGCAAAGCTTCAACAGACCGTCGTCGAGGTGCGCGTCTCTAAAGTAGTCAACTCTACATTCCGCGTCCCAGGTTATACCAAACTTATTATCCACGAAAGCTTCGCATATCTCCCTGACTCTTCGCGGGTCTACGAAAAAGTTGTCATCTATTATTCGCAGGTGAGTCAATCCGTGCTTCTCTATAAGGGTTTTTACCTCCCCTATAACCTTCATGGAACTCCTCTTTCGGTATATATTATTGTTGGCAACTACATTGATACAAAAGGCGCACCTGTACGGGCATCCCCGGCTTGACTGATAGGGTACCCAGACTTTTTCCGCTTGGCTTAAGTAGTCTGTAAGTTTCGTGGCGGAATAGCGAGAAATATCCACCAGGGCATACTCAACAGGTGGAAGCTCTTCCACATTTATGTAGCCGTTTGGTTTGTTCATGAAGACAGTGCCATCTTTTTTATATGCAAGCCCGGGTAAGCCCTGAAAGCGGCCATTGTCTTCGAGACTCTGTACCAGTTTGAGAAGCGTGTAATCTCCCTCACCTATGATCACAAAATCGACGTTTCTATCCGCGCAGGTTTGCTCTGGAAACAGAGTGGGGTGCCAACCCCCGAATACAATAGGAATGCTGAAATTCCCTTTTATAAAGTCCGCTATCTTGATGGCACTTATGACTTCTGATGTATAGCAGCCTATCCCAATGAGAAAAGCATCCTTACATTCTTTGAGTAATCGTTCTTTCCATTCCTTTTCAACTGCTCCATCTATTATCTTCACATCATAATTATTATTGTGCAAAATGGTTCCGACTGTAAGGAGACCAAGAGGCGGGTATGCACTATATCCGAAGATGTTCTTCGGTTTTATCAGTACAATTTTCTTTCCCATTTTATACTTCTCAAAGCACCCTTATCTTTACTACGATAATATTACATTACCTCTCAATGGCCTCATACATCCTCAACATCTTTATTGCTCGTCTCAGGGGAAATCGATCACGGTACTCTCGCGCTACACCTGAGAGCCGCTCCTGGCTTATATCATGGGCAATTATATCCCCGGCGTTTAAGGCGATTAGATTACGAATGTGCCTTTGGCGGATAGAGCCGCAGCCAGTTAGTAATATCAACATCTTGGCTACTTCTTTTTATAACTTGCCAAAAAATCATCCCTGGTTATACCTACATACAAGTGGTCGTAATAGTCCCCCCTGAAATAAAAACTGCTCCTGGCGCGCCCTTCGACGACAAAACCAGCCTTTTCGTAAGCCCGTTGAGATGCCGTGTGGTTGGCTGCCATGCCAGCCCAGATCTTATTGAGGCCGAGCCTTATGAACCCGTACTCTACAACCAACTTTATTGCTTCTGTACTATAGGACTTACCCCAGTATTCTTTGTTGCCAAGCATATGGGCAATAGCGGCTTTTCTGTGATACCAGTCTATGGGCCCTAGTTTTATGGTACCTACTTGTGAGTCCGTCCCCTTGTCAATGATGGCAAAAAAGGCATTCCTGCCGCTTAAGGCCGCTTCACGGTAGTACTCATCCATTGACTCCTTGGTATTGGGGAAACGGCCGGCTTCAGTAAATTTTGTCACTTCATAATCGTTAAGCCACTGAAAATAGTCCCCTTCAAGGTCTTGTCTTTCCACGCCCCTTAAATACACTTTCTCGCCGATAAGAAATGGATGATACATTTTGCTCTCCTCCGATCATGTCAAGTTAATACTGGAGATTACCTTCCTGACCGCTGCGATTACGTCTTGAATATCCTGCTCGCCCATCTTGGGAAATATGGGCAGGGTGATAGCTCTTTCGTAGTATGCCTCTGCCTCTGGGTAATCACCCCTCTTATAACCGAACTCCCTTTGATAGAACCGATGAAGATGAACCGGGATATAATGGACGTTTACCCCTATGTTCTCGGCCCTGAGCGCTTCAAAAATCTCTTTCCTGCCAGCTTTTAACTTTTCAAGGTGCAGTTGAATCACATATATATGATAAACTGCTCTGACATTTTCTTTTTCCAGCGGAGTTACGATTTCTGTCATCTCAGCAAATGCTTCGTTGTATCTTTTTGCTATATGTCGCCTCCTCTCTATAAATCCGTCAAGCTTGTTCATCTGACTGAGCCCCAGGGCGCATTGGAAATCAGTAATTCTAAAATTGTGACCCAAATCATGAATTTCGTAGTACCACGAATCATTGTGCTGAATATCTCTTGTTATGCCATGGTGCCTGAAGATTTTAAGCTTGTCATAAAATTCTTTGTTATCGGTTAAAATCATACCGCCCTCGCCGGTGGTGATATGCTTTACCGGGTGGAAGCTTAAGATGGTCATATCAGCTAAGCTGCCAATCCGGCGCCCTTTATATTCGGCGCCTAAAGCATGGGCAGCGTCCTCAATTACGGTCAACCCTCTTTCTTTAGCCATAGCTTTTATCTCATCCAGGTCAGCAGGGTGGCCGGCAAAATCCACAGGGAGAATCGCCTTTGTTTTAGCTGATAACCTCTTTCGGATTTCCTTAGTGTCGATATTGAAAGTGTCCTCGTCTATATCGGCGAATACCGGCTTTCCACCACAGTACACTATGGCATTTGCGGTAGCTGCAAAAGTAATGGGGGTGGTTATCACCTCATCACCCCCGGAAACTCCGGCAACAGCACAGGCAGCATGGAGGGCAGCAGTACCGTTAGAAACCGCAACCGCGTATTTAGCCCCGCAATATTCAGCTACTTTCTTTTCAAATTCATCCACGTTAGGACCCTGAGTAACCCAGTCGCTCTTGAGCACTTCGACAACGGCGGCGATATCATCTTCGTCTATCCACTGGCGCCCGTAAGGTATGAAACTCTTTATCGCCCTGGAAGACATGCTGGTCTCTACCCGGCCGCTTCCTTTGCCAGAGCATTCCAATTCCTTGAACCAGGCTATGCCATCTTTAACGCCAAGTAGCCCGGCATCCATCACCTTAGATATTTTTGCAACATTGAGAGAGGGGTCTTTCGGTCGGGGTGCTTTTAATGCTGCCTCAGCCATAGAAGAAGGTTCAATGTAGTTTTCATCCAGCCCGAAGGCTCGGGCGACCTCCTGCCCAAAAGCATATTTACTGCATCTCTCTGTACCTGCGACATGATATATCCCGCTGAGGTTCTGGTGATACATCGCAATCAATACTTCTACCAAATTGTTCACTAATATCGGTGAGAAAAAGACGTCGTTCCACATTTTGAGCTTTTTCCCGTCCCTCAGGCTATTGAGGACCCACTCGGCCAGGCTTGGCTTATCATGCAAGCTCCACCCGTAAAAGGCAGTACGCACGATTATGCTATCGGGCATCCGGCGCTGTACTCTTTTCTCGCCTTCAAGCTTAGTCTTAGCGTAGACACTGAGTGGATGGGGAATATCTTCCTCGGCGTACATTCCCTTTTGGCCGTTAAAAACAGAATCGGTGGAGATGTATATCAATTTGGTACCAACTCTCTTTGAAGCCGCGGCAATGTTTTCCGTTCCATCCACGTTTATCGCCCAGGCCTCAGCTTCATGTTCCTCGCAGTAATCAACGGTGGCAAGGCCGGCAGTATGAATCACCAGATCGGGCTTAACTCTCTCAAACACGGAAAGCACCTGCTGTTTATCCCTCACATCTAAGTGCACAAACCTGCACCCGGGAATCTGGCTTATGTGGGAATTATAGGTGGCATAAACTTCAAAAGCCTCAGCCGCTATCCGGGCAGCATTGCTGCCCAGAAGTCCGCTGCCGCCAGTTATTAATATCTTGCTCTTAGCCATCGCTCAGTTTTTTGTATACCTTCCTCCAGTGATGTCTTCGGTTCCCAATCTAATAATTTCCTGGCTTTAGAATAATCGCATAATAACCTCTGGATCTCGCTCTGGGGATGGTGATGTTCCACATGCTGGATTTTATTCGGATCTCTGGAAATCAACAGGGCGAGGTCATTTATGCTGATATCCCTGCCGGCTCCAGTGTTTATTATTTGCCCCACAGCGTTGTCCGAGAATGTTGCCCTGACAATGAAATCGGCACAATCCTCAACATACAATAAATCTCTGGTTTGCGTTCCATCCCCGAATATTCTTAACCCTTCAGCATCAATTTGATTTTTTATAAAAACCGATACTACACCACCTTCCATGTTTGTCTTCTGGAAGGGTCCATAAGTATTGAATGGCCGAAGAATGACGACGGGGAGCCCAAAGCCATAGTAATATGAGAGCGCCAGGTTTTCGGCTGCTAATTTGGAGCCGGCATACGGCGAAGTTGGTTTGACCGGGGACAGTTCAGATATTGCCTCTGACTGTGCCGTGTCATATACCATGCATGTTCCGATGAGTACCACTTTTGTATTAGATTTCAGGGCACAACTTAAAACATTATAGGTGCCAATTAGATTTGTCTTGAAAGATTTTTCGGGGTTATCCAGACTCTCCTGGACATTGATTTGAGCTGCTGAGTGGATGCATATGTTATATTTGTTCTGGAACAGGTTGGTAACGCATTTGATGTCTGCTACATCTCCTGGAATCAGCCCATGATAGTTTTCAGTACCCGTGAATTCAGATAAATTATCCTCGTCACCATTGGATAGATCGTCTAAAACCCAAACCTCAGCGTCTTCCGCCAGGAGCCTTTTGACAACCCATCGCCCTATAAAACCGGCACCCCCGGTAACCAATACCTTCACTCTAGCAACCTCAATATTTCTTGTTTCGATAGCAATCTCGAATCACGAGAATTCTTGACGGCTTTTACTTTGCTGAATCCCTTATAGTTGTTAAGGTCTGAATCCACCAGTTGAGAGAACACAATATACATATCATCCCCTTCATACGCCCTCGACGTCTCCTCTTCCGTCATCAACTCTTCGTACATCTTTTCGCCGGCTTTTCTCCCGATTATTTCCTTCGCTGCCTTACCGTACTTTTCTATCATCGCGTCCGCCAGATCATTTATGTTTATCGCCGGCATTTTAAGAATAAAAACTTCTCCTCCCTGCGCCAAAAAGCCTGACAGTAAAACCAGTTCACCTGCTTTTTCCTTCGATATGACAAACCTGGTCATTCCGGGGTCTGTTAGGGTTATTCTTTTATCATTCGATATCTGTTCCTCAAATAAGGGGACGACGGAACCACTGGCGCGCACAACATTGCCGAACCTGCAGCAGGCAAAGTTGCACGAATGAGCGCTATAGGTATTGGCGGCTATGATTAATTTCTCTGCCATTAATTTAGTGGCTCCCATGGTATTTGATGGATTGGCCGCCTTATCGGAACTGGTGAAGATTACTTTCTTGATATTCATCTCTATCGCCGCTTGAATAACATTGGAGGTTCCGTTTATATTGGTTTCTACAGCGTCTATCGGATTGTACTCGCATTCCAAAACATGCTTGTAAGCAGCAGCATGGAATACAATATCTATGCCCCGGAACGCGTATTGCAATCTAGTTAAATTTCGAACATCCCCTAACAAGAACCTCAGTTGCTTTTCCTGGTGTCGAAATTCGTGGCGCAAATTGAAAATAGCGGTTTCATTCATATCAAGGATCCTGATAACTCCGGGGGCAAATTCAAGGAGTTTTTCTATTAACAAACGCCCGATATATCCAGCCCCACCCGTGATCAAGATCTTCTTACCTCTATAGAAATCTCTCATCGAAATATCCGCCTGAATTTTAGACGACATGTTGCACCGATCCTTGTTGAATATTATATAGCTCCCGGTATTTCCCGTCCTGATTCATTAATTGGCCATGAGTCCCATTTTCAATGATCTTTACGTGATCCACAAACACATATTATATCTGAATTCCTCATTGTTGTCATAACCTGTGGTGTGTGGTAAGCAATTACTGGTGTATTACAGTTTATAGTTATTCTATCAATTGCTTCTCTCTAGCAGATGATAATACCTGGAAGCGTATTTGATTGAAATCATGATAGTATTTCGATGACGGAGCATCGACGGTATAAATGAAGGAATCATACGCGTTTTCAGATGCTGATTGAAATAGATATTTGAAGCTACGGTACAATCTTCTCAAGTTGCTGTCTAACCAATTGGGCAGGTTCAATTCATACACCTTCTGTTTAATTTTACTCATAGCAATAATTTTGTCGGTTTTAGAGAAGTATTTTTTCTCCATATATACTGATACGGCTGTATCAACTATCTTCTGTGATTCTGCAAGGCTAATTCCTGATTGTTTGCTCAAATGATTTGCCAGCGAATCAGAGAATTTTAGATACTTCTCTTTGTAGCTACCTTCTTTAATAAAATCCGGTATGGTATTGCCGGTTATAGTGTGGTCAGACGAGTTATCCCGTGCCGCATAAAGTATTTCCAGACATTTCATCTTGCCATATATGAAAACCAGTGATTCATGTAGCAGTTCGGCAAACCGGTAATCACTCGTAGATCTTATGACCTCGGCAAAAATCATCTTCTTGAAACTAGTGCGGCAAACCGCGTATATTGTTGGTACAAAGCAATTAGATAGATAATAACTTAGCCTATCTTTCGGTTCAAGGTGAATGATTGATTGGTAAGGATACCGCTGGTTCCAACAAAATTGAGGTTCACTACCCGGACCAATTTCGAGTTGAAACCCTAAGTAATAGCCGTGGGCTATGGTAAAATCAGGGTTAATGTCCAGAAAAGCGGCGGCTTCATGTATACCACTGGGGGTGACAAAATCGTCATCAGCACAGAGCACGCAATATTCCGTGCTCACCTGCTGCAATGCGTCGAGAATCTTATGTAAGGGATTGGTGCTTGGGTGGTATTTGTCTATATATGAAAAGCATGAATCGTGAAAAGAAGCTATGGTTTCCCGGTTTAGCTTTTTATTTTCATCCGTGCTGGAATCAGCGATTAATATGGGCAAGTTACTGCCATACCGGTGGTAATAACTTAAAATCCTTTTTAAATAAGCGGGGCGGTTATAGGTGGGAATTACTACAGTACATTCCATTTCATTATATTGTTTTCACAGGTGTTATTATATTCTTACGGTCCTTTTTGTAAAAACATACAGAGGCAAGCCCTGGCACTTGCCCCGAGTCTGTCTGATGGGCGCGACTGGCAGTTACTGAATGGATTAGCACTACCTTACCCTCTTCAAATAGCCATCAGGAGCAACCGTAATAAGCAATTTGTGTTCGATGCTCTTGTCGATTTTAAACTCCGGGTGAGTTTTCAGGTATTCCCGGACGGCAGTTTTGGGGTTATTTCCCGGACCCCAGGGGCGGTCGGGGAAGAAATCCGCCGGCATGTCCTCGATCAGGGTATCAAAGACAACGCAGTAACTGCCGATGGTGGTCAGAGGCGCATAGGCTTCCAGTTCAGCGAGCACATGGGAGTGAGTATGATTTGAATCAAGGCAGACCAGCACTCGTTCCTTGCTACGGGCTTTCTCCTTAACCTCTGCAATGATATCGGAGGTAATGCTGGAGCCTTCGATCATGGATATGCGGCGGAACATGGGATGTTCTTCGATGGCCTTGCGGTTGTGGATACGGATTTCGATGTCGATGCCCAGCACCTCGGCATCTTTCGGACCTCCGCAGGCAGCGTTCAACTCCAACATGGATGCATAGAAGATTAACGAGCCGCCGTGAGCGATGCCCGTTTCGATAATTAAATCCGGTTGCACCTGCCAGGTGATCTCCTGCATGGCAACAATATCTTGCGGGTACTGAATGACCGGGCGCCCGAGCCAAGAGAAGTTGTGAGTGTAGCTGTTCCGATTTGTCTCCCGTGACCAGATGCGGGAAAGCCCCTGGACATCCTTGTCTTTACCTAGTGCCTCGATGTTCCGGGCTACTTCATCTTGAAATTCATCCATCAGCTTTATCCTTCGTAAATCTAATTATATCAATCTGCTATTCTTCTGATCTCAACGCAGGTTCAGCGAGTGACACATGCGTAGATAATATTACAGTCTTCAGGATGCTGCTTGCCAAGTTCGTAGGATGCGCGGCAGAATTCCGCCCTCCAGTCCTTCTGTGGCCCGCCCACGCGGCCCCAGCCAAAGCCGCCCTCCTCCCACAAGCCGTTCTTGAGGAACCAGTCCATTTGTGGGGTGGATAATATTTTGTAAAATATTCCGCCAGTTTTTGTGATACGTAAACCAGCCCGTTCAATATCTTCACGAAGCGTCTGCAATGAGTATGAGCGGCGATGTCCTGCAATCTCCAGGTCAAATGGTGATAGCTCCTCGCAGTATTCAAGGGTCCCCATCAGCACTGCCAAACGGCGGTTAATCGCGTAAGCATTTGGAACATGGATAATCAGCACACCATTATCTGCCAAAAAACTGGCAGCTTTTCGCAATATAACTATCGGGTCGACAACATGTTCAAGTAGATCAAGCATCGTTACCGTGTCAAATCTCTCGTCGAGTTCCAGGTCCTCTATTAAACTTTCGTAAAACTCCGCGTCAGGCAAACGCTTTCTCGCTTCGCTGAGATGTTTGCCATTAGCATCAACGCCGACTACACGTGACACCCGTCTCGCGAACAACTCAGTAATCAATCCGTCGCCACAGGCAAGATCAAGCAGGGAGTTACCGCGGATGTTTTCCAGGCATGATTCAACCTTGTATTGGGCAAGATACTGATTGTAAGTGCTATGAAAAACTGATCGCGACCAGATGACTGATTCCTGAATTTGTTTTTCATTGTTATAAGAGGTCATGTCCATCCCCTATCGAAAAACTGGAAGCGTTGGCAAGCGAACTGACCAAATCGGCAATTTTACTTTCGATGTTACCGGATGGCCTCCAGTCTAGTAAACTTGTGATTTTTCTGGAGTCAAGCATGATATTAGCCGTGCTGTCGTCCATGAGAATACTATCCGGTTTAGCTTTCATGCCACAGGATTCAAAGATGATCTCGGCTACCTTCACGGTGCTAAGTAGTTTTCCACTGCCAAGGTGAAATACGCCTGTCTTCCCTGACAGCAATAGCTTCCAGCAGGCCTGGAGCCAATCGCCGGCAGGAAGTAGATCAAGTTTTGGTGGCCCATTTATATAAATGTGGGTCGTTATAGATTCCCTACACATAGCCCGCCTGATAAACCCAAGCATGAAATTAGGTGCGCCGTTGTTACCAAAAACCAGGCCACTACGCAGTACAGTAGCTTCCAAACAGGCACGCTCAGTAAATACCTCAATGAGCTTCTCACTAAGGAACTTGGCATCACCAGTGACACCGGCAGGACGCAGGGGCGTCTGTTCATCAACTGACATCGTCTGACCCTTATAACCACCAAAAACTTCCCAGCGGGATGGCAGAAAAAGCGGAATATGGTTGCTTATGCAAGTATCGAGGACATTGCGCAGTATTATCACCGACTCACCTACCGACGAATTTGTGTTCATGACATGTGGTGCTGCAAAATGCAGGATGCGGGTGACGCGATGCTCACGAACATATAGATCCAGCGCCACTCCACCCCGAAGCAGGTCCAGTTCCTTTCGAAATGGCCGAAGCAGTTCGATATCCTTAGGGATACTGGATGCAAAAATCGAGCCAAGATAGCCATGCCCACCTGTCAGCAGCCAGCGCTCACGGCCATCGGCAATCAATACCTCAGTTTCTATAGCATTACGTGTTGCATTAATCACGTCTAGATTGATTTCAGTTTCCCCGGTTGTCTCCAGCACACGGCGTACAGCATCATTAAAAGGAATATGTTCGAAGCCCGCAAGAATTCCGGCTGCGATGGCATTGCTGCGGGATATGCCGTTATCGCAACACACCACCGTCTTTCTCCCTTCAGTTAACAGCGCGCAGCCGCAGCGGATTTTCTCTCTTATTGCTTCCGCTCGATTGCCTGCCTTATCGACCATGTCCCGGACATCCACGATGTGTATTTCTGGTATTTCCCCCAGGGCGGAAGCAGGGGCGGTCCCCAGCAGCGGGGTTATCCAGCGGATATTCATTTCAATTGGGCCTCCGGCACATACATCTCGGTCAGGCTGCGCAAATACCAGCCGGGCTTGATCGGTGAAAGAACAGGGGTTTCTCCCGAGACCAGGTAACGCAGTAATATGTCGACCTCATTAAAGCCGGCCAGGGCACGAAGGTAAGTCGATGCAGAAAAACGCGGGTTGATTTCGAAGGGCAAAAGAACTCCGTCACGCACGCGGCCCTGGACGTTGACCGGTCCCCGGCTGCCGATGGCGGCGGCAATCCGTTCAGCCTGGCGGCAAAGATCTGGAAATTCCCCGATATAGCCTTGTGAATAACCGCTCGACACCAACCCTCCCCGGCCTCGATAGGATACAGAAAGCTTGGCGTCCAATGCACGGCGCAATGCGATCGACCCGACCACCCTTCCATCAGGCAGGGACAATATGCCGATGGTGAACTCGCCCTCACTGATATCCACATATTCTTGAGCCAGAGCGGTGGCGCCGGAGCTTCGGATAAACCGGGTATAAACCATCGCTTCGTCAATAGAAGCGGCGAAGAAAACCGACGCACTGCCCCCAGTCCCTGTAGCGGGTTTGACAATGCAGGGTAGTCCCACATCATCAATATCTTTTAATCGCACCACAGCTTTAGTGCGGGGAATAGGGATACCCAGTTCGGCCAGGCGATTGAAAGCCGCATCCTTATCCGAGAACATTGCTACCACATTAGCGTCGTTTGCCATTAGCCGGATTCCCTCCGCGACCAACGCCCTGGTGGCAGCCCCAAGCAGTGCCGCGGGTTGCTCGCCGCCTGGAATAAGCCAGGTGGCGCCAGCATTGTGACAGGCCTCAATTACACCTGGGACGTAATTGTCGCGACTGATACGATAAGTGGCGCCAAACTCATACCCGTAGAGGCCGTAAGCGGTCGGTGAGACATCACAACCATATATCTGGTAGCGGCCGGCGAGCCGTAGACACTTGTAGATTTCCGTACCAAGCGATGCGCCACCGGTACCGGCGATCATAACCCTGACCGGTAAATTCATACTGTCTACTTGATTGATTGCTGACATGGCAGCTATTATTTCAGTTCCCTTTCAATTATGCCAATTACCCTCTCAATTTCAGGTTCGGTCAAATCGTGGTAACTGGGCAAGTTAATCGCCCGCCCCGCAATATCCCATGCCCACCGGTTTGCGCGTCGAGCCTCGAACATCGGCAGTGAGCTTAAAGGCCAGAAAAACACCCGCCCGTCGATATTCTCTTTACGGAAGATTTCCAGCAGCCTATCCCGCGTCACGCCGGTTTCCGGCGCGAATACCACTGTCGGCATCCAGTAGCCATTAACTGTGCCGGGCTTCTCCGGGTTCATGCTGACACCGGGCAGTTTCAGTAGCCGCTCGGCGTAATTCTGAAAGATCTCCCTTTTGCGATCAACCAGTTCGGCAATGCGCTCCATCTGGGCGCAACCTATGGCAGCCTGGATGTTGGATATCTTATATTTGAAACCGACCGTGTCGGGCCAGAATTGCTTCGTCTGTCCGCGTGCCCTGCCGTGGTTGGAGAGAGTAAGCACCTGTTCATACAGGGCTGCATCATTGGTGATGAACATGCCGCCTTCGCCGGTAGTAGGTGTTTTAGTCCCGTGAAAGGAAAATGTACCGAAGGCTCCCATCGTGCCGGCATGCTTGCCATGCCAGCGGGAGCCGATGGCTTCGGCAGCATCTTCGATCACAGAAATGCCGTGGCGCCTGCCAATTTCCAGCAAGCGGTCCGTTTCGCACAGGTTGCCGTAAAGGTGAACAGCGAGGATAGCCTTTGTACGCGGGGTAATCGCGGCTTCTGCAAGAGCAGGATCTATGCACCATGTATCGGGGAGGATGTCGACAAAGACAGGCTTGGCGCCAATATAGGTGATGGGCGCTGCACTGGCAATCCAGTTGGTGTCCGCCATGATGACCTCCTCGCCCTGCCCAATTCCCAGGGCAGCAAGTCCCATATGCAAGGCACCCGTACAGCTGGAAGTGACAATGGCGTAACCCGCCCCGGTATAGTCAGAGAATAATTTCTCGAAACGTCCAATATATTCATAACACCGCTCACCCCAACCGTTGCGCGCAGCATCGGTAGCATAGGCCACTTCTTTTTCGGTAATAGAGGGTTTTGTATAGTAAATACGCGACATCATTGCGCCTCCAATGACGGTAACGCTGTTACAAGCATTCCGCATCGTTCGCTTATATACGGCGATTGTTTCATAACCTTGCCTTGTTGAAACATCATGTATTTCACCGCCATTTTAATAAAAGTTTGAAAATGCAATGTCTCCTGATAAAACCTGTACCTCCTGTGAGTATAACCCCTTCATCGGATAAAATCAGGAAACTGGCGATCCTTTGGCGCGATTATATAATTTTGAATCGGCCATTTAATCGCGAAGGCCTGGTCATCCCACTTTACTCCACGGGCATATTCAGGATGATAAAATTCAGACATCTGATAAAAAACCACCGTATTATCCTTCAGGGTCTGAAAGCCATGGGCAAAACCTTCGGGTACGTAAAGCATTCTATAATTATCGCCACTCAACTCCACCGCAAACCACTGGCAGTACGTGGCAGAGTCCCGGCGCAAATCGATAATTACATCGTATATGGCTCCGCTGATACAACTAACCAGCCTGGCTTCCTCATAAGGAGCTGCCTGGTAATGCATGCCGCGCAGTATGCCCTTCTTTTTGTTATATGATATGTTGCACTGGACGATAAGGGGATTTAAACCATGCTCGGCAAACTCCTTTTGACAGAAGCTGCGTGCAAAAAAGCCCCGCTCATCATCCGACGGTTTCAATTCAATGATATAAGCCCCTTTAAGTTTTGTTTCCCTGAAAATCATTTTAGTTTTTTACACCACCCTCGGCTCAGGGATCGGTATAATGAAGCGGCCGCCCCGTTGACGATACTCAAACTGCTGCTTCTGAATCTCATCAGCGAAGTTCCAGGTCAGCAGCAAAGTATAATCCGGCATCATCTCCAGAAGACGGGCCGGGGGAAAAATGGGCAGGTGACCGCCGGGCATGCATTTACCCTGTTTGTAGGCGCTCCTGTCAACCACGAAGTCAATCAAATTATTATCTATCCCCGCATAGTTTAATAGCGTTGCCCCTTTGGCCGCCGCACCATAGGCAGCTATGGTCTTTCCGCTTTTCTTGAGTTCCTTTAGCAACTGAACTAATCCAGCTTTCAGCCTTTCTACTCTTTCAGCGAAAGCATCGTACAGCCTCCTGCCTGTGATTCCATAGTTTTCTTCCTCTATCAGCATCTGCTCCACACTGTTTGCTATATCATGCTGATTTTGCTTTTGCAGAAAGATCCGTATCGAGCCGCCATGAATATCCTGTCTGCTTACATCGTACAGTGAAAGTCCGGCACGTTGGGCAAGTATTTTAATGGCACTCAAAGAGTAATAGAAGACATGTTCATGATAGATAGTGTCAAATTCCGTATGTTCCAATAAGTCTTTCAAATAGGGAAATTCAAATACCGCGCTGCCGCCCGGCTTTAAGCATTGATTTACGGAAAGCATAAAATCATTGATCAAGGGAACATGCGCCAGCACATTATTGCCAATAATAATATCAGCCTGCCCTTTTTCCCGTAGGATTTCATTAACGGAATCAGGGCCGAAGAAAACATCCATCGTGGGGATACCCTTTTCTTTGGCGACTCTGGCAACGTTTCCGGCCGGCTCAATGCCCAGGACTGGAATCCCCTTCTGCTGGAAGAAGTTTAATAGATAGCCGTCATTGCTCCCAATCTCCATGACCAGGCTGTTTGATCCCAGGGAGAATCTCCCGGCCAGGCTTTCTGCCATGGATTCGGCGTGTTCCAGAAATGCGTTGGAAAATGAGGAAAAATATAGATAGCTGCTGAACATGTCCTGCGGGGCAACTCTATGTGTGATTTGTACTAGATGGCATACTGGGCAATAGGCTACAGCGAGCTTGTAAAATGTTTCTTCCTTATCTTTGTTTTCTGGTTCAATATAGCTATTTGCCAGCGGCATTTTTCCCAAATCCAGGAAGGCGTCGGGTAATTGATGGCCACATCCCAGGCATTTTCCTGCTGTGCGAGGTAGATAATACTCAGTGCCCATTGTTGTTCATCTTATGACTTCTGCGCTGACAGGGCAGCATAATCGTAAATCTGCCCTGCACAGAAGTCATAATCGACATGAGATGCTTTATACCAGTTCACCGTGTATTCTATAGCTTCACTCACGTTTA
>Ga0163209_1000684_pt1 | contig 14873 bp, 12 predicted proteins | sample Kivu_160m_FD_113538 | JGI IMG/M metagenome (GOLD analysis project Ga0163209, IMG submission 113538) | Freshwater microbial communities from Lake Kivu, Western Province, Rwanda to study Microbial Dark Matter (Phase II) - Kivu_160m | ecosystem: Environmental > Aquatic > Freshwater > Lake ...
AAACAGGGGGCGGGGAACAGGGATTAGGAGATAGGGGTGGAAGGAATGGAATCGTATATTCAGGTCATCACGACAACGGAAAAAAGGCAGGATGCTGAAAAAATTGCCGGGATCCTGGTTGATGGGAAACTGGCAGGATGTGTCCAGATAGTCGGGCCCATGACAAGTGTCTACCGATGGAAGGGGCGGGTTGAAACGGCGGAAGAATGGCAATGCATCATTAAAAGCAGACATGATCTGTATGGAGATATTGAAAAGACCATTAAATCCGTTCATCCCTACGAGGTTCCCGAGATCATCGCTGCGCCGCTGCTCAAAATAAACAGGGACTATCAGGAATGGCTGGACAGTGCATTGATCTGACAATGAAGGCTGACCATGTTTCTTGCAGGTGACATAGGCGGAACAAAGACCCATCTGGGTGTCTTTTCGCATGAACAGGGATTCAGGAGCCCTCTTGTCGAAGCCGAATTTGCCAGTGCACGATATCCGAATTTTGAATCCATCGTAAGGGAATTTCTTCGTCAAGTCCATCAGCCTGTTCATATGGCTGTCTTTGGCGTTGCCGGGCCGGTGGTGGATGGCCGGGCAAAGATCACGAATCTGCCGTGGGTGATGGACGAGAAAAAACTGGGCGAGGAACTGAATGTCTCATCAATTCTCTTGATCAACGATCTTGAGGCCATTGCGTGTGCCGTGCCCTTTCTCGGTCCTTCAGATCTGTGTGTTTTAAATAAGGGCGAAGCAAGGTCCGAAGGCAATGTCGCCATCATTGCTCCGGGCACAGGTCTTGGTGAAGCGTTTCTGGTCTGGGACGGATCGGACTATCTGGAACACGCTTCGGAGGGTGGGCACGCAGACTTTGCGCCGAACAGCTTTCTGGAAGACGAGTTGTTGCGTTATCTGCGAAAGAGCCATGATCATGTCAGTTATGAAATGGTTTGTTCGGGTCAGGGTATATTCAATATTTATCGGTTTCTTCGGGACAGGCGCCCCGCCGAAGAACCCTCGTGGCTGTCCGAGGAACTGGCGCGGGAAGAAGATCCCATACCGACGATTGTGAAAGCTGCCGTCGATTCCGGAAATCCCTGTAAACTTTGCATTGAATCTTTACATGTGTTCGTGTCCGTTCTAGGGGCGGAAGCGGGGAACATGGCTCTCAAGATCCTTGCCACCAACGGCGTGTATATTGCCGGGGGCATGTCACGTCGAATCCTGCCATTTCTGGAAGATGGGCGGTTTGTGGCATCGTTCCGGAAAAAAGGTCGAATGACCGGCCTCGTTTCTCAAATGCCTGTTTATGTGATCCTGTATCCAAAGGTTGCCCTTTTTGGTGTTGCGTGTTATGCTGCAAAATATATATCAAAGAGATAATGACTGCAAAGAAGAGGTGACCGATGTTTATGAGGTTATTGTGTAGTGTCGTTATCCTTGTTTTCTGTTTCATGAATGCAGGATGTGCGGGACCTGCCCATTCCACCGGCGGTTTAAATAATGAACTGCAAAGTGACGTTGAGCGGCTTAAGAAAGACAATGAATCCTGCAAGCGTATTGTTGGCGAAAAGCAGGCAGCCATTGATGAAATGAATATAGGGATGACGAATCTGAAGGATGAGGTGGAGGATCTGAGATCAGAGTTGGATGATCTGAAAAAAGAACGTCAGCAGGCCGGAGAGGGAAAACAAAAAAACATTGGAAAAGCCGGTAAGGAAGAGGGCCTTCTGAAAGATCAGACAAGCACCCTGAAGGAACAAACGATCGGTGTCGAAGAAAAGAAAGGAGAAATCTCCATCCCGGAAAAGGAGGGTATCAAGCAGGAGCAAAAAGCCGATGTTGAAAAAAAGGACGTCGTTCAAACAACGCCGGTCGAAAAAGGAATCGGGCCGAAAATGCTCAAGATAAAGGTCTTGAGCGGTAACGGTAAAATATCTTCTGCGAAGGCGCTGTCGGGAAAACTGACAAAGCTCGGCTACCGGGTTGAAAATATCGGGATGGCTTCCCGTACAAATTTCGATGTGAATACAGTTTATTTTGCCCCGGAGTATAAGAATGAAGCGCAGCAAATGGCTGCTCGGTTGGGTGGCGACACCATTTATAAACCTTTGACCTGGCCCTCTGTTTTTCATATGATAGTGGTTGCGGGTCCCTAAGTGCATTGTTTCATATTCGGAAGGAATTTGATCGCAGGAGGTGAGTGTTCATGAAGTTCAATGAAATTCAAAAAATGGCCAAGGGGATGGGTGTCAACACATTTAAAATGAAAAAAACGGACATGATCCTTGCCATCCAGAGGGCGGAAAATAATATCGAGTGTTACGGAACACACAGAGTGGAATATTGTCAGGAACTGGCCTGTCTCTGGCGGGAGGATTGCCTGTCTCTGAATGAAAAAGTATAAACGGATCAGAGGTAGCGCTTCTTTTTTAGAAGTCTTTTATAAAGAGACATGGCGCTGCGGATTTCAGCCAGGTTTTCTCTCGTAGCCTTTTCTCCTTCCTCGATTAAGTCTATGGCCTGAGAAAAACTGGACCAGTGCAGATTTTTTACATCGGGGCGTATGATTGCGTCCGCTTCCATCAACTCATACTTTTCGAGTTTATCTGCCATGATTTCGGTAGCCCTGATGTAGACGTCCTTCGCCGTTTTCAATTCCTCGTCCAAACGCAAATCACGATCTACAGAAACGGCAATCACAATATTGGCGCCGGCTTCTTTTGCGACATTCACAGGAATCAGGCTGATGACTCCGCCATCGGCAAGGAGCTGCTCTTTTTCTTTCAAAGGTTCTATAGCTCCGGGTACCGCGCAACTCGCCATAATCGCCTGCCTCAAGGACCCCTTGGAAAAGACAATCTTTTCGCCGCTGATAAGGTCTGTGGCTACGGCCCGGAAGTGTACATGTGTATCTTCAATTTTTATGTCAGGTATGAAGAATTCGATCATGGACCGGAAATCAGTTGCCGACAGGATTCCAGGCTTTAGCAACATTTGTATCAGATAGAACTGGTTTTTTAGAAAGCTCTGAATCTTTTGTGTCAGGCTCCCTCCCTCCCTGCCGTATGATGATGAGATGGCGTGAATGGCGGAAGATTGAAATTCGGAGCTTCCAATATATGCCTGGAACTTTTTCTGTATTTCCTCAGGCGACATGCCGCCGGCATAAGCTCCCCCAACCAGAGAACCGATGCTGGTTCCCGCAATGACATGAATGGGGATTCCCTCCTGTTCAAATACCTTCAGCACGCCGATGTGGGTGAGTCCCCGTGCCCCTCCCCCACCAAGAGCAAGTCCAATACGTTTTCTCCACCAGTTCATGGCTTCTAAAGTATTTCCCCTATTTTGCCTTTTTTATCGAAGGCTTGTTCGCCTGTTGGAGGGCTTTTGCCCTCAACTTCAGATTTTTCTTCCGTCTGCGCCTCTTGCGATCAAGTTCTCTTTTCCGTTCTATTTTTTTGTGTTTTGACATAGTCCCCCCTCAAGTATTGTCCACCCCTGCCATTCCTGTCCCCAACAAAGGTGTTTATGGGCAGGCTCCGGCGGAATTCTGCATCAATCACGGAATAAAGATTTTATTTTCGTAATCATTAAACAATTGAAAGTCATTTGCCAAGAAATATTTTCAATCTTTATCATCAAAATGTTTGAAATTTAATATATTTCTATTCGGTCATGCATTTCATGGCGAATTTGGTTTAATCCTTCTTGTCTAACTGTTTTTCTTGGTATATAAACGGCCATACACTTCATCACCGGGGGAGATGTGACATGACCGATCAGAAGAGTTTTGAAGAAAGATGCATCAATACAATCCGCTTTCTGGCTGTAGATGCTGTGGAAAAGGCCAAATCGGGTCATCCGGGCATGCCCATGGGAGCAGCAGCCATGGCCTATACCCTATGGACGAAGCACCTGAAACATAATCCTGTGAATCCCCGTTGGGTGGATCGCGATCGCTTTGTGCTTTCGGCGGGGCATGCCTCCATGCTTCTGTACGCCCTTCTTCATCTGACCGGTTATGAATTGTCGCTTTCCGATCTGGAGTCTTTCCGCCAATGGGAGAGCAAGACCCCCGGACATCCGGAATTTCAATGCACGCCCGGAGTTGAAGTGACGACAGGCCCTCTCGGCCAGGGACTGAGCAATGCCGTGGGTATGGCCATTGCGGAGGCGCACCTCGCGGCAAAATATAACCGTCCGGGTCACGAGATAGTTGATCATTTTACGTATGTGTTTGCCAGCGATGGAGACCTGATGGAAGGCGTCGCCGCCGAGGCATGTTCACTGGCGGGGCACCTTGGCCTGGGAAAGCTGATTGTCCTTTATGACGACAACCGGATTTGCCTCGCCGGATCCACAGCGCTAACGTTTACCGAAGATGCAGGCCAGCGGTTTCAGGCCTACGGATGGCAGGTAATACACGTCAACGACGGCAATGACGTTGCCCTCATCGATCATGCTCTCAAAGACGCGAAAGCGGAAACAGGACGACCTTCGATCGTTTTTATCCGGACAACGATCGGTTACGGCGCCCCCGCCAAGGGGGGAACAAGCGAGGCCCATGGTTCTCCTCTCGGAATGGAGGAATTGAAGTCGGCAAAGAATTGTCTTGGCTGGCCGGACGATCAGCCGTTTTTCATCCCGGATGATGCGCTTGCCTTCTTTCGCCAGTCTATCGCGAAGGGTGAAGAAGTTGAATCAAGCTGGGACCATGCTTACAGTTTGTATCGAAAAGAACTTCCGGATATAGCGGGTGAATTCGAACGGATGATGAAGGGAGAACTCCCCGATACCTGGGACGGGGACCTCCCCGTCTATCCGGACGGGTCCAAGGATGTGGCGACACGTAAGGTTTCCGAGGCGGTCATGCAGATATTGGCGCCCCGCCTTCCGGAACTCATGGGCGGTTCCGCGGATCTTAATCCCTCGACCTTTACCTGGCTCAAGGGTCTCGGTGATTTTCAACGTCCTGATGTCTCTTCTGAGAACGTCCAGGGTAAAGTCGGTGGTGAATGGGGTTACGGAGGCCGCAACATTCATTTCGGTGTGCGTGAACATGCCATGGGCGCCATTGCAGTGGGCATGGCCCTTCACGGGGGTTTTATCCCCTATACGGCAACGTTTTTAACTTTTTCCGATTATATGCGTCCTCCCATCCGCCTGGCGGCGCTGATGGGACTCCGGATTATTTTTGTCTTTACCCATGACAGTATCGGCCTGGGAGAAGACGGACCGACACATCAACCCGTCGAACACGTCATGAATCTGCGCGCCGTTCCCAATCTCACAGTCATCCGTCCTGCCGATGCCAATGAAACGGTGGAAGCCTGGCACGCCGCGCTCCTCAATCAAGAAGGCCCGACCGCTTTAATATTTACCCGCCAGAACTTACCGGTTTTGAGCCGGCTGGAACTTTCGCCGGCCACCGGTCTTCAGCAGGGGGGATACATCCTTCTGGACACGGGCAAGGGTCTGCCTGATGTGATTCTTATCGGTACGGGCTCGGAAGTGATTTTAACTCTGGAAGCGGCGAAAACCCTATCATCCGAGGGGTTCAATGTGCGGGTTGTATCCCTTCCAAGCTGGGAGATATTTGACCGCCGGCGGGCAGAATATCGCAATCATGTGCTTCCGAAGGAAGTCAGGGCGCGGGTGGCCGTAGAAGCGGGCATCAAGCTGGGCTGGGAACATTATGTGGGCCTCGATGGCGCAGTTGTAGGTATGGATCGTTTTGGGGCCTCCGCCCCCTCAAAAGTGCTCTATGAGAAATTCGGCATCACTGCTGAACGCATCGCCCAGGCGGCGAAGGCATTGATAAAATAAAAGCAGGCACCCTATGGGTCAGCTTTTGAAGATCTTAAGACTCATCGAGCCGGATGTCTCATGACTCTTTTGAAAAAAGCTGATCCCTGCTGTCTGACGACCATCTCCGCAAGACTGTCATTCGACGTGGCATCCAGATTGATGATGATAATTCTGACACCTTTTTGCCACGCAATCGCAGGAATGGACGCCACCGGCTCCACCTGAAGGCTGGTGCCGATGACGAGCAGCAATTCCGAAGAACATATCCTGAACAGGGCGTCTCCGAGAACTGACTGATTCAAATCTTCCTCCATGAGAACAGTCATTGGCTTGAGAAGACCGTGACATATTTGACAGCGGGGTTCCTGCGCACCCGTCTCTAAAATCCCTTCAATCTCCTGTCTAGGGTAGACCGTTCCGCAATTCAGACAATGGACGCGAAGCGCAGTTCCATGCACTTCAATGACTTTGGCGGGATCGATGCCTGCCCTTTGGAAAAGACCGTCAACGTTTTGGGTTACGACACATTCGAGTTTCCCCTGTTCGTCCAGATGTTTAATCGCCCTGTGTATATCATTCGGCTCGGCTGTTGTGATCCTCCGATAAAAATGACGATCCATGACCCAGTAGCGTTTCCGGACGTCCGGGCGGGTCAAGAAGTTCTGATAGGTAAAATCTTCGGAACCAAACTGTCTCCAGTGTGATGAATTGCCTCTGAAATCGGGAATTCCTGAGTCTGTGCTTGTTCCGGCACCGGAAAGGATGCTGATTTTATTCGAGCCTTGAATAATATCAAGAAACCGTCCTATATCCTTACGAGTAATCTTGAGAGTAGCAATTTTTGACTTCAGGATATGCTGGATGTCCTGTCTGTTAGTTAAATGATCGAGCCTTCCTCCCGTATATCCTTCTTTCTTGTAATCGTATTGCCCTTGCCGGGGAATGCCGCTCTGATTGATGGAATCTTTGAGGAAGGATGTTTTATGCGTCTCGAGGATATGCTCCGGTGTCGTAACCCTGTCAAGAGGCACGGTAACGATTCCGAATCGTTCCGCCCCCGTTATTTTGGCAAACATCAATGCGGCAATGACCGTCAGATTAAAAGGCAGGGTCAAAAATGGGAGATTCGCCTTCAGGAACAGATCGGCAATTACGAACCATAAACCAAAGCATATAAAGAATGCCAGACAGGTATAAAGAAATACCCGCTTATTGGCCACAATAAACAGGCCGAAAAGAGCAATAGACATGGGAAGGATGTTAAAACCCAAAAAAACCTCTGCACCCATATACATCCATCGATGGGGTAAGATCATCATGAATATCAGGCCGGAGACAGTGAAGAAAACAGCCGACGCGAAGTTGATACGCGAATGAATGAGGATACCGGCTAGGATCAATCCCCAGATGTGAAGCTTGTATGACGCCGCAAATCCCCAGGCGCCTTGGCTGTTCTGAGGTATGATCTGAAAGAGCGGTGTAAGCGGCGTACCCAGAGGAATGTATACTTGAGCAGGCCAGAGAACGCCTGCGTTGAAAACAAGCCAGTAGATGAGAAGAATGGAAAACAAAAAAGCAACGACGGCAGGTAAACTCATCACCGGCAAATTGTAGCGACCATAAGACAGCAAGGTCATCATAGCGGTTTGCACGACGGTTATGATGACGGCCATGCATATAAAGATGAACACCGAGGGGACGGATATAAGAAAGTACCAGCTCCAGAAGATGCCGAGAAGGGCGCCGTTGAAGCCGAAGATTCCTTTCCGGATGTAGAATTTGTCCTCATTGAGAATGAAGGCGGATAGAGATGAGATGGAGGCGCCCATCAGTGTGAAAAAAAAAGCCGCTGATGAAAGCATGGCCAAAGCGAATAACATCAGGAGGCCCGTCAGCGGATGATCTGCAAAAATTACCTGACCGCAGGAGCGTAGAATCGTGTCGAAGACACGAAGAGGCCAGACTTTGTCGCAAAGCATTTCCCAGTGGGGCAACGTCAATACATTCTGAAATTTTACCCGGTTGTTCATCATGATTTGGAGTCTGCCGGCCATATGGCCTCAGCGGGCAATAACCTTTCAGGCACCTTTTCAAGCCCTTTGAGGTCATCGAATGTTTCTGCCCTTCTCAGAACCTCTACCCTGTCATTATTTACCAGGACCACCGCCGGTCTGGGGAAGATGAAAGGCATGGACTGGGAAAAATTGTAGGCGCCCACATTCTTAATGGTAAGAATGTCACCGGTCTGTATCCGGGGAAGCGAGATATTCCTGCGAATCACGTCGACCTGCATGCAAAGGGGACCGAATATATCAACCTGTTCCATCTTGTCCGGGGCGTTACGATTCGATGAGATGGTGTGTTTGTAATAATAGGCTGTGGGCAGGAGATTTACACCGGCGTCAATGATGGCAAATCTGCTTTTGTTTTCTCGTTCCTTTACAGCAATTATCTTTGAAAGGAGAACCATGCTTTCGTCCACAATGCTGCGCCCGGGTTCCAGAATGAGCAACGGCGGTTCGCTGAATTCATCTGCCTTTTTCGATATGATATCGCAAATAACGTCCGCGTATTGATCGGGTGTCGGCGACATCGTCTCCCCGGGCATAAGTTGGGAATGGAGAGTATTGCTTGAAGGAAAGCCCCCCCCGATATCAAGATAGTTAACTTCAATTCCCAACTTTTCTTTAATCTTCAGGGCAAGGGAGATGAGGTTTCCTATGGCACGGCGGTAAACGCCGAGATCAATGATGTAGGTACCGACATGACAGTGTAAACCCGCCAGTTGCAAATATCTGTGGCGGGAAATTCGCCGGCAAATCTCGTAGGCATTACCGTTTTCCAGACTGAATCCGAATTTATCCCAGGCCGGATGGTTGAGCTGCATGTTGACACGCACACCGAGTCTGGACCTCCGACCGAGTGTTTCCGCTACTTGTTCTGCAATTCCGTATTCGTCATAGGAGTCAATGTTCACGGCGGCTCCATCTGAAAATGCGCGGTTAAGCTCTGCCGGCTTCTTATAAGGTCCGTTGAATATGATTTTTTCACCCGGGATACCGAGTCGCCTGGCCATTTCGTATTCGAAGCCTGAAACAACTTCCGCCCATGCCCCTTCATGGTGAAGAATGGCGCATATTCCTGAGAGGTAATTGGTTTTATAGGAATAGGCGATGACCGTTTTTTCGTATCTTTTTGAAAAGGCTTCGAACATGTTGCGATAACTGTGCCGCAACGAGACCTCGGAGACGACATAAAGGGGAGAGCCATGTTCTGTTAAAAGCTTTTCTAGAGGATGGCCATCCACCTCTCTTACGGAGGGCATTCTTAAATACATTCCTTTCAGTTTGTCCGTATCGGTAAAAGATATTCTGGTGATGGCCGGTTTAACGTAGGGGGGCTTGGTTTTTTTAGTCATTAGAGAGTTCTCCGGTTAAAGAAAAGGTTCCGAAGCGGTCAATATCCGCAACGATGTCAATGGACATGCGCACAAACAGCTTGCCTGGAATGATCCGAGAAACGGAGGAAACTTTTTTACCCTGAAGGATATCTACAAGGAGCGAGGGAAGATTCACGCCCGCCGTGGCTGCAAAGTTGATCCAGTCCGGAAATACGGGTTGGACATTTCTTATACAGAGGTTACCATTTTCGTTTCTGAGCATGTTGATCGTCATGGGGCCTGTCCAGCCGGTTTGTGCCACAATTTCTTCGGCCAGATCTGATAGTTCATCGTCATCAATGGTTAGCCCCATCCATGTACTGCCTCCGGGAGATGTTAAAAGCTTTTTGATCGACACCGATCCCGCAACCTGGTGGTCTCGATCAGCCAGGAGTGCTGTGGAAAATTCCTCCCCTTCTATATTGCGAAAAATGTTCGCGTTTTGTACCGGAGATTTTCCTAAAGAGGGAATGAATATTCTGTCGGCGCTGCCCTCCATCGACGGAAGACTGAAAGACACGGCACGTTCTTTCAACCTTTCGGTCAGATCACCTTTGAAGATATCGCGTAGAGATTGCCTGTGGGGAAGCAGAGTTTTAATTCCCATGCCGTCAAGCGCTGAAACGCTATTTATCAGAAGAGGGATTTCCCTGTTTTGATTGGGGATGAGAATATCCATCCCCGCATTTGACTTGATCTGCGACAGCCGATTCAGATATTCTCCGGAATCTTTTTCCGGATAAGGAAGAAGATACGCTTTTTTCATGAGGCCGCTCTGATATATACATGTTTCCAAAGGTTCGTATACCAGACCGATCAGGTCATGATCACCGCAATCATTGAGTGATTTCAGCACACCGTAGCCTGCGGCCGGCTCACTCGCCGTATTGAGCCCTGTTACTGCAATGATCACAATGCCACCTCCCCTAAAATCGCCAGCTTGGTGAGTATGTGCGGATCGATTATGGTATCCGTAACGGTTCGCAAAAAAAGCTTCCCGGCCTTATAGCCTTTCAGGGGTTCAACGGGAAGACCAAGGGCTAATTTAACGGTCAAGAGGGGCAGGTTCTGTCCGGCCACGGCAGCAAGATAGAGCCACGATGGAAAACGTCCATTCACTTCCATAAGATGGAAAGATCCTTTTTGATCTCGAATGAACTCGCATTCGACCGGCCCTACCCAATCCAATTTTTTCAGAACCCTTGCGGTCAATTTTAATAGTTTTTGATTCTCAATGGTTACGCCGGCATATGCTTTACCTTTATCTGTAAGGCCGAGCTTCTTCATCGCAACAGCGCCGATCATTGTCTTTTGCCTGTCCGTCAGGGCAATCACATCAAATTCATCGCCGGTGATATAGCGTTGCATCAGGACCGGATAGCCCCACGACTCGAAGAGGCTTCCATATTCTTCCTCGCCTTCTTCTACGGATGAGCAGATTCTTGCATCGCTCAGAACGCCTTTTAATATAAAGGGGATCCCGATATCGACTGATCTTGACCGTATTTCTTCCAGATTGCTGAGAATCACGGTTGTCGGCACGTTGATTCCGTTTTTCAGACCAAATTCATAAAGCAGATTTTTAGCCCGAAGTTTTACCTGAGAAGGAGAGGGTAGAAGAAGCCGTATGCCCAAACCTGTTAGTCTATCCTGAAGCCGGGCATAGAGCAGGACTTCAGAATCGAGTGCCGGGATGATGACATCCAGGGGGGTTTTTTGATGTATTTCTTCGATCCGATTGATGAGGGCATCGTGACCCGCCGTCGGATAGGGCACGATATAAGCGTGCTCAATGATTCCTTTACTGAACACTCCGGTTGACAGGGGTTCAAAAACAAGACCCGTAATCTTTCCCCGGAACTCGTCTGCCAGTTTCAGGCACCTCGCAATTCCGAGACCTGGATAGGGATTATCCGTTGCTGAAAGACCCGTAACGGCGACATTGATGTTGTTGATCTGAATTACCATGCTTTATGTCAAATCTATTTTTTGCAGTTCATTCAGGAAGGAATAGAGATCCTGTACAGCATCACCCATAGAATCCACATCGAAGTCACGTCGTAAATTTTCCAGTATGGCGCGGGTGTCTGTCCCCCGGATGATTTCCCTTAAAAAAAAGGTGCCCGTCTCATTGAGTGAATACACGGAGCCATTCTGCTTGTTGAATATAAATGACTCACTCCCCTTTTCGAGGATGTTTTTCCGGATGTGATCCGGGATTTTCGTCTGGTCTATTTTTTCATTGATTTTACGAATGTGATTTATACAGACCGGCAGCTCTTCTTTTTCCGGTAAAGGACAGATTTCTGCCGCATCGCCTTCAAAAACACAACGAATTTTACTTAACGTATGCTTTTCCCCTGACATACTGCCACTCCACTGTAAATTGCATGAGGAAACCTCAAACAACTCCCCCCTGTCCTTCTTTTATCAAGAACAGGGGGGCTCGATTTTCTGATATTTAAATATTGATTCACATGCCGTTACTTCGCAGTGCCCAAAACCTTTGCGATGGTATCCAAACCGCGAACGGCATCCTGATTTTTTGGGTCGAGTTTGAGCATGCGGTTGAAGTGGAATTTCGCAGCCTCATAATAATACTTGTAATAGTAACTCCAGCCCATAACATCATAGAGGTCGTATAACGTTCGATTGCTTTCGATGATATCGTAGAGCTCCTTGCCGTCCATGTAAGCGGGATAGAGTTGTATGGCTGTTGTGAACGACGTTTTTGCCTTCTCCGTTTCTCCCATCCTGGTATAACAGAGGGCGAGGCCGTAGTGGGGTTCGCCAAAATAGCGGTTTAGTCTTAACGAATCATTGAATTTGACAATTGCTTCCTTATATTTCCGTTCCTTATAGAGAATCCAGCCCTGGTTATTGCGAGCGTCCATGGCGCGGGGCTCCATCTCGGCGATTTTTTTATAGATCGCTTCCGCCTCTTTGACGTTTTTATTTCGGAGATGGATGGCGGCAATGGTGCGCCATGCATTGGTCAGCTTTGGGTCCTTCTTGATCGCCCTTTCCAGATAGACCATAGCGTCCTTGTCTTTCCCCTTATAGAAGAGTACCCAGCCGCTTCCCACCATCGCATCCACATCGTCCCTGTCTTTTTTAAGAATGTTCTGGAAAGCTGCATAGGCATCGTCCAGATTTATCCAGTAACTGGACCATGCAAAGCCCCGCATGATCATCTTATCGTCGGGTCTGATGGCAAGGTGTTCCTTAAATACCCCCAAGGCCAACTGATATTGCTGCTTATAGTAATAGCTCCACCCCAGTACGCCATACAGGTCGTTCCATCCCGGATTTGCTTTGATAAGATTCAACAAGTCCTTTGTATGGGCGTAATAGGGATAGATTTCTATGGCAGTCGTCATTTGTGCCTTGGCCATGTCCATATCGCCTTTTTTTGCGTAGATAAGGCCCAGCGCGTAGTAAGGTTCAGCGTAGTATGGATTTATCTGTTTGGATTCATTAAATGCCTGAATGGCTTTATCATATTGGCCGGTATAGTAGTAGGACCAACCCAGGTTGTTCCACGATGTAACGACAAGCTTATTGATTTGAATGATATTTTCGTATTCTTTAACCGCTTCGTCGTAGCGTTTTTGCTTAAAATAAAGGTTGGCGAGAAAGGCCTGGGAATCGAAAAGGTATTTATTGATGGATAAAGATTTTCTCAGAGACGCTTCTGCTTTCTTTTCATCTTTCTGGTACAGATTAAGATATGCGAGAACATTGTAGGCGATGGCGCTGTTGGAATTCACAGTCAGGGACTTGTTCAGGGCGGCAAGGGACTCAGCGGTTTTACCGTAAGCCAGATAGGTAGATCCAAGACCGACCAGGGGCTCGTCTGCCTGCGGGTTTTGCTTTGCCGCCAGTTCGAAGGTGGACTTTGCTTTATCCAGATAGCCGAGCCATCGATTGCTCCATGCTGCAGCAACAAGGACCTCATAATCTTTTCCATCAACTTTTCCCAAATAGCCGTCAAGTTTGTAAAGAGCTGCCGCATAATAACCAAGCCCATAATAGGCCAGGCCAAAATCCTTCCATAAGGATCTCCATTCGGGTTTTCCCCCTATGATTTCATGAACAAATTGATTATCAACGTAGTAAGGACTTATCTTTATAGCGCTTGCCAGATTTGTTCGGGCTTTGTCAGGTTTGCCATTCATGTACTGGCTGATGGCAAGCCCATAGACGCTTTCTGCGACATCTTTATTTAAGGAAAATGCCTTTTCAAAAACATTCTCGGCATTGCCATACTGCTTTGCAAAATAATCAGCCCACGCCAGTTTAAGTTGGGCTTTCAGGTTGTTTTTATCTTCACGGACCGCTTTTTCATAGGTGCTTATCGCCTTGTCTGACTTTCCTTCTTCATAATAGATATCACCGAGGATCATCAACAGTTCGCTTTTATCGGTGAACAGATTATTATATTTCAAAGCCGCGATCATGTAATCGGCAGCTTTCTGAAAATTCCCGCTCTTTTTGGCCACCTGCCCCAGGCCGTGGTTGCCGTCTGAATAAATGGACTCGATATACTTCTTGTCATCAGCAGGATAAGATGAGCTGTAAAATTCACTCTCCATATGATCCGTTGCCCAGCGAATTTCATCCCTGAAAGTCTTTTCCGCTTCGTCGTTCCGTCCCTGTTCGGAATAGACCCAGGCCAGTCCCTGGATGGCCTTTATGTCGTTGGTTTTCATCTTTCTGATTTCGAGAAACAGGGCTTCCGCTTCCGATAATCTGCTGAGCACGATGTAATTCCATCCCAGAAGCTGTTTTGCCGGTGCGGATTTTGGATCTTCCTGAATTGCCTTTTGAGCGAATATTGCAGACCTTTCGTAATCTTTCTTGTTCCAATACGCAACGCCTTCATCATACGACGACTTGCCGAAAAAACTGAAGGCATGGCTGTTGCCAATAGTCATAAACAGGACCAGAACCAGAACAAATGCAACATGCTGAAGGTACCGCCAATATTTCAACTTCATATTATGACTCCTTTCACCTCAAATAATCTAATATTATAATGGCTTTGCATAAGGAATTACTTTTTCCCTTCCAGAATGGACATGCCGAGGACATCATGAAATGTGCCTCCTGAAAAAACGACCTCGCGAAAAACAGCTTCCTTTTTGAAGCCGCATTTTTCAAAACACCTGATGGCCCTGTGATTGTAAGAAAAAACGGTCAGCCATATGCGGTGAAAGCCAAGTTCCCGAAAACCGTAATCAATCATGATTTCAGTTAGTTCGCTCCCAAGTCGGTTTCCCCATTGTTCCCTTTGCCCGATAAAGATACCGAACTCCGCATGGCGATCCTGCCAGTTAATCTTCCGAAAAAATGTATTGCCAATATAAAGATTGTCCTCTATGGTTTGAATAGCCAGTTCCATCAAACCCGAATAAGGTGTGGGCTGCAGAGCAATTCTAACGTCATTTTCCACCTGTTCGTATGATGCATAAACAGATTTGCCTATATAAAGGCGGGAAAATTCCATATCATTGAACCATTCGTAACGTCGTGGGATATCGTCGACTTTTGTCGGTCTCAGATAGACGCGTTCGCTTTTTAACATCATTTTTCCTGCCGGGAAGTGAGTATATTTGTCATTCAAAAGAGG